>Ga0105054_10008210_pt1 | contig 13886 bp, 8 predicted proteins | sample BON02_FD_78091 | JGI IMG/M metagenome (GOLD analysis project Ga0105054, IMG submission 78091) | Freshwater microbial communities from Lake Bonney liftoff mats and glacier meltwater in Antarctica - BON-02 (megahit assembly) | ecosystem: Environmental > Aquatic > Freshwater > Ice > Glacier...
GAGTTGTATGTAGAACCCTCCTCGCAGATTCCTGCATTAACCTCTGCAAGTATTGAGGAGTCGAGCAAAGTCGAAACGCAGATGAACCATGTCATTATCCGCCTGACCGCCAACACATTCCTCGATCAGGGCACCGTCATAACACTCTCGGGGCTTTCCAACGTCGGAATGCGTCCTGATTCTTCTGGCAACGCGCAGTATCACGTGTGGTACGGTGACTCACTTGAGCACGTACAAAGTGTTAAGGTCGTTGGCGAAGATGTCATGTCGGTGGCGCAGTGGTACGGAGATAGTCTCAATCCCGAAAACGCTGCATGGTACTGCAGTGCAAGCTCGCGCGGATGGATCGAGTCAAGCAATGTTAGATTTGGGATTACGAAACCATATGACGCCAAGATCAGTCAGCTAATTCCGCAGAGTTGGTGCCAGCAGCAGCACCCACAGACCATGTTGCTACGGACTGCACGCTGTCTTGAGGCGGGGACGCAGTTGAGCTTTTCTGTGACTCTACCCAATGGTATGGTACCGGTAGCGCAAGCTGTTGGCGTGAAAATGCCACTAATTGCCGTATCGGGAGCAAGTGTGACGATGCAGCCAAGGCCCTTGCTGCCCGTGCTTTTGAAAAACTCATATACAGCCAAGTGCAACACACGACTGTTACAGTCGTGTACCGCATCCTTTGAGCAAAACTCCGACTGTTTTGATGCTGCTTGCCGATATCTTAATCCCAAAGCAGTTCTTGTTCAAGCAACCTTGTCCATCAATATTGCATGCACCGATTTCGAAAAGAAGGGCAAATTCATCGAGCGTGTAGGCCTGTGTATCCCTCCGAAGTGCTTGCCTCCATTTACATGGGACCGGAAAGAAAATAAATGCTGCAACGTTGAGAATGGCCAGTGCGAGGACTATTTGTGCACAAATTCCCTGGCAAGGGGTACCTTTGAGTCAGGACCATGGGAAGGCTGCTCTCGTAATTGCTCACGGTCTGTGAGTATTTTGAAGCAGTTTGATATTATGCCAATGATTTGTGGGCCAAAATCGCCATGCTCCAATCCGGATACTTTTGTGGTGGTTTTGTCCTCCTCGACATTTGTCGAAGACAATTTCTGTGGCAGTCTGGTATCGTCTGATATTACACTTGACTATGTCTACACATACGATGGCGCACTCGCAGCTGCAGAAAAAGGTCGGATCGTTTCATTCACAACTTTGCAGGATACACAGGTGTCGTTATCACTATCTACCATCTCGAGCTCGATCATTGTGAGTTCGAGTGTAGCTGCGGGCACCAATCTTACCATTGACAACATGCTTGGAGCAAGCACACTTAGTACACACGACCTTGCCATCCAAAATGTCAAGTGCCACGAAAACAGCATGTCAAAATATCTGACATGTGTGCTCTCAGATGATTCCGTCATATCTTCTAGCGGTGTGTGGAGCCAAAAGGAGGGCATATTACAAGTACAATTCCTCAAAGATGTTCTAGCTGATACTCGTGTGTCGTTTCGTTTCGTGCTCCAAAATGCTGCCAGAGCACAAAGGGCTGTATTTCCGCGCGTAACCCTTTCTACGGACAGCCACGTGATGGGCCCTCGAACATCATACTTTTCTCTGCTGTCTTCCTCAGCTTTTCCTCAAATCGAAGCTGGAGGATTGGCATTGGAGTCGTCTGATATTCACGCATCATTGAACGAGATTGTAATATTGTTCTCGTGCAACTTTGTGCTGCCGAAAGACTCTGTAGTTGTCGTGTCGGGACTCATGGGATCGGCCACTCCAGACACTGAATCTTTATCTATAATGACAAACGTGGGAGAGGATTTCACAGCAAAGTGGACCCAGCTCACAGGAACCGTACTCTTCTCAATCTCAGAAACAGTCATGAGCTCCACGGCGTTGAGATTTGCTTTCACACTGCGAAATCCTTCCTCATCCCAGACACCACAAACTGTTGAAATATCGGTCCCTGAACCTACATTGCCAAAAGCCAAATCAACCGCTATAGATCCGGCCGTGGCTGTTTCGACCACGTCAACAGGCAAGCAAATATCTTCCAAGTTGCAAGGACAGGTGCTGACAAGCCTAACCCTGCAGAGGCTTGAGAATGCCGTGTTGCGCGAGTCTGACTCAACGGCTGGACAAATAAATGAAATGCGAGGCAGTTTCTCGCTAAATACTCCTCTACCATTTGGTTCGCGAGTAATTATTACGGGATTGATGGGGTCACAGAGTCCTTCCACTTTTTTTTTCCCGATCGCCATTCAGAGCATATCTTGCAGCACACAGAGTATCGATTCGTTTGCCGAGTGGTATAACGAGCCTGGTACTCTTAGATTCATCATGCCTTGCCACGTGCCAAGTCACGCACAAGTGACGGTCATTTTTTCACTGCAGAATCCGAATTCGACCAGAACTCAGCAAAGCACCTTTGTTTCAGCGTCTAGCCCTGATACCCATTTTGTGTGGACACCCATGGTAAGCTCTGTTTTGGGCCCAGATGATATCCCTGGCTTCTTGACTGCAGCTGTCGCCGAAAGCTCTCAGTTATTCGGTGAGGAGTCAGTCATCCTCGCGGTGCTGCAGGTCAACGTTGCTCTGCAGATAGGATCGGTAATTCAAATGGTCAAATTGACAGGGTCTAGTTCTACCGACATTTCAGAAAACGGGGCAGTGGTTACCTCAGTACAACAGGGTGCAGCAGAAATAGAATCCGAATGGGAATCAAAATGGGATGCTGGATTGGGCATACTCGAAGTTGTCGTGGGTTCAGCTGTTGAGAAAGGGCAGTATATTCGAATGCTCTTTCACCTGCAAAATCCACTGGTGCTGGTGCCTGGTGTCGTACCTGTCGTGCGTGTCAAAAGTAGGCCCGGTGCTCATCAACGTGATCTAGTCCCCGCAAACGGCATGTCCGGTACATGTCTGAGTTCCATAGTTGCGGGAACCGTTTTGTCAGCCTCGCTCAAGGAAAAAAGCTCTGTACAGGGTTCTGAAAACCCCATTTCGCTCGATTTTTTCCTGGACTTCAATATTGGCGCAGGTACTCAAGTCACCTTGACCGGAATGCTTGGCTCACTCACGCCCGATGTTTTTTTGAGGATCGCAGGTCCAGATGGAGAGCTTTTCGGAAACAACGCAACATGGCACCAGGTTCGTGGAGAGCTCATTCTGTCTGTTCCGCCAAATATCTTTCTCTGGAAAGCTGCTCGAGAACTTATTTCAGTGCAATTCACTATTCAAAACCCTCCGCGCGCGCAGCTAGAAGTCCGCCCGTTACTTCAATCACCAGGACAAATTGCTCAGACATTTGCGATTGAAACAGACATCTTTCGAGCAGAAAAGTTTCCCTCATGGATCCGACACACAATCTCACAAGACTGTGCTGCGCGCACCTGCTTCAACACCATCACTATCACGCTTGCATGCGACTCATCTCTGCCACGATTGACTCAGATCACAGTCAGTGGCATAACAGGTGCGAAAAACGACCCGGGCGAGATCAATATCGATGAACCCAATTCGCACTATGTCAAGGATGCGATTTGGCTTCAAGAAGTCAAATCAGGATGGGATGTTATTGGCATCGTGTACTTGCCCGCGAGCTTGGTCTTCACGTTAAATCGTATCTTGCACAATGAAGTAAATCTCGTGTTTTCATTTTCTGTGACCAATCTTGATTTCATCAGTGGAGACGCAAAGATTTTCGTATCGGCAACTGGCAACCAGACTGAAAGAGATACGGTGACCCTCAAACCAACTCGGCTCCAAGGTGAAGTGCTGAGGGGATCGGAATCCTCACAATTCCTCACGACGCTGATTTCAGAGAGCGAAACAGCACCGGCCACAAGTAACCTCATTACCATTTCTCTTTCGGCAAGTATTACATTGTTTGCAGGAACAGCAGTTACCGTCTCCGGACTAACCGGCAGTCTCTCTATTACCACCCAGATGTTTGCAATTCACTTTTCGACAGATAACATCATGGAAAACACTGCGACCTGGGATCAGCAAGAGGGACGTGTCGTTTCAATTTTGCAGCAGACATTGAAAGCCTATCAGAGCGTTTCCTATTCCTTTTTCCTTGTCAACCCCAGGAAAAAGCAGGCGAGAGCAAGTCCACAGGTTTGGAAACAAGGCTTTCCAAAAGCTTCTCTTGTCGCTGAATCGCTGAAGTGGCACATGGGATTCACGCGATGGGTAGGCTGGTTAGACCCCTCGTATTCCCCGGGTGTGGCTCGTTCAGTTTTTGCTGCAGACCAGGTTCTCACATTCACAGATGTATATGTGACTGAGGAAACGAACATTCCAGAAGTGCAGAACACTCTCGACTTTTCGATCACTCTTTCTTCGACAATACCGGCAGGTGTCACTGTTGTTTTATCCCAACTCACTGGGAGTTTGTCAGCAGGCACTGCAATTCTTGTCACCTTGTATCATGATGGCAATCTTCCAATTACTGTGCAAGGTGAATTTGTACGCATTCTTGGGACTATCAAATTTACTGTGCCCGTAGCTGTGCAAAGTGGTGTTGTACTGTTGGTCAGAACAAAACTATTGAACCCCAGTACCACTCAGATATCAGTACGCCCGGTAGTTTCCATGACGCTTTCATCGGCAGCGATTAATTTGGCTCAAGAGGCAAGAGCGTCACAGTACTGCTGCCTTAGTGCTAGCGGTTCCTACTTCGTCGAAAGTGCCACCATTCGTGAGAGCACCGATGTTGCCAACGAGCCAAATGTACTCTACTTGACCATTTCAATGAGCTTTCCAATGGCACTCGGCACTCTTGTTACAGTCACGGGGCTAGCAGGCACACAAACAGAGTCTGCCCTAGCGATCATTTTGAATAGCGACCAAACGTCGACAGCAGCATGGCAGAAAGAAGGCTCATTAACCTTTGCTGTGTCAGACAAACTGTACGATTGCCAGACATGTAGTCTGTCTCAGCCAATATCGTGCAACTCAAAGAGCACTGTCGCTCTCAGTTTCCAGCTGCACAATCCAATTGCTGCCCAGCCCGCTTTGCGAGTGCAGGTGACCGCCACAGATTCAGCTGGCAGGAAATTCTTCGAAAAAACAGATATAGCAGGCGGGCACGATATTTTGCAAGCCCGTGGTGCAGGAAAAATATTCGCCGAAATCTCAGAAAGATCTCTCTCTGGACAGCTTGCAGTAGCTGGTGTTGTCAATGTTGTGACGGTCACATTGAGAGCCAACAAGGCGCTAGATGCGTGCCACACCGCCCTTTTCAAGCCGGGTGTTGCAGTACAGGCAACATGGATCACAGATCAGCGCTCCCTGTCTGAGTGTCCATGGCGCGCCCCGGCGTCGTGCCATGGAGCAAAGAATCTCTTTGATGGTCTCCGCAGCAAGGGTGTTCAAATCTCCAAGAAAGAAGCTTCAAAGCCAGGCTCTGGCTTCGTGCAGCTTGACCTCGGGGCCGTGTATCGTATTGACGCGTTTCGCGTCACCGGAACACAGGGCACAAGCGCAGTTTCCTCCGCTCAAGTCAAGCACGTGAGACTATTGTGGGCTGCCAGTGCAACTGCCCCTGATGCCGAATGGCATTTGGCGGGTGAAATTGTGGACATACCGTTTGATAGTGGGGTAATCCAAGCCAATAGATTTTCTGCAGTTTCCGCCCAATTTTTGCGTTTGGAAGCGCTCAACAATCAAGAAAATTTTGCGGTACGACGTTCCCGCATACTTGTATATCTACGTACTCGCATTGATTTTAAGTACATAGATCTATGTACTAATCTCGTTAAAGATCTATATACTTGCGTCACTTTTTTTTAGCTTTAACCTATTTTCCACGTGTTGTTTTCAAAACAAAAATACAGTTATATCCCTACTCCAATTTGCAAGAGTTTGAATTAGCAGCCTGCCCTGATGCAGACACTACTCGCATTATCGTCACGAATCTGACTGGCACCCTCACACCCGACAATCCAACAATGGCCCTGGAAAGCATTGTGGGCAATTTGGACTCGACAGGCCTGTGGGATCAAACCACTGGCAAACTTACGGTAATTTTTGGTAATCATCGATGATTTTTTTTTTTTTTGTAATCATCATCGATGATAGTCTTCTGGGATTTTGATAAATGATCGGCTGCTTTTTCCTCAGGTGAAAATGCACTACCTTGCCAAAGCATTCGACGAGGTGTCCTTTTCAATACAGCTCAAGTATCCACCCATAGCCTCGCCACAATCTCCTCGAGAAGTATTTATCTCGGCAACCGGCAATGGTCTTCTTCTTCCACGCACCGCAATGTTTGGCAACATTCTGGGCATAACTCATCAATCCAAAGCACCTATTACTCCTGCACCTGCTGCACCCAAATCGTCGTCGACGCAGACTTCCAATCCCACAGAGGAAAACTGTGTGCACTTATTTTCCACAGCCACAATCTCGGGTGCATCTACGCTCGCATTCGCCGACAATATAATCACCCTCACACTCGTACCATCAAATACAATTCCAACTGGCACCAAATTTACAGTGACTGGTCTCACCGGCACCCTCCCGCTACATCTTGCCAAGACTACTCGACCCTTCACATCCATGGAACCCGCAGATATTCTGCAAGCGTCGTATCAGTGGTGGAACACGGGTTGCGATACTGCTAGTCCTAATTGCGGATCATTAGTTGCCACAGTCTCTGCTGACCTTTGGCAGAGCGGACAAAAAATAGTTTTGACCTTTTCTGTGGGCAATGGGAATCTGACGATAATGCGCACAGGTCGCCTGTCAGTTGCCTCCTCATCCTTCTGCAACCAATCTGTATGTGGAACAATCGGACTGGGTAGCTCCTGCAAGTCATTTTCAGACGTTTTGAACGTCAAACATATGCCAGGAATTGTGTCTGCAGTAGCAACTGACAGCTCGCGGACACAGGGCGAGACCGATCTTGTGGTTATCGGTCTGTTGCCCAATGTTCAAATTTTGGCTGGCACTCAATTTACGGTCACGGGTTTGCTGGGAAGTGCGACGTTCAGCACTGATGAACTCAAATTGCATGGTTCGAACAGCCATCTTTTTGGCTTTCACGGCCAGTTTAAGCAGCACGCAGGAGTGCTGGTTGTTACAGCAGAACGCAATCTTGGCAATACTCAAGAAAATCCGGCCTTTGAGATCTCTTTTGAACTCACCAATGCTGCCACTCCCCAGCCAGGGCATAACATTTCATTGAGCATGACCTTGCCGTCTGGTGTCGGGACATGTGGTCGCGCAGTGTGTGATGTTCTACCGCAAATAGGCACCAAGGAAACAAACCCATTCGGACTTGGAGCATACGCACACGAACCTACAAATCGAATTTTGGCTCGCATTTTGATAGTATTGGACGATGTGTGTGGTGGTTGTCAACAGGTATGACTGTGCATGCGCGCGCTTGAACATGTGTGCATGTGCGTGTGCCCATGTGTGTGTGTATATCCGTGCGCGTGCGTGTGTGTACGCGGGCGTGCGTATGCGCGCGTGCTTGCGTGCGCGTGCTTTTGTGTAACGTGTGTTGACGACGATGTTGATGTAATCTGTCAATAAAATGCTGCGTTTGCAATCTGATGTCACCACTTGTTTGTGCGTTTGTGTGATTACACTGGTGTCTATAGGTGGTGACTCCAGCCCTATCACAGCAAGTTTTGAAGAACGCACAATTCATGCTTGCCTCCAACGCGCCAGGATTCATCGTGAAAACGATATCCGAGAGCACAGATATAGCCGATCAGGATAATATCATGACTGTCAAGCTCAGAACAAATTTTTTGGTCCGCGACGGGTCTACCGTGACTGTGTCTGCCTTGATGGGCTCTCAAAGTGCAGACAACACTACTTTTGCCGTGATTATTTCGGGTGAAATAGGCGAGTTCCGTTTTCAAAGATTTTCTTTTTGTGCCGTGATTCTTTTTGGAAGCAATACTGTTTCGTCGTGATCCATATGGATTTTGGACGAAAGTGCAAATACTAGGTGTTTCTGTTTTTGTTTGTCTGTTTAATCTCGTAGATGTGTTCATGCAAACATCCTACGAGTAGATACCTACCAAAAATATTTTTTGAACAGCACAATCCTTACGCACCCACACGAACAGGCGAACGATTGGGCAAGTGGACGCAGAGTACAGGCACTTTAATAGTCACACTCCAGCAAACAATCTTGCCTCAAACAGGCAGTGTGGACATTTCGTTTATTCTGCGAAACGCTGCAGCCGCACAAGCATCGCCTGCCCCAAAAGTTGGCATGGTGGGAGTACCACCGCAGGCGCTCGTGGGATCAGTGTTAAGCAGCGGTGGAACTGCCTCTCTCGGTAGTGTTGTGGTAGAAGAATCTGGAAACGTGGTGAAACAAGAAAACACGCTCACGTTTCGTTTCAAGGCCAATATGCCGATCATGCAGGACGCGATCATCATCATTTCGGGTCTCACTGGACGCCAGGAAGCGTGCGCGAATGAGGGCATTGTAGCAGCAGACTTCACCAAAACGTTGCCTCCGAAAGAAATCAAGTTCGTAGGCGCTGCTCGAGCGCTACAATCCGACTTGAATGAGGCTGACCTCGTTGGAAACGGCACTCAAGGTCTGTGCTTTGACAAGGATGGGCGAATAAGTGTAAAGATCCCATTTTCAGTCGTTGCTGGTGCAGAGATTGTGTTTTTTTTCTCGACGATCAACTGGCAGCAAGCTCTGCCGGGAGTCTTTCTGAATATCGCAGTGTCAGGCTGTATTGCGCCCTTGACGCTGCAAGGTACGGTAGCAGCAGTGTGTGATGCATCTAAAGTCATGGCGCTGGATCCAAGGGCTTCGAAAAATAAAGTGCTTGCGTCCGGCCTCGCTCCGCAGATTGTCGATGTTGAAGTTGCTGAAGAAACACCAGTCATAGCGCAGCCAAACATACTTTACGTGCAATTCAAACTCAGCTTCCGACTTCTCGTCAACACTCAACTGAACTTGACAGGATTTGCTAACAATGAACAGAAATCCCAAAGCCCCGATGACCTCATGCTCGAGCTCCGCGGTGATGATGCACATGTTTTTGGTGGCACAGCCTCGTGGGAACAGGATAGCGGCAAATTGACTCTGACGGCCGCCAAAAGCGTTGGTCCGAATCGAGTCATCAAGTTGAGTTTGAGTCTGCTAAACGCGAACATGCAGACTTCGGCAAAGTGTGCTATGGGCACGTCGTTTTGTCTAGGCGGTTTGTGGGAGGGTCAGCCCTGTCCTGTCGTTGGCCAACTCTGTGCCGGTCAATGTGCAGGGGGGCTTAATTTCTGTAATGATCCTGTTCCCGGCGATTGCTCGAAGTTTTCACTTCCTGCGCAACAGAATGCCGCGAATGTCAAATGCCCCGGAGGCGTGTGCGTAGCCCATAATGGCGGCCGCCAATGTCCTGTCGGGTCTTTGCTGTCGTCAAAAGGTGCCGCAGGACCTGTGGCAAATGACAGTCTGCCCTATGGTTATACAAATGCAGGAACCGGCCAGTTTTCTGTTTGGAATGGTGCCAAGACGAAGGTGGCTGGCGTACAGTGCGATGGGGGTGGAGTGTGTGAAGGTACCAGCACGTGCACTGCTCCGAATACAGACCTCGTGTGCGACAACCATTTGATGTGCACCGGGTTGTTCTATCCAAAAAGCTCTTCCCCTTCTCCCTCCAACAACCGCGGCCCGCAAACTTGTCGTCGCAGTCGCATACCTGCAGAGATCCATCTCACTGTTACTCAACAGGGATTTGCACCGTTTGAAAAAAAGGCCCGTGGGAAAGTTTACGGATTCACCAATCCTGAGCCACCGCAATTTGCGATTCGGACCATTTCAGAGAGTACGGTAGTTGCGTCTGCAACGAATGTCTTGTCAGTTTTGCTAGTGACTAATTTCGAGCTGCAAGCTTTACAGAATACGTCGTTGACGCTGAGTGGCTTCTCGAGCACCACATCCTCAACGTCGAGACTTCCCTTGAATTCGGCGCAAAAACATCTCGAGATCTACATTGATTGCGTGGGCAGCATCCTAACTGCTGATGCTGTAAATAAACACGTAGTACAGTGCAATGAAATCGGCGCAAGTGCACTGGCAAGGGACGATCTGATCATAGATGCGCGTCTCAACGTGGAAGTCCAATGTGTACATTCGGTCATGGAAGAAAACACGTATTGTTCTGCAGCTGGCTCGCCCTCCCCAAGCTGCCTACTGTTTTCGGGCGTGCGTGTTGGGGGCATGCAGACGAGTGGGTTTAGTACTTCCCCTTGCGTGCAGAGGTTCAACTGCTCCAGCGACTCATGGTGCAGCGTCATAGACTCAGTTGCCGTGTCAGATCTGCTCGACCCCTCAATCCCGACAAATTTTGCAGGATTTCTTGTGGAACTCAACGTTTCTAGCTTGGCCCCGATGCGGGTCAAGCTGGATTTGTATTACACCTCGGAGTACGTCGTGTGGAAGCAGGCGTCGGGCGAGGTAATCGTTACTGGGCGTACGGCCCCATCATTCAAAAAAGATGACCGCACACTCACGTTTTCCTTTCAGCTCCTCAACGATGCAACACCACGCACAGCACAAACCATCACGATTGTTGGTGCGTCGGGGGTTGTGAGAGACATTGGTATCTGTGATGATGTGATTGAAGCAGGATGCTTGGAAAAAGGGAAACCATCCACTGCAAGGGCAGTGTTGATCGGCAACGTCTTGTCAGCAAGAATCATTCCGACTTTTCTGTCAGCAGCTTCTATCTCAGAAGATTCTGCTGTACAAGGCGACAGGAATACACTGACCCTCAAGCTCACTCCTAGTGTACGCACGGGTAATAATTTTATGGCAGGGTCACGTGTAACTATTTCAGGTCTCTTGGGCTCGCTCCACGAATCCACCACCTCGCTCGCCCTTGTGTCCAATCGGCTTGGCCTGCACGCAACATGGGACATGACTCAGGGTCTGATAGTTGCAATCGTCACCTCGGAGCCAGCGCACCCGTATGCACCCTTAATCTTCAGCTTCACTATAAACAATCCGAGTAAGTCCCAACTCCCCTTGTCTCCGTCAGTTCTGGTCGTGGGAGGATGGCGAGACGCTAACGCATGGGGCCAGGCGAAAGTTGGATGTGCTACGGCGACTGGCTGTGATGGAGTGCTGGCAGGCGGCACAGAACTAGCAACGACTATGACTCAGCTGTGGGAGAGCACTAACTGCATCAACCAACTCAACCACGTCAGCTTTAGCCTCACAGCCAATGTTCCTCTTCAAACTAAAACCACACGCCTCTACATTTACGGCTTAAACCTCCACGCACCGACTCCCAGCACAGTGCAGCTGCTAGGTGGAGACGCCTTCATTCGCCGTGCCGCTTCCTGCAAAGGGCAAACCCACTGTTCGATGATAGTAGACACTCGAGTTCCCAGTGGTACAACACGTACCAAAGTGGTTTTGAACCTGCAGGTCAACTGCCATTATACTCGACAAATTCATTCAATCTCATCGTGTGGCGTGCCGCTACCTGCCAGTGCTATTAGACAGTGCACGTCCGAGTCCGAGGCTGCGTTTTAAAGCGTGATTGTGGATCTTGAGATCGCCAGCTGCCGCCAACAAGCCATGACTCCTCTAGACGTGTTAGCTGATGGCATGCTAACTGTCGAGGCCCTGTACACACTTCATTACGCCTACGAAACGTCAACTACTTTCGCCAGCTGGGAAGCGTCGCCCAGCGGGGGTGGGGGAGGAGTCTTATCCGTAGATTTGATACCTAATCGTGAGCAAGCAGAGTCGTCGTCAGTGATGGACCCGTTTTCATTTGCTCTGAAAATAGCAGCGACGAATGCGCCGACGAGTGTCGCGGCCAGTTTTCCATCTATTGGGTTCGAGTACGACCAACTTGCAGTTACTACTCCAAAGCTCGTCGAAAGCAGGTTTGGTGTCGTGACTTCTGTGTACATGTATATATCTAAGCACTTCACCGATTGTAGCCACGAATGTGGCCGGGTTCGAATAATATGGGTGTTTGTGTTTGAACGTACGCAGGTATGGCGTTTTGGCCTCTGGGATCGCGAACATGCCCAGAGTGAGTTTTTGGGAGGCCGGTGGAGTAATTCCCGCACCCAACATGGGTGCGTATCCGAAGGGAAACGAGAGTTTGATAGTCGTCAACTCGGTGCCTGGCATGATAACCAAGATTGAGTTTCAAGTCGTGGATTTGGAATGTTCGACTGATCGCCTCTACCTCATCGATGGGGATTCGGTGGTCTCTTCCCGCGTGGGAGGTATCTTTGACATGACCTTGTGGGGCGATGTCAGAGATCGCTTGAGTGGATTTTACCCGACGTCCGACTTCTTTTTCATATCTGGAGGTAGTTTTGCCCTGCACATAATACGCTCCGCGCCCCCAGCCTCGCGGGGCAATGTTGTACTGCCAACAGAAGCTAGTTCTGGACGATCTGGTGTTCGTTTCTTGTCGGAAGTGAAGGATCCGCAGAAAGTCGACCATGTTGTTGTGACTATTGCTGTGGAGGGTGCTCCGCCGTTTACTTCGTACGATACAGCAAAGGTGGCGCGCCAAATGGCGCTGCTTGTGGGTGTTATGTCGTCACGTGTCTCAGTGCAAATTTCCAGTCGTAGATCTCCTGAAATTATGCTGGATATGAGGCGCGCTGCGGGCGACGGAGACACAGCAGAAGATGAAGACGAAGGAGGAGGAGGAGACAGGAAAAATGATGTGAACACCCACGACACTGTTGAAATATCGATTAATGAAAGACAAGGAAGAACAGGAAGAGGAAGAGGTGGTGATATCAGTATACACGCGCGGGAAAAACAAGTAGGCGGTGATGTTGGTCACGACGGTGGTGGCAGAGGAGAAAGAGGATGGAGGCTGAGAGCGTCCCAAGATGTCACTCTGCGCGTTTTGGCTGGTTCTCCATCTAACGCTGAAGTGTGAGTGTGCGTGTATATACATGTGCATATGCCACGCGTGTGTTTGGGTAAAATGAGTGGGTGTGTTTGTAGGTGTGTGTGTATGTGTGTGTGTAAATAGATATGCATACTCATATACATCTGCGTATGAATTATTGACAGGAGTACTCATTTACATGTGCATATGCATACATGTATGTATTTACACATACGCACACACGCACACACACACGCGCACATAAACACCAATGCAAACACACACACACGCTCACGAATAGATTGGCCGCATCCATCACGTCGCAACTGAATGGAGGAGCGCTGACCACCAGGTCTTTTTTTGTTTGTTTTTGCAGACAACACAACCTCCAAATACTTGGACTTCGAGAGGAGCGCTGAACATCAATTTTTTTTTCCCACAACACGACACCCAAATATTGAGAAATTTCCACGTGTAACTCGGCTAGATACTTGAATTTTAGAATGCTCGACATTACTTAAACCAAAGGCAATGCAATTGTACCATATAGGTTGGTAAATATAACTGCATGTTTATATATACATTTGTTCATAGAATTATCTATACAATACAAAATTTGCATACATGTATACATATACATATGTCATTGGATAAATAAATGTATGTATATCTATATATGTATGTACAATATATAGGAATTTACAAGTATACATATATATGTATAAATATGTACATATATATTATAAATGTGTAAGTAAATATGTATATATATATACATATACACATGAATAGTTGTATATACAAAGATAAATATGTGTTTGTATATATATGTATATATATGTACATATGTATATACACACATATATATATATATAAATGTATATATACATATATATATATATATACATATGCATATATACTTGTATAAATACATAGACATATATACATATATAGATAGATATATATATATATATATATATACATATGTATATATACGTACATGTATATGTATATGTA
>Ga0105054_10008226_pt1 | contig 13863 bp, 9 predicted proteins | sample BON02_FD_78091 | JGI IMG/M metagenome (GOLD analysis project Ga0105054, IMG submission 78091) | Freshwater microbial communities from Lake Bonney liftoff mats and glacier meltwater in Antarctica - BON-02 (megahit assembly) | ecosystem: Environmental > Aquatic > Freshwater > Ice > Glacier...
CGAATCTATTGTGGCGCACGCCTACTCCGTCATGTACCCTGAAGATCATCAAATTTGGGCCACTACGGCTGAAATCATTGTCCAATTCTGAGTTCCTCAAAGCTCAATTCTGAGTCCAATTCTGAGTTCCTCAAATCTCAATTCTGAGTTTAACGGGATGGGCGGACAGATCCAGTATTGAGAAAGGTATGAAACAGGTATTGCGTAACACGCTGAGCTACCTGCGGACTGCTGACGAATCTCGTGGCGTCACCTATTTCCATTACCATTTCTTCTTTCAATCTTTCCCGGCTGGTGTGGACCACTGCTTCCAACAATTCGTCAGGCAACTTTAACACTTGCTTCACCAAAGCCTCTTGCAGCGCAGCCTTGCTCTGCGGCGGTTTGGACATGGTAATGTGAACAAGTAGCCGCCCATTTTCGCAAGGTCATCATGCACCATATTCATCTTATTCAAGACCTAGGAAAAATCTCCGGATTTGAAAAGCTTGACCATTTTCTTCGGTGATCACTGGTTTTTTCCAATCTTTCGACCCAAGACCATAATAAAGGGGTCCATTTTATTGATTGCATATCCATTTTTCATTACAACCCTTTAAACTCTACCCTGGCAGTCGACAAACTGGCCACCACGTCTCGCAGCATGTGTTGGTAGTCTTCACTAAAGACCGCTTGTTTCAGGGCTTGAATAGCGGGTTCCCTCTCAGCCTTTTGGCGAGACCACAAACGATCCCAGTTGGCCTCGCTAAGATTTAGTATCAGCGGCAGATCACTCCACAGCACTTCTTGTTTGGCGTCCAGTCCCAGTTCTTTCTTCAGTGTCGTCATGATTACTGAGTTCATGTAGCGAATCTGTTTGCAGGCTGCCGGAGAAGGGTCTGAAAAATCAGGACTAAACGTGGCCGGCAACTGACCGAACCAAGCCACGTAAATGCGCTGCAAAAAGTTCCACAAAACCAGCAACATCTTTTGGTCGACAGCACTGGTGGGTAACAACTTGGTAGAGCCGCAATAGGCCGTGACCACATCCTCCAGAGCGAACAACATGGGTTTGGTCCGACACTTATCGTCCTTAAACAGACACAGACCGTTGCACTGATCGGCCGCCACACTGGCACAGCTCTGGGTATGGTTGAACTGTGCAAAACGACTTCTCATCACACGAGCCCACTTCTCAAAGGCACGATCCAGATAGCCCATACCACATTGCATCGAGGCATAGATAAGGTACAGGTCAGTCTCGATCTGCCAAAAATACTTCTTTAGATGTGCTTGTGCCACGTCGTTGAGGTTGGCCAATAGGTCGGTGTGGCCCAAAATGTTTTGGTTCTCTTCGTTCCAGTGCTCACGGTAATGGACCCACGCACTCGACATCCAGTAGTTGGGTTGCTCCAAGTAACCAAGTTGTTGTTCCGAGGTCTGGGGCAAACGGCAGGGGTCCTCTTCGTCGATGGCAATGCGCTCGGGAGGTAACAAAATCATCTCGGCATTAACTCGAAGTTCCGACCAATACTGCAAGGTGGAAAATAGGACGTTGACCATGTCGCGGAGCAAAGACACTCTGCTTTCGTAAGTAGACGGGTAGAAACGTCGACTATCGTCCATCACTTCGGTCAGGAAGTTTTGCCACCCCGGCTTACGAATTTCAGACATCCATTGCATGGCCTGGTCGAACGGTATGGTGGGCGTTTGCCACGGATGTTGAATCTCTAACGGTGCCGTGGTGGCCGTCAACTCTAAAGGTTGCTCCACCAAGAGGGACACCGGTGCCGGAGTGCTCGGCTGGTCTCTAGGTTTCGCACGGGCCCGAAACTCGAGACGTTCTATTTTCGGTTCACCCTGCTCCAGTTCTTGCTCGATAAATCGGGTGTCGAATTCGGGTGCTTCAATCACTAACAGTTCGACGCGATCTTCGGAAGGTCTGAGGGAGCCGGTTACCCGAGGCGGTTGGGCCTGAGGTGGCCGAGGATACTTTTGCAACATGTTGATAAACTCACTGTAAAATATAGGTATAGCCTGGATTCTGCCTATGGCTTGGGTTCCGTCGGGAACCACAACATACTCGGCGTGTGAGCGTCTCACAATTTGAACCCCCATCGCTTTCCATTGATTCTTCAATAGTTTGACTGAGCCGGCACAGAAATTAAGACGTCCTTTCTTCCGAGCTCCGGTGGAGACGGCCACTTTAATTTCGTATGGATTGAGGTCCGTGGCCATGCGATGTCGAAAGTTTCGGTCACCCATCCGTGTAATTTATTTTAACCTCTAACAAAAAACAAGATGTCGATCGTTAAATGCAAGTGTGACGTGAACGCCGAAAACATGGCACGAACCCAGCAGTTTATGGACGAAGTCCAAGCCAAGGGTGACAAAGCCCTAGTGAATGCCACCGCCCTCTTGGCCATGCAAATCCGTTACGTAGTTATCCCTCTTTCGGCCTCGGGCAACATTTCAAACGCCCAAATCCAAGCCAACCACAGTGTGCTGAACTTGCACTACTTAGCCAACCAAACATCGACGCTGTTTCCCAGTAACACAGCTCACTACCCCTACCAAAACATTATGGGAGATCCGGGTTTTGTATTTGAACCCGACAACCCGGCTGATGTGACCGAAGACAACGGATATATTCTTCGCATGAGTCAGCCTACGTCACCACCGGCTTCGTACGACACTGTGTCGGATTTGGAAACCGAATTTCTGAACCAAGGCGGAGTTATTGAACCCGGAGTCATCTACGTTTACATCTCCACCCTTAGTACAGGAGAGAGCGGTATCTTGTTGGGTGTGGCCAAGGACATTATTTCTAATGCGTGTGCTGTTCATTTCGGCACAGTGGGTTCAGATACCTTGCCTGGCCCTATCTCAGCTTATGGAGAAGGCAAAACGCTGGTTCACGAGCTGGGCCACTGTTTCGGTCTGTACCATCCCTTCTCTCTAGAAACGGGAGCTGGAGCGTGCACGGCAGAATTTACTACTTTTATCCATTCGCAAAACCCTCAATCTCCAGTACAAATCAACCCCAACCAGTTTGCCGACATTGACTTGGTGACAACCACTGACAATGCTCTGGACAATCGAGGACGGGACGAGTTACGTTTTTGCACCGGCGATCCCAGCTGTGCTACGACACTGCCCAGCGATACCATGGGCGTTAACCCCGGGGGCAATACCAGCGACCCACAATATTCGTGTACCACCTCTACCGAACTGCAATCGGTCACACTCCCCTACGAGACGTTCATGATCTTCATGGATTATGGAGACGACCGCACCATGCTGGGCTTTCCCAGCTTTACCGTCAATACCATGCGCACGGTGGTGATCAATCGTCCGGATTTGTTCGACTCGGTGGTGGTTCCGGAGGTCACAGCTGTCCCTTCGTTTCCGGAACCTCCCGCCAGCGAAAGCTCAGCTTTTCCCACCTGGGCCATTGTAGTCATCTCTGTGGTGGGAGGCCTGTTGTTCATTGGACTGATTGTTTATTTCGGATACTTTAAGGGCTCAGGCGCCAACAGGTCCAAACTCCTGGCAGCATATGGTACACCTTTTTTAGGTAGGACATTTGTCTAGCAAGGCGACGTAAGTCTAGCAAGTCTATCGATGAATAAAACTAGGATGTTTTTGAAAAAACTAGGATGTTTTTGAAAAAACTAGGATGTTTTTGAAAAAACTAGGATTAATAAGTTTCGACAACACCTACACGGCAAATGCAAAAATGAAAAGAATCCAGAGTCAACTCAAGATTATGGACCTTCTTCAGAATTCTAAACACAAGATCGAAAGGCACCTTATTACATACATAACTTCCAAGGAAATTTCACTCGTACCAGAATGTAAGGTGCTTTTTAGTTGAGTTTGACCGTGGCCTGATAATAAACCAAACACTTTCAGGATGAGAAAGCGGAAGAAAAAGAAAAAACCTCGTGATGCAAGCTTGGATAGAAAGTTCCGTAACGCCTGGAATGTTCGCTGGTACCCCACCTGTCGAAATTTCCTACTTGGTGTGAAGCCTGGAGCGTTCGCTGATAACCTAACTGTCGAACTCTGCTAAGGCTTATTTTTATTTTTATGCTATTGGGCGGCAACAGAATGGCATGGTCCTTCTGCGCACCGATCCCAAGCTCCTAGCTGGAGCATACTTGAGTTTTAAGAATCCTTTGGAGGTCCGGATTCCTTAAGATAGGTTGAGAAATCTTAAGTTTTGAAACTTCATTGTAACAACACATGATTATTCATCGCTTTCCATGATAGCTGGGCCATCCTGATCCGTGTTATCCGATGGGTTCACCATAGCGACAGACTTTAGAGTGGCTGAGGGTTTCTTTTGAGATATTTGTCCGGTTGTAGCCAGCTCCATAAACTCCTTCTCTTCAGTAGGTGAAAGCTTCGAACCCCTAGAAATTCTGGCCAGCTTTGATAGTTCGCTGGTAGGCACAGCGGAACGATGAAAGACCAAATAGTGAAGAGAGAGAGTATTGGTTACCAAGCCACAGGACAGTTGCACGTCGTGAGAGGCCGACTCCGGACCAGTGGCCTCCAAACCCAAGCTCTCGCCAGTGAAGAAATCATGTATCTCGCGGTCTGGACCACAGCCGCAGCAGTGGCGTCCTTTGGAGAACACGTCTGGGTGAAAGATATTGTCGTCCGTGACAATGCCTCGGACCACTTGTTCGCTCGTTAGAGCTCTGAAGAGGGCCACAGCGTCGGCATCAACGACAGCCGAGCCCAAGGTTTCTCTGGCGGGTTCAATGTAGAGCAGAAAATCAGGAGCGTCCAAAATCATACTGTGAAAAAACAGACAGTTTGGAAAAATAAAGAAAACCTTTTGAACAGTTCTATTTGTAACTTGTAGCATTCAAGACCAAACTATCGTAATTTTTAAAAAACCCGAAGAATTTAATGACGCAACTTGACTCTCGACTCTGTTCATTTCTTAGCAGCACCCAGTGCAGGGAATTGTTGCTCGTAGCTTAGAGGCTCTGGGCTGGCCTTCTGGTGTGGCTTTGTGTTGACCTCGCGGGGAGACGACTTGCGGGAACCTGGAGATGACGACCCGGAACTCGGAAAGTTGCGACGATGGGCGTTATGCCTAGCCGGTCCACGATAACCCAGGCTGGGGTGGGGACCGCGACGCACTACTTCGCGTCCGGTGAGGAGCTTGCGTAGATCACCGTGCGCCACAACGAAGAAGCTCCAAATTTCGAGCCATACGAGACGCTTGTACTCGCGTGCCAGGCAGTCGAAATTGCTCATGAGGTAGGTGGAGAAGCCTTGACCCTTCAAGGTGTTGAGATGCGGAATGAAGCCCTTGTCACCGGAGACCAGCACCACCATGCAGTCTTTAGGATCCCAGTCCTCTGCAATCTCGTGCATGCGTCGCACGATACAGTTGTCGGCTTGTTGCGGGCGAGAAGCGGCCACGTCAACGATCATACAACCCATACTGGTGAGAACATCCTTGATGCTGCGATCGCCTTTGGCACCGGCCGGACCCTTGCGCTCCAGGTGCTTCTTCTCGGGGTTGTGAAAGACTCGAATGCGGAACCGGGCTTGCCGACCTAGGCGGAAACGCTGGACCATACCAATCTTAAAGTTGGTGACGAACTGAACCACATCTTGAGGTGTGCTGCAGACGTTCTCAATGTCCCAAAGCACCAATACCGCTGGAGTTTTCACAATCTTCTTCTTGGGGAGAGCTAAAGCCATGCTTAGACTATACAAAAAGCAAACCTAAGGGAAACACCGAATCGTAGATCAAATTGCAGTGCGAGTTAAGGTCCTGACGTTAGATGCTAGGCGACAGGCGACACAACGACAATATGATCAAGTAAAAAACGTAGTCAACAACGACAATATGAATAAATAGTCTTCAATGAGATTAGTGTTGCTCCGCCAATTTTCTAGTCTTTAATGTGATTTTTATTTCTCTGTCTTCAACATGTTCAACTCTATTGCCTCACAACTCCATTCCTCAACTCAGCCACTTGTGCAAGGCCTCTTCGATGTGTTGTCGTTCTACCATAGGAAAGGCATCGTGGGTTTGGTTTACCAGTTCTTGTTGAAGGTCGGCACTATGCTTGACGTGACGCTTGTTCAGATTCAATCGCTTCTTGGTCTCCAGCAAGGCGGCGCGAGGTGCTTTGTTCTTGGGAGGAGCTCGACGCTTGCGGTCTCCAGAAACGCCGTCTGAGGCTCGAGAGGCTCTAGCTTTCTTTTCCAGCAGGTCTACCGCGATCAGATCAAAGTCGAGGCGTCGCACGTCGGGGATCAGTTGTTGGGTACGTCGCCACAGTTCCTCAACTTTTTGAGGATCTTTTCGCAGTTGGGATAGAGAGATCATCCGTGAGCCTTCCTTTCGAGCCTCCATGATAGCCTTCTTGACTTCTCGCAGTACACCAAGCCTAGACGTCTGGATACGCTTGCGACTCAAGGTAAGTTTTCGTTCGTCCTTGGCCTGTCGTTTGCCCTCCCGCTCTGCCGATCTGGCTTCGATCTCCTTGACCCGTTCGGCAAACATTTCGTCCATAATCTCCCTAGCCAGCGACTCGCTCACGGTAATCAGACTGGCATCTCGCATTTCTGGCTTGATAGTGCTGTGGAAGAATCGGTTGAGTTGGTGCGGATCCTTCCATTTGGTAATGTCTTTCCAAGAGGTCTTGCGGATTTGACGCGTCACATGGTACTGCAGCAAGGAGAAGATCAGACCGTCTTCGACTTGCCATTTTTCCATCAGATCTCTCTTCTGAGACCTCAGGTTGTAGTTCACCCTGGATTTTCTCGACTGGTCCTGGGCAAAGATCTCTTCCTTGTACTCCCGCTCCGTTTCGTCTTCCTCCAGTAAGATATCGTCCAGCTCGTGTCGACTCTGTTTTAGGTTGCGCATTGCCGGTTCGTACAAGAGCGCTCCAATGTTGACCCGTTCCAGCAAGGCCGAGTACACATCGAGGGTCTTCTTCTTTAACCGTTGGGTTTCCATGTTACCGTCCAACAAGACCTGCAATTCCACGGGAGAAAACAGATTGCCTGTGATTTTGCCTGGGAAACTCTGCATGAAGCGCTCCGGAATCAAGGCTCGGTAGGGGCTCTGGGGATGTTGCAGGTTTTCTTCAAACTTTTCTTGTTGCTTATTGGTCAAGCTCAAGCCCGAGGTGTGGAACTTGAGACCAAAACGGTAGACCGTCTGAGGCCATCCGTAACCGTCAATGAAAGGTAAGTCTTTGTTGCCGCAGAACCGAGAGATACGTCCCACAATTTGAGTACGGCTGGACTGGGACAAGACCGGATCAAACAAGAGAGCGTAAGTAGAAGGTAAGTCAATGCCCTCCACAAAATTCCTGTCGATGATCACAATGCGCCAGTCTTTGCCACGTGCGTTGTCTGGGTGGTTGTAGGTTGCGTCTTCTCCTTTGGCTCCCACCACTTGTACAGAGCGTTCGTTTAGGCTGGCTCCGGACACTCCACCAATCTTGGATCGGGTAAGTATGAGGAAACGCTTGTAGTCGTGCTCTGGTCCTCCTTCGAGTGACGGCATCCAGGTAAGTTGGGAACCGCGAGACTGCAGAGGTTTGCCTACTTGTTTGTCGGTTTGAGTGCTGTAATACTTTTTGGTCCATTTCATCCATTCTCGCTTCATGCCAAAGCGCCACCCGTAAGCGGTAAGTGCCCCGGCCACTGCCCTGATAGCGTGGATGTCCTCGCAGAAAATCATAAGCTTTCGGTGCCGATCATTCTTGGATTTTTCGGGGTTGCTTTTGAAATCGCCTAGGGTGAGATCCTTCACCACTTCCATTAGTTTGGTCGCTTTGGGTGAGTAGAGCGGCATGTCCTTCCGGAACTGGGCGGCGTCAAAGGTTTTGGGTTGGTCAAAGTAGTGCTTTTTGGGGTTGCCGGGTTTAGCTTTGAGGATGCTTTTCTGCTTGGCCGAGAGGCGATCGTTAACGTGCCAGAACTTTTTGGTGTAGTACTCGCCCTTGATGCGCTCTTCGACCAGTTCGGCCTCTTCCACTTCTTCTTCATCAATTTCGTCTTCAACCTCTCCCATTTCCACTGTTTCGTCGTCGCTGTCGTCCTTCATGTCATGCTGCAGCTGACGAACTTCCTGTTTGTCTAGGGCTTCCTCCTCGACCGGAGCCAAAAAGGCTGCGATATTGTGACTCACATGTTTTCGACCCCGGGACTTTTTGGTGGCGGTACGGATACGTCTTTCTACTCGCTTCATGGACTTTTCCAGGTACTTGATGCGCTGACCCTTTTGCGTGTCAAAGTATTTAATGCTGCTCTCCACTCGAGTAACCTGTTCGGATAAGTCTGTCATGGCGCGCTGTGCCTTTTTGACCCTTTTGCTAATCACACTTTTTTGCGAGCTGCGACTTTTCTTCACTGGGTAGGCGGCCTCGGGATCACCAGTCACTTCTTCCATAATTCGTGCCAGCTGTCCTGCCCCTTGGTCGTACTCTGCTTCGGCTTCTCGCAAGCGTTCTTGGTACCACTGCAGGGTTCGGAGGTCTTCGGGATCGGGTTGGCGATCTTGCTCATCCTCGATCATGGTGGCCAACAGCGCCTTTCGCTTCTTGAGGTCATCCAAGGTAGGTTCGAAAAAGGTATTTTCCTTATTGTCCCGAAGAATGATCGTGTCTAGAGGTTCACCGTGACGACTCTCTGAAGCTGCAGACTGGAACACACCCCATGCCGCAATTTGACGAATCTTTTTGGCCAGTGCTGATAAGTCCACCCACTTGGTGGACGTGAGTTCTGAAGCCATAAGACGTTCCTGGAAACGACTGGCGGACGGCATAATAATGGGCTTATACTCGGTGCGTGGAAACCTTGAATAGTCTGCTGAGATGTTGTAGTAGGAAATTAAACCGAACGCTCTTTGCCAAAACTCTTCCAAATTGTTCTTGAGATCACCGGGACTGAAACTGGTGGCTCCAATGATGCCCTTGGCGTTAAAATACGCATTGACTTCAGAGTCGCTAGGTTCTTCGTCGTTGACTTCGGCCTTGCCAGAAGGGTCACATATGTCTAAGCCGGTGGGAAACATTTCGCACGCCACTTTCACTTCGAGTTGACGGTTGTATTCTCGAACCTGCTGAATGTGGTCGATCAGACCGTCCTCCATGCGCATATGAGGATCAATGGTGGCCATGTTGTAGGGAAAGACATCTTCTGCATGAAGCATGTTGAGCATGGTAAGCAGTGGCAACACTGACGATGTGGTGGGTGTGGCCGTCAGGAACAAGGCTCGGCAACGTTGGTTACCGGACAATTGATAACTGGCCTGCAGTTTATCGTGAAGCACTTGAACGTTGGGCAGTTCGGTACGGTCCAATTCTCCGGAAAACATCTTGTGGGTCTCATCGATAATAATCAGCGTCTTGCGCAGCGGATCCACAAATTCACCCACGGACGCCAGTGTAGCCTCTTCTTTCCACTTTCGACCGGTTTGATTCAAGGGTTCGGGTTCTTCCAGCGCGTTGGTCAACTGTCGGTAACTTAGGTTAGTCCAGTCCATGCCCAATTGCGCCAAGAGCTTGGTCACGGACGGAAAGCTGGTCTCTTTGGGCACCTTGGTCTTCAGCCAGTGCTTGGCCACGTCTTCACCCTGCAACCACTTGAGACGATCGTACTCGGTTTGCACCAGCATGTTACACATCTCGGTCACGTGGTTCTTCATGACTTGGTTCTTCAGGGAGGTTTTGGTGGCCCAGACTACTCGGAAGCCGGCCCTCGCAAAAACGGAACCCACCCGGACGGCCATGCAGGTCTTGCCTGAGCCCACACTGTGCACTGCAACTTTTCCGTTTTCAGGCGAAGCCGGGGTAAAATCAGCACTCATAAAGTACTGAGCTCCATCGGGCACCAAGAACGCTCGGCCCAGGTCACCGCGCGAGGTGGGGTCTCGCAGCTCAAAGCCTTGCAGACCTTTGACCTCTTCATCTCGTTGCTGGCAGTTGGAATGTTCTGGAGCATCGGTCACTGCCGGCAAAAGGTACTGTGACCACCGCTTTTTCAGGTAACGTTGATACTGTTGAGAGTCTGCCAAGAGAGGCACATTGTCGTGCAACATACCCCGGGCATCTTGGTCAAAGGTCTTAATCAACCGGTCCGCGGGGGCAAGGTCGGACTGTGCCCAAGTCTGCAGCTCCTTGGTAAGTTTGTGGCGACCCATAGCTTCTAACCTCTGGTAGCGTGCCTCGCGTGAATCCCCCCGAGTGCGAGTGGTTACGTACAGGTACTTGAGAGACTGAAGATCACCTGCGAACCAACTGATGTGACGCTGAAATTCTGCGTTCTTTCGATACAGGCTGTTGAGAAAATAGGACCAGGCCTCGGCCGAATTACGAACCAAAACCATCAAGTCCTGCAATAATTTACCCAGGTTCTTCTTTCTGTCATCTCCTATGTCTTCGGCGTCCGATGCGTCGCCTTTACCTCGCTGGCCTCGTTGGTCGCTAGCTTCCACGTTCCGCATAAGATTCCGCACATGCTTGATTAACTCTGTTTTGTTCCATTTCAGAGGCGACGGAGACTTGAAGGCGGTAAAGGGCATGTGTTGCAATGTCATTTGGTTGATGTCAGAGGGCTTTTGTAACAACAGTGTGCCTGCTCCGGTCTGGTAGATACCGTAATCGGAAGGGTGTTCAATCAAGTTGGTCAACAGCTCCAGGTACGTATCGCTGCTACGAAAGGAATTGGATTTGAACCGGTACGTGCGCAACAGTAGATCGTTGGCCCATATATTTTTGATGCGTGTTTCCGAGATCTCCTTGGGTTCAGCGTGCCAAGTGGTATAGGCCATCAGCAACACATCCAAGGGAGCCGCTTCTTTCCACTCCAAATCTCGTACCGGTACCGTGGCCAAGTTTTTGACATAATGTTGCAATAAGGCATTCGAGGTCCAGTGCTTGAGCAGGGTCATGCGTATAAAGACTTCGTCTTCTTCCGTAGGATTTTGCCAGTCCGAGACGTGGATCTCGCTGTAGTGCAAGAACACAATCAAAAAATGGAGAATCTTTTTGGCTTTCCAAGGTACGTACGTCGTGTACTTGTGATTGGCCACAACGCTCATCAACTCGGGATCTTCGACGGCTTGGAGCGTCTGATTCAGGTTGTACTCAGGCTCCTGTGTACGTAAATCGCGTCGGATGTCGCCTGTTTGATTCCACAGGTCCAGTGCCGTGGCACGATGCACGTCACCCTCCACCGTCTGTTGCAATTGTCTCAAGGACCACGGCATTTCCGGGGTAGGCACCACATACGAGGCATCGTCAAAGATTTCGTCCACCGTCTTCCAGCGGGGAATCAGCTCTGCCACATAGTGGGTGTACAAGTACCGCCAAAATTCAAGGTCGTACCGGTTACGTATTGACCCGTGCTCGTCTTCATAGGCGCTCTTGGCCCGGCGCAAGGTGTCTTCGGAGAAGGGCACCAGATCGGGTTCCCGCTCAAACCTCGAATCAGGCCAGTTGTTTTTGTCGTGCTGAAGTTCATGGTCTGCCAACTCCTTTTTGAGGCGAGAGGCTTCGCGGGACAACTCTTTAGCTTGCTGTTTCGACGCCTTATCACGGGATTTGTCAAGGTGACGAGACTGTTTCAATAACTCTTCCACCCGGTCTTGTTCCTGACGAAGCTTGTGCTCCACAGACTTTTTTAAGTCCCTCGCTCGGTCCCGCTCTTTCTTTTCACGCGATTTTTTCAGGTCCCGTTCAGCCCGGCCTCGAGATTTTTCCAGGTCTCGCTCCTCCTTTTCGCGTGATTTCTTGACTGCCGTGGCCCGGCTTTTCTCGTGTTTTTCCAGTCGACGACGCTCTTCACGTTCTTCGCGTTCTTGCTCGGCTAGCAAGTCGGCCATCATGCGGGCTTCGGCCTTTTCACGAGCTTGGATTAGGTCAGTGTGCTCCTTGTCCCTCGACTTTTTCAGGTGGGACTGAAATTTCTCTCGGTCGGCTTCGGCACGGGCTTCCAGCTTGGCCAAGCGTCGTTCCTCTCGGTAGACTTTCTGACTGATACCCTTGGGCTTAAGCTTCAACAAGTTACGGTAAAGGTTTTGGTTCTGGGATACGGACTGACACAGTCTCTCTCTCGGCGGTGCCGGCACTGAATCCATATGTTTGTAGGTGATCCGCCACGCTGCGATCAAATCATCGTAGGTCCAGGGAAAGTTTACAGACCGTTCCAAACAAGCCTCAAAGTCATGTAAGCTTTTGCGTTTTTTCTGGGCTTTGGACTGGTGATGGTCACTCATTTTATTTAGTGCGTCAATACTTTTTTACAAGGTTCAAGCTAATATCATCACACCAAACAAATGCTGGAACCTCACCCGCAGCGGCCTGGTTTTTGGAAGTATGCAGGTTTGGTTTTGTTGGGTATCTTTGTGGTCTTGTTTGCCGTGTTCTTTACCCTGCAGCAAAACCCTGAGGAGACCGTCCCGCCAGAATCAAGGCAAGGTGAGCATGCTGCAGAACGTTTTCAAACATGTCGTTTTCAATCAGGTCGTTTTCAAACAGGTACACTGATTCCTCTAATAGCTCACTTTATCTATGGGTTGTGGGATACAACTCCCATGCCCTCGCACTATGTAAAGACGGTGGAACAATGGACCCAACAAGGCTGGAAGACCGTGGTCTGGGATCGCGAGTCGGTGGAAACACTGCTCAAGAAATACCCCGTGTGGGAAGCGCTGTACCAGTCCTACGAACGCAAAATACAAGGTGCCGATTTGGCTAGGTATGTGGTGGTGTACGATCAAGGAGGGTTTTATTTTGATTGTGACTGCGGACCTCTGCACAGATCTCTCAAAAACTATATGATCTACACGGCATACGACTCTACCAGCCTATTCTTTGTGGAAAATGTACAACCAGATGCCTGGATCCGTACTACGGCCCATCGGTTTCCCATTCGTCAAGGCATCAACGAACACCACGAACGACTGGCCAACTTTTCTTTTGGGGCAGCGGCTCAGCACCCTGCGTTAAAGGCCATTCTGGACACGGTTCAGCAGAGGTGCCTCAAGAATCCAGGTCGCGTGGACGATTACGGTGTGCTCTACACTACAGGACCAGATGCCGTTACCGACACCCTCTTTCCTCTCCGACAAAGCTGTTCCATGGAACAATTAACTGTAATTGATCATTCACCCTTTATGAAGCACACTATGACGGGTACTTGGAGGCATCATCGGGATCACTAGACTTCACTGGGCTGCCACCGCTTGAGCCACGGCAGGAGCAGCATGGGCCGCTAGAGCCGCGGCTGCCTCGTGCTGCTGTTGTTCAACTCTTAGCGAGAAATTAGCTGCCTTAACTACCGCCTCCCATCCCTCGAGTTGAGGGCAGCGACACCTGCGTATTCGTAGCATGTTCTCAATCAAGTAATAAAATATGTACAACGAAGACATGACAAAGATACCCACCATCATTCCGATGGCTAGAGATTGTTCCTCCATTTGGTTAGTAAGATAGTTTTCCGTGGCTTGAAAGCGTGCCAACATACGGTCTTCCACCTTTTGCAATTGGATCTCCAAGGTCCGGGTGTTAACCCTGCCTGCCTCCGACTCGTCCTCTTCGTCGGGGTTAAGTTCGTTGACAATTACGCCAACTTGTTGTTGCAAGTCTCTCAACTTACTCAACATGGTTTCTCTGGATTCGACGTTCCGACCTGTAACAATGCTCATGATGCAAAAGAGTCTGGTTTTTTTTAAGTCTCGAAAAAATATCTTGCGCTGGATCATTTTTTATTTTTTAGACGCGATTGATCAGGTGCCGCTAGTCACACAGATCTTGATCAGGTGCCGCTAGTCACACAGATCTTGATCAGGTGCCGCTAGTCACACAGATCTTGATCAGGTGCCGCTAG
>Ga0105054_10008229_pt1 | contig 13861 bp, 8 predicted proteins | sample BON02_FD_78091 | JGI IMG/M metagenome (GOLD analysis project Ga0105054, IMG submission 78091) | Freshwater microbial communities from Lake Bonney liftoff mats and glacier meltwater in Antarctica - BON-02 (megahit assembly) | ecosystem: Environmental > Aquatic > Freshwater > Ice > Glacier...
AGCGAATCGGTCAACTCCACGACCAGTTAATTGAAACCCAGCAAGCATTACGCTTATCACCAGAGAATATTGAGGCGGTGGTGCAAATTGGTTTAGCACTAGCGGGACAGCCACCTTTACGAGTAGCTGATGTGGCAGGAATTCAAAGAGGCCAAGCCTTCCATCTTCCAGCATTGAAGGCGAGTTGGGCGGTTTGTGCTGAGGGATTGGAGCATCCTCACACTAAGGAGATTCGCCCACTGGTATTCGATCCAGCTTTAGTAAAAGGAAGAGATACAGTGGTGCTAGCGCATTTGAACCACCGATTAGTGCAAATGTGTTTACGTTTACTACGATCGGAAGTCTGGGCAACAGGGGGGCAAAAATCGCTACATCGAGTAACGGCGCGGGTGGTATCAGCAAAGTCTGGTCTTGAAACCCCCGCAGTAATTGCTTTTGGGCGGCTGGTCGTTTTAGGTGGCGATCGACAGCGACTGCATGAGGAAGTATTTACGGCTGGAGGAATTTTGAAGGAAGGGCGATTTAATCGCTTTGAATCGGGAATCAAGCTTCAGACAGCATTGAATGCAGTCATATCAGGAGATGTGCCGGAGGCTATGCTAACCAAGTTATCAGGGCTATGGGATAAAACAGCCGAGCCGTTAATGAAATCTTTGGTAGTTCGGCAGGAAGAGAGATCGAGCAGTTTGGCGCGAAATTTGCAGGAACGAGCAGACAAGGAGGCTGGGGATATTACTCAAATTTTGACAGAGCTGCAAGCCAGTATCGAACAGGAACTAGATGAACCTCAAGTGCAACAGTTAGAATTATTCAGCTTGCTAGAAAAAGACCAGTTTGAGCGGAATGTATCTAGTCTCAAAGTGAGGTTAGAGCAAATCCCGCAAGAAATTGAGCAGGAGACGAAGCTGATTCGAGATCGATTTGCCGATCCCCAAGCTCGTCTATTTCCGCTGGCAGTAATGTACCTTGTACCTGAGAAGCTGATCCAGAAGTAGGAAATTCCTCTGCTTTTCATCCTCAATATTTAATTCCCCCGATTTTGTTATGTCGATCGCCCGTCATCATACTGAATGGTTATCCCTGTTAGATATTTCAGGGCCATTCTTGAGCTTGCCAGTGTTACTAAAAGTCTTCCCCACTGGACTGGATGCCCATGAACCAGAGCTGGCAAAACGAGTACGATCGGCTCACGGCGAATGGGTGGAGAGCCAAGATGAAGTAGCAATCCATCGGGCATGGGTAGAATTTGTGCTGCGGGAGGTACTGGAGCTGCCCAAAGAAGTACTGAGATCGGGACAAGGGATACCTGCGGGTTTACAAGTGACGATCGCGCAGCAGCATGAAACGATCGCGCCAGATTGGGCTGTGGTGGAGCCAGATCAACCCTGTCAGCCACGATTGTTGGTACAAGTATTCAATCCCAAGCAGGGGCTAGAGCAGCCGCTCAAGGGTTCTCAATGGGCGGTATCCCCAGCAACGCGGATGATGGAACTGCTCCACGCTACTGGAGTGAGACTGGGATTAATCACCAATGGGGAACAGTGGTTGCTGGTAAATGCACCTAAAGGCGAGACAACTGGCTTCATCTCCTGGTATGGAACGCTATGGCTGGAAGAGCCGCTAACACTACGGGCATTTCGGAGTTTGCTGGGGGTAGGACGATTTTTCTCGGTGGCAGAGAACGAATCTTTAGCAGCGTTATTGGCAGCAAGTACAACCGACCAGCAGGAAATAACCGACCAGCTTGGCTATCAGGTACGACAGGCGGTGGAAGTACTGGTGGGGGCGATCGCCAAGCTAGAACGAGATCAGCCCAGCATTGTCCAGATCGGATCGCCAGAGCAGCTTTATGAAGCGGTGCTAACGGTAATGATGCGATTGGTGTTTCTGTTTTGTGCGGAGGAGCGAGGTTTGATCCCCTCGGTGGGGACAGAGTTCTATAGTGCAAATTATGGGGTTTCGACACTACGGGAGGAGTTACGACTCCATGCCGATCGACATGGAGAGGAAATCTTAGAGCGCAGATCGGATGCTTGGTGCCGTCTGTTGGCAACGTTTCGGGCTGTATATGTAGGGGTAGATCACGATGTGCTATATTTGCCTGCCTATGGCGGCAGTTTATTTGACCCGAACAGATTCGCCTTCTTGGAAGGCCGAACAGCAGAAAGTGACTGGCAACGAGACTTTGGAGAACCAATCGCCGTAAACAACCGAGTAGTATTGCATTTGCTAGAGGCGTTGCAACTATTGCGAATTAAAGTGCCAGGGGGCGGGGCGGAAACTCGGCGGATGTCTTTCCGCGCTTTGGATGTCGAACAGATTGGGCATGTCTATGAAGGGCTACTAGACCATACGGCGGTGCGATCGCAAGCTCCAGTGTTGGGGCTAAAGGGTAGCAAGTATGAAGAGCCGGAAATTGAATTGGCAACGCTGGAAGAATGGCTGAAGAAACCAGAACAGGAATATCTAAAGTTACTGAAGGATATTACCAAACGCTCAGAATCAGCACTCAAGAAAGATTTGGCGATCGATCCCAATGGGAAGGTATTATCCCCGATGTTTTTACAGCGGTTGATGACGGTGTGTGAAAACGATCGGGTGCTTTACGATCGAGTTTTGCCGTTTGTGGGATTGCTACGGGTAGATACGTTGGATTATCCGGTCGCGATTGGCTCGAAGATGGTGTATGTAACGGCGGGGACAGATCGCCGATCGAGTGGAACCCACTATACCCCTCGCGTTTTGACGGAAGAAATTGTGAAATGCCCTTTGGAGCCATTGGTCTATACAGGGCCAGCGGAAGGGTTGCCCCAGGAGGAATGGCAACTGAAATCTGCGGTGGAATTGTTGCAGTTGAAGGTTTGCGATCTTGCGATGGGCAGTGGAGCATTTTTGGTGCAGACCTGTCGATATTTGGCGGAACGATTGGTGGAAGCCTGGGCGCAGGATACCCAGGATAAAAATCAGGAGCTACGGATTTTGCCGAATGGGTCTTTGTCGGTGGGGGAAGTCAGTGAAGATATTTTGCCGATCGATCCTGAAGAACAGTTGCTGGTAGCGCGGCGGTTGGTGGCCGATCGCTGTCTTTATGGTGTGGATAAGAATCCATTGGCGGTGGAGATGGCGAAGTTGTCGCTATGGTTGATTACGTTGGCGAAGGGACGACCGTTTACGTTTGTGGATCATGCTTTGAAGTGTGGGGATTCGCTGCTGGGGCTGACGCGGGCGGAGCAGATTGAATATTTGAGTTTGAATCCGGACGAGGAAGCGGTACAGTTGGCGACGACGTTGAAAACTTGGCAACCGATTTTGCAGGAGGCGATCGCAAAACGGAAAAAGCTGGAAACTTTCAGTGTGAATGGGATTGGTGATTTACAGGAGAAGGAGCGGTTATTTGAGGAAGCTGAAAAGAAAATCGATCGGCTCCGATTTGTCGGGGATTATTTGATTAGCCGAGCGTTGACAGATACGGGTAAGACGGCGGATCTGACTAGGGGTGATTTGATGGTGGTGTCGAAGCAGATTGAAAAGGAGTTGGCGGGAACGATTACGGATGCGGAATCGCTAGAGATTAAGGCTTTGAAGTCGAGTACGCAGCGGATGATGAATCTGGGGAATCCGGCGGGGAATGCGCCGAGGAAGCCGTTTCATTGGTTGCTGGAGTTTCCAGAGGTGTTTTTGGATGGGGAAGGGTTTAACGCGATCGTGGGGAATCCACCATTTCAAGGTGGTAAGAAAATCACAGGTGCAATCGGGACAGATTATCGGACTTATTTAGTCGATTACATTGCCAGAGGTACGAAAGGCGTGGCTGACCTCTGTGCCTATTTCTTTTTGAATTCAGCGAGTTTGCTCAGGCTAGACGGTCGATTTGGATTAGTAGCAACAAATACGATTGCTCAGGGCGATACTCGTGAAGTTGGTTTAGATAGATTGGTTACACAGGGAAATATGATTTCTCGTGCTGTACCCAGTCGCCCGTGGAGCGGAAGTGCCAGCTTAGAAGTTGGGTATGTTTGGTTACAGAAAGGGAAATGGCAAGGAGAATTTGTTTTAGATGAAAAAGTAGTCAATCGAATCACAGCATTTCTAACGCCGCCAGGGAAATCTCTGGGCAATCCGAATCGGCTAATCGCAAACCAGAGTAAATCATTCCAAGGTTCGGTCGTCCTCGGCATGGGCTTTGTCCTAACTCCTGAAGAAGTGCAGGAATTGATTGCGAAAGATCCAAAAAATCAGGACGTTCTGTTTCCCTATCTCAACGGTGAAGATCTAAATTCCCGCTCTGACCAGTCGCCTAGCCGTTGGGTAATTAATTTCAAGGATTGGCCTTTGGATGCTGAACACGAAGATCCAAAGAATCCCAAAGGTGCGCCCTATGCCTCTGATTATCCCGATTGTTTGGCGATCGTTCGTGAAAAGGTAAAACCCCAACGGGAACCTCTGAATAAGAAGCCATATCGAGAAAGATGGTGGCAATTTGCAGAGCGGTGTCCGGGATTATATGCGGCGATCGAGGGGCGCGATCGGGTTTTGGGTTTATGCTTGGTAACTCAATATTTTACTCCTGCTTTTTGTCCAGTAGGCTGGGTTTATGCACACAGGTTATGTATTTTTCCATTAGAAAAGTGGAGTGAATATTGCTTAATTCAATCTAATATTCATGAAATGTGGGCTAGACAACATTCTTCAAGTTTAGAAACTCGACTAAATTACTCGCCATCCGACTGCTTTGAAACCTTCCCCTTCCCAGAAAACCTTAGCAATCTAGAAACGATCGGCGAAACCTACTACACCCATCGCCAAACTATCATGCAAACCTGCCAAGAAGGACTCACCAAAACCTACAAACGATTTCACAACTCCGATGAAGTCGCGGAAGACATAGCCAAACTCCGCCAACTCCACATCGAAATGGATAAAGCTGTCGCCACTGCCTACGGCTGGCAAGACCTCGATCTCGCCCATGACTTCCACCCCACCAAACAAGGCATCCGCTTCACCCTCAGCGAAACCGCCCGCCTCGAAATCCTCGATCGACTCCTTGCTCTCAATCACCAACGCGCCGAAGAAGTCGATCGAGGTCTCCACGACAAAAAAAAGCCCAGCACCAAAAAAGCTAAATCCACTGCCCCCAAGAATACAGACCCCATTCAAGTCAACCTTTTTTAATCATCCCATCTACCACTACAAAACCCGCAAACCATGACCGCTATCACCCCGATCCTCAAAAAGCCTACCCCTTACGAACTGCGCCACATCCTCGAAACAGCCGTCATCAAGGAACTCCTCGGCCCCGCTGGTGGTGAATACGAAGAAGTCGATGAACCCAGAATTAGCGATCGATATCTCGTGGGACTGCTCGCCCCTCTCAACCGCCGTACTCGTAACGACACCACCCCAGCCGCCATCCAGCTCGATAACGAAGACCAACAAGCCAACATTCCCGGCACCGTCGAAGAAAGCCCCGCCCAACTCGACGAACTCGCCCTCACCAACGGCGGTAGCCCCGAAGACGGCACCCCCGAAACCTCCAACCCCGTCGAAAGCATGATGCCCTCCTCGATCGGCATGAGCTTCTGCGTCCGCGCAGAGATTAACTCGATCTCTGTTACAGCCGGATGGGGACAATACGAACGCGCCAAAAGCGAAATGTTTCAAACCCCTAAAGGTGGTGCTAAGACTGTCTGGCGGCGTTCTCCCATCATTAATGCCACTTCTATCACTCTACAACAAGGCGCGATCGTCCCCTGGCAAATCGATCCTGAATACGAAGTCTACGTTGAAGGCAAAATTCACAAAAAAGACGACTACTGGATCCTCACTCTCTTCCTGTTCAACAAACAAACCGAACCAGAACAAACTCCCGATCGAGTATGGTTATTTCAACCCCACCTCAGCGTTGAATCTGTCGATCGCAGCCAAACCGATATCTTCATCCAAAAAACCTTCCAGCGCAGTCCCTCCACACTCGATCGAGCCATTCACGCCGAAGAACAACGGATGGCGATGATCTACCGCAATGAAGTCGAATTTGCCGTGGGGCACGGAGTCGCAGTTCATGCCCAAACAGCGATCGATAATCCCCAACGTGCGACCCATCTCGCTACCAGCATCATCCCAACCTATGAAGTTCCTCAATCAGAAGCTCCCAACGCTCAAGAAATCCCTGCTTTAGCCGAACTCGTTCTGGATATGAAAGAACTAGCCGAGACCCCAGCAGCCGATTTACCCAGTAGACTTCAAGCCCTGACCGATGCCTATGCCATCTGGATTACCGAGCAGACCGCCAAAATCGACCAGCACAGCTTTGGCTTAACCCCTTATCAAGATCCAGCTCAAACCGCGATCGCCGATTGCCAAACCGCTCTAAATCGCATTCAAGCTGGTATCGATCTCCTCAAAAATAATCCCCAAGCTGCCGAAGCGTTCATCTTCATGAACCAAGCCATGTGGCAACAGCGCGTCCATGCCCTTCATTCCGAACGAGTTCGCCGAGGTGAAACGATCGCCTTTGAAGAAATTGATATTCCGAAAAACCGCACTTGGAGAACATTCCAGCTTGCATTTATCCTCCTAAATCTGCCTAGCATTACCGATTTAACCCATATCGATCGCATCCATCCCACTACCGCGATCGCCGATCTGCTCTGGTTCCCTACTGGTGGCGGTAAAACAGAAGCCTATCTGGGGTTAACCGCCTATACCATCAGTCTCAGACGCTTACAAGGCACAATTTCAGGGCGTTCCGGTGAATACGGCATTGCTGTCTTAATGCGCTACACCTTACGCCTGCTGACCTTACAGCAGTTCCAACGAGCAACTGCCCTAATTTGTGCCTGTGAAGTAATTCGCCGCTCAGATGAACCTAAGTGGGGCAAAGAACCATTCCGGATCGGCCTTTGGGTCGGTCAAAAAACTACCCCAAATACCACAGAACAGAGCGAAGAAGCCCTCAAACAACAAAAAGGCCAGTACCAAAACGCTAGTAGCGGCTCTCCCCAACAGTTGACCAATTGCCCTTGGTGCGGCTCCAAAATCAACTCCAGCAACATCAAAACCGAATCTTTTAAAACTGGTCGGGGACGTACTTTAACCTTCTGTGGTGACTCTCTAGGCCGCTGTGCCTTCAGTGCCAAGCAATCACCCCAAGAAGGTCTACCTGTTGTTGTTGTCGATGATGAAATCTATCGCCTCTTACCCACCCTCCTAATCGCCACCGTCGATAAATTTGCCCAGATGCCCTGGAATGGCAAAACCCAAATGCTCTTTGGAAAAGTCGATGGTCATTGCAGTCGGCATGGTTTCCGATCGCCTGAAATCGAAGACAGTGACACCCATCCTGCCCGCAATGGCTACCCCGCCGCCAAAACATCCCCCAGAAATCCGCTGCGCCCACCAGACCTAATCATTCAAGACGAACTTCACCTCATTAGTGGCCCATTAGGCACCCTGGTGGGTTTATATGAAACAGCGGTCGATCGACTATGTAGTTGGGATGTTGGCGGCGTAATAGTCCGACCCAAGGTGATTGCATCTACTGCAACCATCCGCCAAGCCCAAGAACAAATTCATCAACTATTCTTGCGCGATGTCCAAATCTTTCCCCCCCAAGGGCTAGAAGTAACCGATAATTTCTTCTCTCGGCAGCGTCCCCCCAGCGGCGTAAATCCTGGTCGCCGCTATCTGGGTATTTCCGCCACAGGTCGTCGCCTCAAAGCTGCACTGATTCGCGTTTATACTGCTGTTCTCGCCGCATCCCAGAATCTATATGAGGAGTACGGAGATGAAGCCGATCCTTGGATGACATTAGTTGGATATTTTAATTCCATGCGGGAATTGGGGGGAACCCGCCGCCTAATTGATGATGATATTCAATCTCGACTCCAAAAAATGGATCGGCGGAGATTATCCAAACGAATGCGGCTAGAAGTTGAAGAACTTACTTCTCGCATTAACTCAACAGATATTCCCCGCATTCTCGATCGATTAGAAGTACCCTTCAAAACCCAGCAAAAGCAGGAAAAAGGCGCATCTAAACCAATTAGGCCGATCGATGCGCTCCTAGCAACCAACATGATTTCTGTAGGGGTAGATGTCCGACGGTTAGGTGCAATGGTAGTAACTGGGCAACCCAAAACTACTGCTGAGTATATTCAGGCCACATCAAGAGTCGGACGTGCCTCTCCAGGCTTAGTCTTTACCGTTTACAACTGGGCAAGACCCCGCGATTTGTCTCACTATGAGCAATTTGAGCACTACCATGCTACCTTCTACCAGCATGTAGAATCTTTATCGATTACCCCCTTTGCCGCTGGTGCCACCAGTCGTGGTTTAGCCGCGTTACTGGTATCTCTGATTAGATTATCTGGCAGTGAGTTTAACAGCAACGATAAAGCCGGAAGTATCGATCGGAGCAATGCCTATGTTCAAGCTGCTATCAAAACAATCCTCGATCGAGCTGAAAATGTTGAAGGAAAACAAGCAAGGGTCGAAATTGAGAAAGAATTAAAGCAGAAACTAGATTACTGGCTAGCCCAAAAAGATGGTCAGATTGGCGGTGCAGAATTGAAATACAAAGCTGAGAAGGATGGTGTCACCAACGAGTTACTTAGCCAACCAGGAGAACGCAGTTGGCAAGATTTCACTTGTCTCAACTCCTTACGCAATGTAGAGCCTACGATTAACTTGATATTCGATGAGAGTGTTCCTTACGACGATATGAGAGCACCTAATCCAATGCCAATACCTAAAACTTAGTTACATCCTTTAATTACTAAACTATCTCCCAATCATTTTTAACAATCATGAGTTCAGGAAACATCAAAACTAAAGTTGGCGATCTTCGCCCCAGCCAGATTCTTTTTTCTGGTGGCATTGGGGCCGCGATCGACTTACCGAACCTTTCTGCCATCGTCATGGGCTTAGATGATTGGGATACAGCCTATGCCAACGAATTGGGCGAAGAACGACTCCTGGCTGCGGTCAAGCGAGGCTTGAATCGATCTGTCAAGAAGCTTTTGTCTCCACCGATATTGCCTGAAACAAAAGCTATGCCTACCCCCGCAGATGAAGCGGCACGAATTGGCTTACCAGTTGCGCCATTTCCCACCTGGATGCTGTGCCCCCTTTGTCGTCTCCTCGCCCCATTACAATCAAACCTATTCGATCTCAAAGTCGATCGCTACAAACCCGATCGTACCCGCTACATCCATAGCAACTGTCCTAAATCCCGAACTCCTCCCACTGTCGTCCCAGCCCGCTTTCTAGTAGCTTGTGAGCATGGGCATCTAGATGACTTTCCCTGGAACTACTTCGTACAGCACAATGAAGGCTGTCAGAACGGTCGCTTACGCCTATTTGAATATGGTGTATCCGGCTCTGCTGCGGAAATTGAAGTCAAGTGTGAAACTTGCGATGCCACTCGTCGGATGTCAGATGCCTTTAGCGTACAGGGGAAACGCAATCTTCCTCAATGTCGGGGGCGAAATGTCCATCTCCGTAACTTTGAGCCGGATGGATGCAGCCAGCAAATGATTGCCATCTCTCTTGGTGCCTCCAACAGTTGGTTCCCAATTACCCTTTCAGCTCTCTCTATTCCAGGTAGCATCAATAAACTCGAACAACTAATCGATAAAAACTGGGTCACATTGGAAAAAGTAGTCAGCCTGGAAGTATTGCAGGCATTTCGAGCAATCGGACAACTCAAAGAATTTAGCCAATATTCCGATCGAGATATTTTGGCAGAGATTCAACGTCGTCAATCTAATAGCGATGATAGCGATAGTGATGATGCCAAAGATTTAAAAACCCCTGAGTGGCAAGTGTTCTCAAATGCCGATACAAAGCTCAATACTAGTGATTTTCAACTTCGGCCTGTCCCAGCCCCAAAGGGGTTCGAGCAATACTTTACGCAGGTTGTCTTAGTTGAGAGGCTACGAGAAGTTAGAGCATTAGTCGGTTTTACCCGCATCGAATCTCCAGGTGATTTCGCTGACACAGGAGAAATCCCACCTGAGAACTGGGCACCACTGAGCCGTCGTGCCCCAACATGGGTTCCGGCTGCTGAAGTCAAAGGTGAAGGTATTTTTCTCCAGTTTAACGAAGCAGCAATTGCCAAATGGGAGAAAATAGAAGCTGTCAAAACCTATCAGGCTAAATGCTTTGAGGCTCATAAAAGCTGGAGAAGAGCTAGAAAATTAAAGCCTGAACTGAATTTCCCTGGTGCGAGATATATTCTGATTCATTCATTTGCTCATGCCCTAATGCGACAACTCTCGATCGAGTGTGGCTATACAGCCGCCAGCCTCCGAGAACGCATTTATACCAAAGACCCTAAAGAAGAAAATGGGCCGATGGCTGGAGTTTTAATCTATACAGCCGCACCCGACAGTGAAGGAACGCTAGGAGGACTAGTCAGTTTAGGTAAGCCCACCATATTGGGTCGGCATATCGATCAAGCCCTCGAACAAATGCGGCTTTGTGCTTCTGACCCATTATGCGCTGACCATACATTTCATCAAAATCCGGCTACAGCTTTGCATGGTTCAGCCTGCCACGCCTGCCTATTTAGCCCAGAAACTTCCTGTGAACGTGGCAATAAGTTACTCGATCGAACTGTTCTAATTCCCACTGTGACATCAACACCTGAAACTCAAGAGTTAGCCTTCTTCACCCACCTCATCTAAACTCATGGTTTCTCGCTGCTCAGAATCCCTATTAGAACAGATCCACCATGTTGCTCAACATCTTCCAGCAGAAAAGCTGCAAGCTATTATTCAAGAGATGCAGCAAGAAAACTCATCGCCCAATTCACTCACACGACTACTGCCAAAGTCAGACTGGCGAGAAACGATCGCCAAACTCCTTAAAGTTTGGTCAAATGAAGCAAATCCTCCTGCTCTTGCCACAGTTGCTGCCATGTTATCGACCCCCGCCTACTGTCGGCAGCGATTTCAGCAAGAGTTATCGCTAGAATTTGTTTGGACTGGGCCAATTCCAGAGGGTAGCTGCTCTCGTCGTACCGACCAAGCTTTACTTGAAGTAATTCAGGGAGCGCAGCAAACACTAACCATCGTAAGTTTTGCCGTTTACAAAATACCAGAGATCCTTGCATCTCTTCAGCAAGCCATTTTAAGAGGAGTAAATCTAACTCTTATCTTTGAAATGCCTGAAGAGAGTAATGGCAAAGTTGCTTACAATAATTTGTTTTCAATCGATTCAGCACTTCTAAAAAGATCGAAACTGCTGATTTGGCCAAAAAGCAAGCGTCCAGTCAACATAGATGGGAAAATGGGATCGCTTCATGCAAAGTTTGCGATCGCTGATAATCGAGAAATATTTATTTCCAGTGCTAATCTCACAAGCTATGCGATGACCCTCAATATGGAGATGGGTGTCCTGATTCATAGCTCTAGTTTTGCCTTGGAAGTTTCCGATCGTATTAAGGGGCTAATATCAAGCGGCCATTTTGTGGAACCCCCCAATTTTTGAGCAACATCATCTAGGATCGGATTTAGATGTAGAGCTGAATTATTCTTTTAAAGTAAGATAGTTAATATTACATCACAGTTCCATGCCGTTTTACTACTATTTCTCAAGTTTGCACATCAAAGCGATTCTCATTTTGAGAGGCTATACCTAACGGCAGGCTGTCGCCAAAGCCAACGGGATGAATGCCATGATTTACCCAAGTAATCGCCGCCTCTGCACTTACCATCTCTAGCGGCACTCGGAGGATATGAATATATGCGGTTGACGGACGGACAAGTCATCTTCAATAATACGATCGGCTCTATTTTAACAAGCTCTTGTCGTCTACTATAAAATTTTTCGACCCTATCAATTATTAGTAGTGTATATTCTCGCCAAGTATCGATTACGATTGCATGTACTGCATTACAGATTCTCTCGTAACCAACTTGTGCGATTAATCTACGTCTAACTTCCACATTGTCTTCATCTAACAGAAAATCTACAATTCCTGTGTAGTCTTGAAATGAACTTTTGCTACCTTTTCTAAAATATCGCTGCTATAATTTCCCACCAACTGTCTCGCCGTCTCAATCACCGCATTAGAAGCCCCTTTTGGGAGTATGACTTCGTACTGTTTACCAAGCTTGTCTAGTTTATTAACAAATCTATCTCTAGCTAAAATCGAAGCTGCTGCAACCGCCATATATCTCTCAGCACGAGGAGTTTGAATCACATTTAATTTCTTTCCCTCCTCCTGTAAACTGGCAAGTAAGATCTGTTCATTAGCGAATCGATCGACAATTACTGTTTTGCATTCAACTTTTAATAGCAATTCTTCTATTACTTTTGCATGTGCCCAAGCAAGTAAGTCATTAAGCGACTTTTTCTCACGCTCGAATTTTGCATAAATTTGGTTGTACTTTTCAGGTGATATTTCCACCACGACAAATTTTCCCGCACAAACTTTTCGGATCTCTCTAGCTATTTTCAATATCCTAGTGTCGCTCAAAGCCTTGCTATCTTTCACTCCAAGGCTAGAAAGTTGAGCTTCAATATTTTCATCCACATATACACAGGCGATGACTAAAGATCCAAAATAGTCACCTTTACCAGATTCGTCACTTCCCATCATCGGAAATGTTAAATCATCAGTCAATGTAGATTCTATTTCTTTAACTTTCGAGATACTCCGCTCTTCAGAAAAGCTTCTGATTAGATGAGAATGCTCACTCTCATCTAACTGAGATAAGTCTGTTTTTACTACACCTTTATTGTTCTGATAAATCCTAATAATTCCAGACCAGTTATCTCTTTGAATAGGAAATTGTAATCCGTAATTAATTTGCTTGTATTTATCAACCGTAAACCCGTTTGATAAAAGTAAATGGTTAATTTCGTCATATTTCTCAATTGCTTTTTCAATTTTGTCCATATGACTACTCACCATTAATTTTATTGAAAAAGCTTGATATCTGTTTGCTATGCACACATCAAATCATATTTTTCTTCGTCTAGTAAAATGTGGTTACTTTCAACCAATGATGGATGCGATTTGTAGAAATTATCAGTAAAACTGATGATAGTTTCATCTAAGTTAGAAGAATCAACGACCTTCATCGATCTCCGATCCACCTTACCTTTACATACTGCTACTTCAACAAATCGGTTGAAGCTATGCCCATTAGTCAGTAGTAGATCGAAGATAATTTTCCCACTAGAATCCATCTTGCCTAAATCCTCTTCAATAGCTGGCAAGTAGGAAATCGGATTGACGTAGGTTGTAGAGAAAACTACTACTACTCGATCGGAAATCTTTTCAATTTGATATAGTTCTTTGGTATCCATTATTAATTAGAGTCCCAGTTATCTAAGTAATTTACTATATGCTTCTTCTATTATTTTAACAACTTTTTCAATGATTTTACTAGCTTGCTCTTGTGTTGAAATAATTCTACTACTGTCAGTAAAATCATTAGTATGAAAAAGTTGATTCCTTTGCTGTTTAAAATAGTCGTAACAGCATTCTAATGCATCACATGTTTTGTCATCATTAATTTTCTGTCTCAATTCATTGCTGACAATGTAAGATCGTTTATTATGATCATAGCAAAATACTCCATAAAAAGAGTTATTATTACTTTCAATTGAGAATTTCTTGTCAAACAATAGTTTTCTCATTATACCCTCAAGTGCTCTTAGAGAAGGGAACACATAACAGCTATAATCATCCAATGGAATTGATATATCTTTAAGGGTATAGCTTGGCTCTCCCGCTAGTATGGGGAAAATAGGGTAAAATGTAGCGATAGCGGAATTTTAGCCCCTTCCCACATATGGATTTTCATCTAGATACTTTATTGAATTTACCGAATGTTGTTGCTGATAG
>Ga0105054_10008235_pt1 | contig 13856 bp, 15 predicted proteins | sample BON02_FD_78091 | JGI IMG/M metagenome (GOLD analysis project Ga0105054, IMG submission 78091) | Freshwater microbial communities from Lake Bonney liftoff mats and glacier meltwater in Antarctica - BON-02 (megahit assembly) | ecosystem: Environmental > Aquatic > Freshwater > Ice > Glacier...
AGACCTCACGTGCAAGCGTGGCTCAGTTGGTCAGAGCGAGGGACTGTCAACCCCTAGGTCGTCGGTTCGATTCCAGCTAAAACCCGATAACTCAAATTCTCATGAATTTGAACTTCATAGACCCTCAAACAAGGGTACTAAACTACTTTTGAAAGTAATAAAAGCAATCATCATCATCCGTTGTCTTGATGACCCCTCTGACACGGTGTCATGTGCTCTTTCTGGGCATTTATACCTCGAAATGCTGTGGTACCAAGAATCTTGTGTGCTATGAATTGTAGAGCAGAAACAATGATGGTGTTGACATGTCAACACCATCATTATTTCTGAGTGGGGTTAATGATACCTTGTTGGGGACTGGTCTTTAGTGCACGGATTGCAGGTTGTGCTATGGTAGCTTGATCCTCCAGGGCATCTGAGAACAATTTCTTAACTGCAGGGTCTTTGAGTTTGGATGAGTGGAATTGGGTGCGCGGAGGGAGTTCAGAGATTGTTGCATTGGTACTGAGAGCTGGCGTGTCAGATTTCGCTGGGAGAGAGAGTTGGAGTACTCTCGGGTTGTGGTCTGTGGGAGGGCCTGAATTTGATCTGAGTGTTCGGGAGGGTCTTGGGATCACATAGCATGTTTTGACTTTTGAAAGGTGCTTCTTTGCAATAAGGTTATACTCGTTTATGGTGGCTTCATCCTGGCGTTGTAGTTTATAGGGAATGGGGTCATCAACAGCTTCAAATCGTCCATTTAGGATCAGAAAATACGTAGTGTTGAGCATCCGGAGTAGGAGGCGACCCCGCTGCGGAAAAGATATTCTTGTATTTGTAATAGCAGCTGCATCAGGTGGAGAGGGCATGTGTCGGTGGTGACAGTCAGCGACTTTAGGTGGGATGGTAGAACGTTCTTGCAGAGTGATGTGATTTTCGAGTTTTTCAGCGACGTGCGCGTTGAAGACACCTGCATAGACGTGGATTTTACGATCAGGGTAGTGATCCTGTTGGGTCAACGTGGAAGAATTCTTCAATTTCACCTTCGCTCGGGCTCAAGTGGAAGAATTCTTCAACTTCACCTTCGCTCGGACTCACATACACGCCAGTGATGTGAATTGGGCTCGCTATCAGGGGCGAGCAAATTGTCCATGATACAGCCTGGTGCGAGGACCCATTGGTCCCGTCTGTAATACGGTGTTGCATAATTTTCAAGTTTGCTGTATTGCGGTACAGAATTGCAACCCCACCCCTATGGTGGTGTTGTTTACTTCTTCGTTTCGGGACTCCTGCTACTGCCCGTATATTTCATCCGCTGTCAATCACTTCTTTCGGGCGGAATGTCGCTGACAGGTGATGAATGAAGATTGCTTTTATTATTACTCATAAAGAAATAATGTAGTAGTTTTGTTTGGAACTCTCAAGGCACAGGTGCTTGAGGCGGATTCGTTCGAGGTTCTGTCAAGATAATTACCGACACTCTTTTTATGACAGGCAAACTCAGAGTATATTTCCATTTCTCCTCTGAAAATCCGTTGATATTTATAGTGACACACTTCAAATCTTTGTAGAAAGAACTGTTGAGGATTGGGGATGAGGATGCCGATGTGGGGGTGTCTGTTTCTGTTTCTTATTACCGGGAGGGTCGGACGTGTCGTCAAGGTCGCTCGTTTCCCGGGGTGTCTTATTAGTGTTAGAACCCTTGGACCCTCTTGGTACAATGGTAGGGGACTGGGCGCTAGCACCTCCTCCCCCGTGGCCACCCCTCTCATTTGCGACTCTTGGTCTGCAGAGACGTTTGCTTTCTAGTGTCCTCACATCTTCAAGTCGTTCCAATATCAGTGACCACTTACTATGATGAGTCTCTGTTTCTTCTTGGTCACAGTGTTCTCTGAGTGTTGACGACTCAGGAGGTCAATCTAATTTGCAACTTTTCGCCACCAAACTCTCTCTCTGATTCTAACACGCACTCTCTCTCCCCCCCCCTCCACCCCTCTCTCTCTCTTTCACTTTCGTGTGCAGCAGGAGCTTGCGATATAAACCAGCCAGTAGTCCCATTGGGGACTATATATCTATACATATATATACATAAATATGTATATACATTTACACACATTTTAATTATACATATATGTATGTACAACTTATGATGTGGTAAAAGCTACAAATGGGCTCATCAACTTGATAGGGGGTGGCTACGATTAGTAGGCTCCTTAACATTATAGGTCTCTTTTGCAAAAGAACCCTATAAAAGGGACCATATTCTGAAAAAGAGACCTACAATTTTAAGGAGCCTACTAATCGTAGCCACCCCATAGCCCCACCCCTATCGTAAAACCCCAGAATGTAAAAGCCCAGGAACAGTTGCGGACTGGGACTGATTTCGAATTGTGTGAAATCTGACCCCCTGCATACTGCAATCCGGAACAAAGAATCTGATGCCCTACATTCTGCAGTCACAAATACAGAATCTAACGCCCTACATATTATGCAACACACACTGATTTCATAATGTTTGAAAATCCGACTCAGTACAATGTCAGGAGCTGTCGCGATCCGCATCAGTTCCTGGGTTCTCACACACACAGACACAAACACAGACACAAACACAGCACTGCTGCTCTGTCGAAAATCGTCAGTAACACATGTCTTCGTTCAAGAGAAAAAATCATACAAAACAAAGAAGAACGAAAAAAATCACACACGTGTGTACTAAACCCCAGGAACTGTCGGGGACCAACCCCAGGACCTGTCATCGTCCCCGACAGTTGCTGGGGGTTTGCCAAGTCAGTTTTTCAGACACTATGGTATCAAGAAATTAAAAAAAACATTGAGATCTTGGCGTCTCATTTAATGGTTTGTGTGTACACGAAGTCAGACATGGACACAGACACAGACACAGACACAGACATACGCATGGAAACAAACACAGACACGGACACGGACAAAAACATAGGTGTAGACACAGATATATACACAGACATAGACACAGACATAGACACAGACATAGACACAGACACAGACACAGACACATACACAGACACGTACACAGACATAGGAAGACGGTATGGCATACATACACACACGTACACGTATATAGTCACAAACACAGATTAAACTTGGCCAAGTTTTATGAACTGCGTGGCTTTTCGTAGGCTTCTTTCCAATATATATGTGTATATGTATGTATATATATACATACAAATATATGTGTGTCTCTCTCTCTCTTTTATACATATATACATGTGTGTGTGTCTCTCTTTTGCAGATACTTTCGGAAACACCAAAGGAGGCTTTCTATAGACCACTTTCCATACATGTATAGATTTCTTTGTCTGGTCTTGTTTTATTTATACAGGTCTCTTTTCAAAATACTCAGCGTACCTGTATGCGGAGTATGTCAAAAGACCCCTACAAAAGAGACTTGGGTACAACAAAGGAAACATACAAACTATCGAGACATATTTGACAGCGCTGTCCACCCCCAGGGTGGCGAGAACACCTAAGATGCCTTTCAAAGATTGAGGGACCACGGAAATCGAGAAATAGTTGTTAAGTAAACGGTGGGGGTGTGGGTACAAGGGGAAATAGAACCTCCAGTAAAGCTTCTATTCTATTTTTTATGATCTGTTTTGTATGCATAAAAACGCACTCGTTCAACTTGGAGAACTCAAGAAGCACGTCGTAGAGAGTGGGAAAGCGAGTACGACAACAGCACCATCAACTACAACAGAATGAAATAAAAAGTGTGGATCTAAACTAGGCCATCTCGTTTGTTATCTGATCTTGTTTGTGGGTTGCCCACTCAAATCAAATGACATGTCGTCGGTACAAAATTGCCTCACATCCCCTCACCATGCACTGAGGTTCCTGAGCGCATACAGAACTTGCCGCTTGACATCATGGGCTCCAATTGATAATGCCGGGTGCAACGAGACCCCTGCAGTGCCGGATGAGCGTCCCGCATACGATAGTCTTGCCAACTATGTAGGCACCCATGGGCGACTTCGACTGACCGGCAGAGCAACGCTGGCGGCAGCGAAAATGGCGACAGATTCACCAACCCTCCATTATGGTATCCACGGGGCATCTTTGTAGCACCAGCCGCCAAGATGTACGAAGCATGTTCAACGATGAACAATAAGATCATGTTCTCCGGGACATACGATATTGTATACCTGGAGGGCTCCAACACCCATCGAGTATCGATGGCGTGGCTGCGCAAAAACGGTTATGCCGTGGTATTGATGGATGAGGCTTTCAACACCTCGTACGAAACAACCTCCTCCGAGTGCCAATTTGATTATGGCACAAACAAGTGCAAAAATGAAGTATGTTTAGTGATGGCACCAGAGCGAGAGAACGATTTCTTGGTCTTTTCAACTTGCTCCATGGCGAGCTTCCTCGCTGGCCCAGCAGCCTTTCGCCTGGTGCTATCAGCCATCACCAATGGAGGGCTAGCCTCTCTCGAGCGAAAATTGCGGGGACTCAGCGGGATTGACATCATTGGACCCGGCAATCTCTACATGCTCTTGATGTGTGGCACTGGAAACGTGGAATCTAGGGTGTTGCGCGATATTTTGGACTCAAGATTTTCTGTGTGTCTTTCGTCCTTTAATCTTTCTTTGTTCTTGCCGTGCTTGTCAACTTGTTTTCATATAATCACACCATAATGGGCCACCAAAGCGCCTCGATTTTGCATATCCATCAGCACACGCGCATGTATAAATACAAACACAACCAAGTCCCAACACATACCTGTTGTACACCCACACGTAGGGGACAAGATTACATGAGTCCGCTTACACTCCAAGGTGAGGGAGGGAAAAACTGGATGGACTACTGGCGCTTGATTGAATGAGGTGCCACATACAAAGATCTACAAGGACATCCTTTTATTGTCGAGACTACGGCTGGTGAGGATGGGGAATAACATACATGACGATGTAAGAATATAAACACATATAAGTATATATATATACATATATAACATATATTTATATGTATATATACATGTATACATATATATATATATATTTAGGCAAAAAGTACAGCCAGCACGGCAAAGCAGGGCATGACGAGTACCACGCGCTGCTGGCAAAGGGCAACAAGGAGGAGGCGTCGCAATTGCCCTACTTCCAAGACACACTCCAGTACGAGATGTATGGCCAGCACGGCAGGGTAGGGCATGACGAGTACCACGCGCTGCTGGCAAAGGGCAACAAGGAGGAGGCGTCGCAATTGCCCTACTTCCAAGACACGCTCCAGTATGAGATGTACGGCCAGCAAGGCAGGGCAGGGCACAACGAGTGCCACGTGCTGCTGGCAAAGGGCAACAAGGAGGAGGCGTCGCAATTGCCCTACTTCCAAGACACTGTCCAGTACAAGCAGTACGGCCAGCACGGCAGGGCGGGGCACAACGAGTACCATGCGATGCTGTCAGAGGGCAAGCCAGAGGTGCAGTCACGATGGCCCTACTTCCAAGAGACGCTCCAGTACCCGCAGTACGGCCAGCACGGCAAGGCAGGGCACAACTAGTTTAAAGAGCTGGTGAAGATTAACAAGCAGAGCATGGCGCGGGACACACCATTCTACCAAGATACATGGCAATATCAGGCGTATGGTAGCGGTGGGCACGCCAGATTCAAAGAGACCACAGCGAAGCTGCGGGAGTACGCAAGCAAAATCCTAGCCGTGCAATGGAACGGAGACGATTTAATTGTGAAAACTACGTGGCAGTGCACGGCCAGTTGCTGTATATCTAAGGGGCACTGGTACGGCAGAAAAGATAAGTTTACAGCACACCAAAAAGCACACGCTGGTGGAAATGCGACGTTTGTTAAGTCAGTCAACAGAGCCAAGAACGGTACGACACTAGGTTATTGTTCTCTGTGTACATCAGCACCTATGACGCTGATGAAACACTGGCAAATGAAGAGACATCTGACACAGACATTCAGCCAGGTCTTCCCGAGCGTGGGCGAGTGATTTCAGTTTGTTTTGTGTTAGTTGTGATTGTGATGAATCCAATGTCATTATAGTCGACGTCTTGCTGCATTTTGAAGCCCTGTACGATGAGGCGAGCTTTGAATCTTGACACCTTACTTGAAACCGGTTAGTGTCTACTAATGCGTGTGTCTGACACACGCGTGGTAGGTACAAGTGGGGTGATCTTGATGGTCACGGTGGGCCCTCGGGGGGGTTCATGGTAGCAAGGGCTGGGGGGGGGCTGAGTCTTCAGAGCGAAGATATTAAAGTCATTCTGTCCACTCGTTACATTAGCAGGGAGCTGGGTACTAGTACCTCCCACCTCTTCGCCTCCCCAGCGGGTGACTACACAGATTATGCACCAGAGTCTACTTACGAATCTCCGTGCACCCCCGAATACCCCGCATATAGGTGTCAACACGCTGTGGTGAAACCCCATTTGTATTTTCTTATAATACTCGCTGACTGTTAGTGGCTCGAACATGGCACATGTCAAACGGATGGGCGCATTGGTCACGGTAGATGCCCGAGGGCACTTAAAACGGCAGCATTCCAGAGATGGATCTTAGGATCTGGACTCAGTTCAGCTGGTTACATATTAATTGACACACATCTATATAAAGGTCTCAAAACAGATCTGCGTCTGCGTTGCTGCAGTTGGTGGTTGCCGTGATCAACGACGCAGGCGATGGCCTGGCGCAATGGCATTAGTCCTTCTTGATGTAGTTTGAGTCTAGAAGAGAAAAGGATTAGGGGTAGTTTTGTGGCATTGAATGTTAGTTGCGCAGACATGTTCAGGCACTGCACTGGTGTGCTTGTAGTAGAGGGGATACTCACTGAACATGAGGAAAATCACTTGGATAAATGCTTTACGCAGCGTGCCCTCTGTTGTGCGCATGGGCGCGCCATCTGGGAACCGCATGGTGAGAGCTTTTGCAAACTGGCCCGTCGGGTTCGCGTGCTTCAGGACTGTGTTCTTCTCATCGAGGATTTTGCGAGTAGTTTTACACGGCCCATCGCTGCGGAATGTAAACTTGATGGCTCTGATTGCAAAGTCTGCCTCGACTGTGTCCTTTTCGACGAAGAAAAGGAAACTCAAAGGGTCAAGTTGCAGAATTTGGATTAGATATTTGTCCCCAATCAAGACGTGCAAGGGCAAAGTCCTTGCCCATCCACTTGCCACGGTGAGGTACAGCGAGTACCTGTCTCCCGGAGTCCGGTGTTTGGGCTGATATAATTTCCTCAGTTTTTCCACCACAGTTTCAGCCACACGATACACGATTGCCGTGTAGCTGCAATGGTACAGCTTTCCTGGGATCACGGGGTCTGAAACTTTGCCGACTGGGGCGAACGTGAGAATGCTTTGCAAATTTTTGAGTGCGAGCACGATGCCTTCGTATGACGTATGAAAAGTCGTCGCGCGTGTTGGGCATCATGCCAACCGAAAATAGGAGGGCGAGGTTACGGGCATCTACTGCTACGTTGTCTGCAATCGCAGGTGCCTCGACCACATTTTTGGGCTTGCTGAGGTTTGTGAAGAGAACTTTCTTCGCATCAGCTGCGGTAACCAGTGCCGTCTGCCAAAGAAACCCACATGAGGTGCGTGTCAATAGTGTCACATCCAATGTGCAAAACCCGACAACGCCCAACATCACCATAACCACACATGCAAGAACTACAATTTCGAATCCCATTTCTTTTAGCAAGTACAAATCTATCAGCGAGTACAGATGTAGCGTGGTATGATGTATCCCAACATTTGGTCCCTGGGGTGCTGACACGCCGTGTGCATAGTTCTGCTCTTCCTCACATGTGTACGTGTTACCTTGTCACTGTACCCTCCACGAAACTTATCAAATTTGAACCAAATTTGGTCGTTTGCCAGGAGCGATCTCTTCAAAGTTCAACCTAACAAGAAGCTTTTCACCCCGTCATGAATGGCCACCACCCTTCTCTTGTACTGGACTCCACTTATACAACACATAGAATTGCAAAACAAATCAAGGGGTATGGATTTGATAGATATTTTGTGGCGCCCAGTCCAAGTCCATCCAAGTGAGAGTGAGACCAGAGCTTGAAGATTTCACATTCCGTCTTGTGGTTACTTCAAATTTTCTGATTGATGTTTTATGATTTTACTTTGGGGTCACTGTTTGACTGTGACTGTTTGTTTCCTTTTAATTTTGTATTTATTTTGATTTTATTTTTAATTGCAGTTTAAGCTTCCTTTCTTTCTTTTTTTCTTTGTTGGGTGGGGTATATCCAACATAATCACTTGACTAGGTGGCTGGTCAGGATCTTTGTTTTTTGTTTTGTTCTGTTTTCTTCCCTTTTTGCCCCCCCCTTTTTGTGTGTGATGGCGTTATTTTTCTTTCAAACACGTAGCACTGCAGAGGCTGTCACGTGTGGACATTTTGGTTGTTGTTTTGGGACAATGTTTCATACCGGTGAGTTGAATGTATCTGGATATCCAGAGATTTTCTCGTCTATCTCATGATTCATTTCGTTTTTGTTCAGTACCGTATTATTCGTTCTCACACTTTTTATTCTTAAGGCACCGAATTAATGCAGTGTTGGCCCGGACCCTTACCAAAAGGGTAGTATAACCGGTATTATTATTTTTTTTGTGTTTTTTCCTTTTCTTCCCTTTTCGGCCCCCCCTTGTTTTGTTGTGATTACGTTATTTTTCTTTCAGCATCATGTGTTTTTCCCGTTTACTTTATCAGAGGATTTTCTTCGGCTATTGGTTTATTCATATTCTTGTAATTCGTCATTCACACGACCATCATTTGACATTCGAAATACGCCAGGGGCGAGTCCTGAAATGGCCATGAATAAACTTGAAGAGATGAAGACGAGTAAAGAAGCCAGGATTTCAAATCTGACTCGACTGGCAATGTTGTCAAATGTGCCAGGAAACTAAATCACTTGATTCCTACCACTTGAGGCCTCGGAATTTCTTTTACATCTACGGGACTTCATGTCCTTATGTAGTCTATGTAATGGGTATTTGGGTCTAGGAGTTGTTCGAATCAAGACTTTGCGCCCTTATGTCGGGTTATGGTGCCCTTATATCTGATATTGGTGTCCCCCCTCCTTATGCCGGGTCTTTATTTTCATGTTCGTCAGTCCCACAGTCAACAAGTTACTGGAGAATAGGGAGGTATCTTTTGTCTCTCTCGAATCGAGACTTTGTACATTGATGTCGGAACTTGGTACCCTTATATCTGTCATGGTGCCCTAATGTCGGGTCTTTTGTTTTAGCGGGAGTGTTTCGTGGACCAATGGTTCGTTGACAATTCCTGTCGGTTCATAGACCGTCAGTTCGTAGACCGTCGGTTCATAGACTGTTGGTTCGTAGACCGTTGGTTCGTAGACCGTTGGTTCATAGACCATTCCCCCACTCAAGAAGTTATTCGAGAGCGGTACAATCCCCCAATCAAGACGTTACTCGAGAACAGGGCGGATTTTTTCCTTTTCTGCCCCTTGTCTAAGATGTGAGTCGGAAAAAAGGCTGGTTTTGATTGTGTACGTGTGTGTAACAGTGTGATTGTGTGTACGAGAGAGACGCCTCCCCCATCTTCTTGACAGACACAGAAAACTTTTAGGATTTCGTGATTTAGGCAGATTTGCAAAGATTTTATATACAAATGGTGATATATGAAGGGTGGTGCCTCGAGATTATTGTGTCTGAGGATTTGCTTTGTCGTTTTATGCCTACATTTAGATTAATGCTCATGCAAACTTGACTGAATAGTGATTGATGCCCGAGCAAAACAGCAATCAAACGGGGGTGGTGCCAAAATAAGGTCATTTCTCGTACTGATTTCAGTCAACTGCTGTATTGTAATAAATAGATGAGCAAATTTTGATGGGGATCGGGGGGTCCGTACCGAAGTGATGCCCATGAAGAGCACCTCTTACATACAGTAAAGTGGTCAATGTCCCCTTTTTTCCCCCTCAATAACAAGGAAGAAAGGAACTGATTTTGCATAGTTTGTACATATTTGGTACATTCTACAAGCAAGAATACTTATGTGACCATTTCTAGAGTACTTTGATCGAAAAATTGATGTGCATCATATAGGATCTGTATTTTGGACTATAAATAATATTTTGGCGCCGCAGGCCATGTTGTTTTTTGATTTTTTTGAATTTGACTTTGCGGATTCGAAAAGCTCTTTACGGATTTGCGAGGAAACGTCCCACATCATTCGGTGCAACAAAAGGGACTAAGCATACAAACTCAAAAACAAACAGCGTACTCTGTCTTCCGAACATTAGGATCATACACTCGTTATGCAGTACTACTGAAGTGATTTATAGAAAGTACTCCTGTAGTTTCATCACAATCATGAAACTACTTTTTGTGTCTGATCAAACATACTATTTGCACCTGTACTATTCTCAAATTACTTGACGGGCCTTGACCCGATATAAAAGCACTATTTTATGTGTTGTCATGATTCTCCATGTAGGATTGTCTCACGGATACTTCTTTCACGCTCGACTGATTTTTCCTGTCCACGGGTCTTCTCTTACACGATTACCATGTCTCCCAAGCTCATGTATTTGCACTCATACATGTGTATATACAGATCCCTATGTGTTTTTATATATACTTATGTATACACATGTATATATTTATACATATATATATATATTAATGTTTTGCCACCACACAGCTAGCGCGCCAAGTAAATTAGGAACGCACACAGGTGGTGTGCAGTAATACATTTTGAAGTGTACACATATCAGAGGCTGAGCTCTGCACGGACTCGGACGGAACTCCGCATCGTGAGCCTGAGTACCTTTGTCTTGTGCCCACGCCACTACGCGAACTGATAAATAATGTTTTGGTATGCGTGTGTGTGTGTGAGCAGTGGAAGCCGTGTTGCGGCCACTCCTGTTCCAGTTCAAGTACATGCCAACACGCGCAGTACTGAAACAACGCTTGGGAGCCGAGCACATACAACACTCAAAGGTCATGCAGGGTACAATGATCTGGCTCCTGATCAATTCGAATTTGACATTTTGCCAAATTTCAGTAGTATGCTAAAAGTCAACATGTGGTCCACGATGTATCCACGATATACAATAACATTTCATCCTGATTGACTGGTAAACTGAATGTATTAAATGTAATTGCTGGATTGGTGTCAGGAGCGACAGGCACTTCAAGTTTATATCCTCGCGAGGCGGATTTTCCTAAAGGCTATTCTCATTGACCTTGCACTGCTCAAGAAGCGCTGGCCCGACGATGCTGCTGAGATGTTGGCAATGTACCTCATAGTAAACTACTTGGTAAAACAAGAATACGAACTACAGAGGGCCTCCCTGCATGCATGGAGCCGCACAGAGTGTGGACAATGGCGAGCAGCAGTTCGGTTTTTTTACGAAAGCGATGGTTGGACCAAGAACAAGAGCTGATTACAGTCATCTAAGAGAAAACTAAGCGCACGGAGGGAAAAGAAGAAGCTGGGTATAGATCACCAAAGTGGTTAATTCTACAAGCACTGCAAAAGATCAACAAAGCCAAGAGACATGAAGGCGAGGCTGTAATGTCAGCCCTTCCCTTCTTTCAGTCAGCGGGACGAGGTTCACCACCACGCCCGTGGCGTCATTGGCCATCGACGCCTCCAAGGCGGCATCAGTGTGCCTATGCTTGAAGGTCTTGTAGAACTTGACCAGAATTTCGCCAGCTTCCTTGTCCGAGGGCCCACCACCGTGCACGTTCTGGAGATTGGTCACGGTGATGATGGGCTGGCACTGCTTGAGGAGCAGCATGCTGCTCTGCATAATGATAGTGATGGTGTTGATGTCGAACAGTCAGGAGCAGTGGTCGAAAAAGATGGGCAAGTCGAAGGATTGTCTGGTATGGTGCAGGTCGAGGGAAAAAGACGAAGAGCAACGCCCGTTTGAAGTTGATGGAAAAGAAATCTTCTCAAACCGCAGCAAGCAAACAAAAGCCAAAGCAGGAGAGAAGATGGATAAGAAAGGAGGCAAAGGGCAGTCAGTGCGCTGGAAATCGTGGTGGTGACAGATCAAGTGCGATTGAAAGGGACAGAACGCGATTACTGGATGGGCACACAGATAGGCATGCTCGGAGGCTGCTAATGGGTTTCAGGGCCAGCAGGTGACGGGTCAGACAAAAAGGGAAAAAATGGGAGCAGGATATAATAACTTGGTCGCATAGACCCTCAATCAAGGGTACTAAACTACTTTTTATAGTAATAAAAGCAATCATCATCATCATCAGAAGAAAAAAGGAAAAGCAGAAGTGCAAAGTGGGACGTGAGAAAGAGGCTTCCAGCTCAAATCAGCCTGAATTTGCAGCGTTTTTACTGGCGCTTCGTGACACGCTCATAGAGGAGCCGTTGCTGTATTTGTGCGACAACCGGTCATTGTTGAAGGCAGTCAATAGGTGGATTGGTGAAGGTGGAAAGGCAACGTTGGTGGGGGCACCTGACGTGGATATTCTGGCAGCAGCCATCGAGATACTACGAGAGAGAATTGCAGCAGGGACAGTAACCTTCTTGGTCAAAGTGAAAACGCATCGAGGAGAACCAGCGAATGAGGGAGCCGACATTCTGGCGAATAAAACTATTTCAGATCCGAAGGTAGGCAAAGAGTGGTGCCAACTGACGAACCGAGCAGACTTCACGTGTGGAAAACCGTGCCGCAAGGCAGGGACAGTAACTTATCAAGATCTGCATTCGACATTTAATAATAGCATGAGGGATACAATCATAGTAGTACAGAGAAGGGCAGCAGAGAATGAGGTGCAAAAACATGAAGAGAGGCTTACAGGTGCTTGGAGACAAATGAGCACACTCAGGCGACGATATGAAAAATGGTGTAAAGGTGATGACACAGAGGACTGCACACACAAGCAACAATATGAGGCATCGTATCATGGCAAAGCTTGGTGAAGGTTTGCAGCAGAACTCATGGATTGATAATAGCAAATTCTTGAAATCATGTGTGCGAGCTAGGGCAGAGCAAGGCAATAAAAATCACCCTACATATGGCACGTGGACGGCAGACTTCATGTTGAGGCAAAATGAAAGCACACTGTTCTTAGGGAAGTATACGAACGACCTGCGCGTCCCTTGGAGACATAGAAGGCAAGAAATGATGGCAATTGCAGGGACCATTCTGGTAGCCAAATGGCTTTCAAAAATCAAACAGGGATTAGATGTAAGCTGCAGATTATGCAAAAGGGCACTAGGACAACGCTGTGCGAGCATTGAAAATGTGCTGGAAGGGACGTATGGGCACATCAACAGCGATTTCAACGGTGGAATGGCGACAACCGTCACAGCTGCCCACCACCTCATCTGGAGATCTGTACGCCAGCATGCAAGCTGCACAAACACCAGCGAGTAAGTTCAGGCTTGTCACACCTGATAAACAGAGCAGTATGAACACGTTGTAGCAGGCAGAAGAGTTGGAGCAGATATGCAGCAGAGAATTGATGACGGGAAAGGCAGCAGAAACAGACTGATTTTGAAAGTCGGGTTAACTAGATGGTAAGTGCGCACTTTGTACCAGGATTATGCACTTACCTCAGTGAGGTCCCAAAATGATTTAAAGGTCCCACGAAAGCTTATCGACGTCACGAACATCTCAATTATTACGGAAAATTGCATCTCAAAATCAGTCAATTGAAAAACCGATCTCTGTGAAAGAGCACGAAAGAAAACGCTATGATTTCGACCCGACCATGTTTTATGAATATCGTTTTTGGAATCGGAAGCCAGATGGCATAGTGATTAACAAGAATCGTAAAACACTATACATCCTGGAGTTCAATCAGTCATCTGACAGAAATGAGGATTTTCTGAGGGTAAAGGAAGATGAGGCTAACGAGCAACACAAAAGCATCA
>Ga0105054_10008240_pt1 | contig 13849 bp, 11 predicted proteins | sample BON02_FD_78091 | JGI IMG/M metagenome (GOLD analysis project Ga0105054, IMG submission 78091) | Freshwater microbial communities from Lake Bonney liftoff mats and glacier meltwater in Antarctica - BON-02 (megahit assembly) | ecosystem: Environmental > Aquatic > Freshwater > Ice > Glacier...
GAGGCGGGGTTCATGGTCGACGCCAACGCAACCCTGAAAACCGCCATGCCGCTGTTCGAGGAAACTGGGCGCGCGTTCCTGCCCGTGGTGCGGATCGGCGCTGCGGGCGAGCCGCCCGAGATTCTGGGCGCGCTGTTCCATGTCGACGCGCTGCGCGCGTATAACCGGGCGCTGGCGGCAACGGCGGCCGAGGAACATTCGTGAGCGGTGCCGACTCGACTTCGCCGGGGTTTGGGCCAATATAACAGCCATGTCCTTGCCCCCCGGATTCCTTGACGAACTGCGCACCCGTGTGTCCTTGTCCCAGGTGGTCGGGCGCAAGGTGATTTGGGATGCCCGCAAATCGAACCAGGGCAAGGGCGACATGTGGGCGCCTTGCCCGTTTCACCAGGAAAAAAACCCGTCTTTTCATGTGGATGACCGCAAGGGGTTTTACTATTGCTTTGGCTGCCATGCCAAGGGGGACGCGCTGACGTTCATCCGTGAGACGGAAAATGTGACCTTCATGGAGGCGGTCGAGATTCTGGCAGGCGAGGCCGGCATGCAGATGCCTGCGCGCGACCCCGAGGCGCAGCAAAAGACCGAAAAGCGCACGCAACTGGTGGATGTGATGGAATTGGCGGTGCAGTTTTACCGCCTGCAACTGAAAACCGCCGCCGCGGCGCAGGCGCGCGAGTATCTGGCGCGCCGGGGGCTGGACGCCGCGGCGCTGGAGCGCTGGCAGATCGGGTTTGCGCCGCCGGGCTGGCAATCGCTGTGGGATGCGCTGAGTGCCAAGGGCGTGGCGGGCGAGATGATTGTCGAGTGTGGGTTGGCCAAGCCGTCGCAGCAGGGCAAGAAACCCTATGACACGTTCCGCCACCGGATCATGTTTCCCATTCGCGATGCGCAGGGCCGCGCCATTGCCTTCGGTGGCCGCGCGATGGACCCGGACGACAAGGCCAAATACCTGAATTCACCCGAAACCCCGCTGTTCGACAAGGGCCGCACCCTGTTCAACATCGCCCAGGCGCGCGAGGCGGCAGGCAAGGGCAAGCCTTTGATCGTGGCCGAGGGGTATATGGATGTGATCGCCCTGTCCGAGGCCGGGTTCACCGCCACGGTGGCGCCCTTGGGCACGGCGGTGACCGAGGATCAGCTGCGCCTGATGTGGCGCGTAGCAGATGAACCGGTGATCGCGCTGGACGGTGACACGGCGGGCGTGCGCGCCGCGATGCGGGTGATCGACGTGGCGCTGCCGCTTTTGGAGGCGGGCAAGGGGCTGCGGTTTTGCCTGATGCCCCAGGGGATGGACCCCGACGATCTGTTGCGCGCCCAAGGGGCAGGGGCGATGGACAAGTTGTTGGCACAGGCGCGCCCCATGGTCGATCTGTTATGGCAGCGCGAAACCGAAGGTGGCAATTTCGACAGCCCCGAGCGGCGCGCCGCGCTGGACAAGACGCTGCGCGCGGCGATTGGCCGGATCGCCGACCCCCACATCCGCAACCATTATGGCGCCGCGATCAAGGACATGCGCTGGGCGCTGTTCAATCCGCGCGGCGGGGCGGCCAGGGGGCGGGGATGGCAACCCAAGGGCACGCCGCAACCCGCGTCGCCCACCACCCGTGCATCGCTGTTGGCCCAAGGCAATTCCACCATCGACGAAATGCTGCGCGAGGCGGTGATCCTGGCCGTGCTGCTGACCCACCCCGCGATCCTGCCGCAGTTCGAGGACGCGCTGGAGCGTTTGGAATTTCTCGACCCCGATCATGGCCGCATTGCCAGCGCGCTGTTGGCGCACATGGATGCGGGCGATCTGCGCGACCGGGTTGGCGAAACCGTTGGCACGGCGCCCCTTGAAAAGCTGTTCCAACCGCGCCATGTGACCCTGTGCCCCGCCGTGCGCAGCCCGGGCGATGACGACATCGCCGCCCAATGCGTGGCAGAAGAATTAAGCAAGCTGCACGCCCGTCGTGGCGCGCGGCGCGAGATCGAAGAGGCGGTGCGCGACGCCGAAGCGCAGAGCGACGAGGGCACGACGTGGCGTCTGGGGCAGGCCGCCCAGGCCCGCAACACCGCTGAACGCGCCCAGAACGAGGACCGGACCGAATTCGAGATCGGTGCAAACGGCGCGCGAATCAGCCGGGACGAGCGTCAAAAGTTTGACTCGCTGCTGGCGCAGATCAACAAGGGCAACGCGACAGGGTAACGCCGTGACTCTTGGTGAGGAATCGGTAAAGAAAACAGGTTAAGAAGGTTGCGAATCAATGATTCGCTCTAGATGATTCGCTAAGGTTTGCGAATCGCTTTCGCCGTGGAAGGAGTGCCGTATGGCCGCCAAAGACACTGACGACCGGAGCAAGCAGGACGATCAGGACAGCGAAGGCATGCTGGACATGAGCCAGGCCGCCGTCAAAAAGATGATCGCCGATGCGCGCGAACGTGGCTACATCACCTACGAACAGTTGAACCAGGTGCTGCCGCCCGAACAGGTGTCGTCGGAACAGATCGAAGACGTGATGTCGATGCTGTCGGAGATGGGCATCAACGTGATCGAGGACGAAGAGGCCGAAGAGGAAGAGGCCAAGGGCGGCACCGAAGTGGCCACCGTGGGCGGTACGCGCGACATTGTTCTGGCCGGATCCGACACCGAAAAGCTGGATCGCACCGACGATCCGGTGCGTATGTACCTGCGCGAGATGGGCTCGGTCGAGTTGCTGAGCCGCGAAGGCGAAATCGCCATCGCCAAGCGGATCGAGGCCGGGCGCAACACGATGATCGCGGGCCTTTGCGAAAGCCCGCTGACGTTTCAGGCGATCACCATCTGGCGCGATGAATTGCTGAGCGAAGACATTCTGTTGCGCGACGTCATCGATCTTGAGACGACCTTTGGCCGCTCGATGGGCGAGGAGGGCGAGGACGAGCCTGTGGTGGGCGGTCTGAACGTCGAAACCAGCACCGCAATGCGTGATGACAGCGCCGACCAGGCGGAACTGGACGCCGACGGCAACCCGATTTCCAAGGGAGACGACGACGAGGACGACGACGAACAGGCCAACATGTCACTGGCCGCCATGGAATCGGCGCTGAAGCCCCGCGTGTTGGAGATGCTGGATTCCATTGCCCGTGATTACGTCAAGCTGTCCGAAATGCAGGATCTGCGCATGTCGGCGACGCTGAACGAGGATGGCAGCTTTACCGCCGTCGCCGAGAAAGAATATCAGAAATTGCGCAGCGAAATCGTGCTGTTGGTGAACGAACTTCACCTGCACAACAACCGTATCGAGGCGCTGATCGATCAGTTGTACGGGATCAACCGCAAGATCATGTCGATCGATTCGTCCATGGTTAAGCTGGCCGATCAGGCCCGGATCAACCGCCGCGAATTCATCGACGAATATCGCGGTTACGAGCTTGACCCGACCTGGATGGAGAAGATGGCCGAAAAGGCCGGGCGCGGCTGGCAGGCGTTCATCGAACGCTCGGCCGACAAAGTTGATGAATTACGCGGCGAAATGGCCCAGGTAGGTCAGTATGTGGGCGTTGATATCTCGGAATTCCGCCGCATCGTGCAACAGGTGCAGAAGGGCGAGAAAGAGGCGCGCCAGGCCAAAAAAGAAATGGTCGAGGCGAACCTGCGCCTGGTGATCTCGATCGCCAAAAAGTACACGAACCGTGGCTTGCAATTCCTTGATCTCATTCAAGAAGGCAACATCGGCCTGATGAAGGCGGTGGACAAATTCGAATACCGGCGCGGCTATAAGTTCAGCACCTATGCCACATGGTGGATTCGCCAGGCGATCACCCGCAGCATCGCCGATCAGGCGCGCACGATCCGTATTCCGGTGCACATGATCGAAACGATCAACAAACTGGTGCGCACCGGGCGCCAGATGCTGCATGAAATCGGGCGCGAACCCACGCCCGAGGAACTGGCCGAAAAGCTGCAGATGCCGTTGGAAAAGGTTCGCAAGGTGATGAAGATCGCCAAGGAGCCAATTTCATTGGAAACCCCGATCGGCGACGAAGAAGACAGCCAGTTGGGCGATTTCATCGAGGACAAGAACGCTGTTCTGCCGCTGGATTCCGCGATTCAGGAGAACCTGAAGGAAACCACGACACGGGTTTTGGCCTCGCTTACCCCGCGCGAAGAGCGGGTTTTGCGGATGCGCTTTGGCATCGGCATGAACACCGATCACACGCTTGAGGAAGTCGGCCAACAGTTCAGCGTGACCCGCGAACGTATTCGTCAGATCGAGGCAAAGGCGCTGCGCAAGCTGAAACACCCCAGCCGTTCGCGCAAGCTGCGCTCGTTTCTCGATCAATAGGGGGCGCCATGTCGTTCTGGTCAAAACTGTTTGGTGGTGGTGGCGGGGGTGCGGCGCCCAAATCTGCGGGTGTCGACCATGCCGGTTTCACCATCCATGCCCGGCCGATCAATGATGGTGGGCGGTGGCGCATTGGTGCGCGCATCGAAAAAGACATCGACGGCACCGTGAAAACCCACCAGATGATCCGCGCCGATACGCTGGACAGTGCCGAGGCCGCATCTGAGGCCTCGGTGTCCAAGGCCCGCATGTTGATAGATCAGCAGGGCGACGCTATCTTTGAGTGATCGGTTGATTGGCGACAATCCGTGGAGAATGCGATGAATCTGTCCCATGTTTGTGCGATTTTCGCGTGCGGCGTTGCGTTTTCTGCGCCGCCCGCCGCGGCCGGGTATCTGACAAGCAACGGATTGGTTGTCGAACCCCAGGGCGCGGCGTTTTTCATACCTTACCGCGGCCAATCGGGTGCGCGCAGTTTCTGGTGCGCGGCGGGGGAATATGCGCAGAAAAAGTTGGGCCAACCCCCCGCAACCGTGGTCTATCGCACGTCCGAGCCGCCGCGCCGTTCGGGCGAGGGGGTTGGATTTTCCCTGTCCCCCACGCAGTCGGCCAGTTCGACAGGGCTGCTCAGCTTTGGCGCCAAGGGTGGCGGCATCACCATCGCCAGTGCGCGCAACCTGTGCGACGGCGATATGCTGTTGTTCCGTTAAAGCGTTTCGTGAAATACTTGCGACAGAGTGCATCGCCAATGTTCCGAGAGCACGAAGCGCGGCATGGCATTGGTGATTCAGGTTTTTCCGGAAACGCTGTAAGCCCCGCACTGAATCCCCGTTGCAACACCCACATATGGTGTTGCCTTTGGCCCCTACCCAAGGTGTGGCGGCTGCCCTATAACGGCTGTGGGATCAGTCGGTAGAGGGCCAATATAGCATGCGTTGCCCATTTTGCGGAAATGTCGACACGCAGGTCAAGGATTCACGCCCTGCCGAAGATCACGTGGCGATCCGGCGGCGCCGGTTTTGCCCCGCCTGTGGCGGGCGATTCACCACCTATGAGCGCGTACAACTGCGCGATCTGGTGGTCATCAAGACCAATGGCCGGCGCGAAGAGTTTGACCGCGACAAGCTGGAACGCTCGATCCGGATCGCGCTGCAAAAGCGCCCGGTCGAGCCTGATCGCATGGACCAGATGATCAGCGGCATCGTGCGGCGGCTGGAATCACTGGGCGACACCGACATTCCGTCCAAGGTGATCGGCGAGATTGTAATGGAAAGCCTGGCACGGATCGACACTGTCGCCTATGTGCGATTTGCAAGCGTTTACAAGAATTTCCAGGCTGCGGACGACTTCGATAAATTCGTGAGCGAGCTGCGCCCGACCGGCCCCGGCGAAGAGTGAGCGCGGCTGACGCGCGCCACATGGCCCACGCCCTGTCCCTTGGGCGGCGGGGGCTGGGGCGCTGTTGGCCGAACCCCTCGGTGGGCTGTGTGATCGTGGCACACGGCCGCGTTGTCGGGCGCGGGTTTACCCAAGCGGGCGGTCGCCCCCACGCCGAAACCATGGCGCTGGCCCAGGCGGGCGGTCTTGCGCGGGGGGCAACGGCCTATGTCACGTTGGAGCCTTGCGCCCACCATGGCCAGACGCCGCCCTGTGCCGATGCCCTGATCGCCGCGGGTGTGGCGCGGGTGGTTTGTGCGCTGGGTGACCCTGATCCACGGGTCGCGGGTGCGGGGCTGGCGCGGTTGCGTGTGGCCGGGGTTGAGGTTGTTCAGGGGATAGGGGCCGATCAGGCGGCGCAGGACCAGGCCGGGTTTCTAAGCCGGATCAATCGGTTGCGGCCCCTTGTCACCCTCAAGCTGGCAAGCAGCTTTGACGGGCGGATTGCCACGGCCAGTGGTGAATCCCGCTGGATCACGGGCCCGGCGGCCCGGCGTACCGTGCATGGTTTGCGCCTGACCCATGATGCGGTGATGATCGGCGGCGGCACAGCGCGGGCCGATGATCCGATGCTGGACGTGCGCGATCTGGGCACTGTGGCGCAACCGTTGCGCGTGGTATTGTCGGGGGCGCTGGACCTGCCGCTGGATGGCAGGCTGGCGCGCACGGCGGGGACGGTTCCGTTGTGGTTGGTGCATGGCCCGGGTGCGAATGCGGCCCCGTGGCAGGCCTTGGGGGCGCGAACCATCGAGGTTGCGGGCATGGCCCCGGGAGATGTGCTGCGCGCCCTGGGCGATGCCGGGCTGACCCGGGTGTTGTGCGAGGGGGGCGGGCAACTGGCCGCCGCGCTGCTGCGGGCCGGTGCTGTGGACCGGCTGATCGGGTTTACCGCCGGTCTGGCGCTGGGGGCCGAAGGGCGGCCCAGCCTTGGCGATCTGGGCTTGGCGCGGTTGGCCGATGGCCCGCGGTTTCATCTGCACCGGGTCAGCGATATTGGCGGCGACGTGATGGCCGAGTGGCTGTCAGCGCCACAGATGGGCGCGGCTGGCCAATAGGCCCTGCACCTTGGCCAACAGGCGGTTGCCGACCCCGGGGCGCGGCACGCGGCCACTGGCCAGACGGTCGATCACAACCTCGACGGGGCAGGGCATGTCGGTGACTGGATCGTGATAGCGCGGATAACCGATCAGCACCCCATGGGCCAGTTGCGCAAGGTTGGGGCGCGCGGTTCGCCGGGCGGGCACATCGCCCAGATCGCGGGTCAGCCCCCAGCCGGCATAGAACGGCGCGCCCAGGGTGGTGACCGATTTGCCGCGCAACAGCGCCTCGAACCCCAAAAGTGACGTCATGGTCCAAACCTCATCGACCAGGGCGATCAGGGTGATGGAATCGGCGCCAGTAATCACGTGATCGGCGTGGCGCAGCGCCTGTGCCTCGTCCAGACGACCGGCACGCAGGCCGGTTTCGACATCGGGGTGGGGTTTGTACAGGATCACGGCGCCGGGGTTTTCGGCACGGGTGCGGATCAGCAGATCAAGGTTGGTGGCGCACAGGGTTGTGCCGGTGCGGATCGAGGCGTCATCTTCGACTTGGCCGGGCACCAGAATTCGATGGCCCGGTGCCAGCGCGGGCAGGTCTTTCGCCCCAATATTGTATTTTGACAATTTTTGCGCATTGATGGCAGCAATAATCCGCTCGGAATGTTCGATATCTGAAGGTGTAAGATGGATCGTGTTGGCGATCAGCTGCTCCAGCCGCGAGGGGCGGGTGGGATCGTAATAGATGCCCAGATCGTCAACGACCAGCGACAGGGGCGGCACCAGATTTGCCCCTAACCCGCGTGAGCGTAAAAACCCGTCTTCAACCCGCAGCACCCTGCCTTGGTGATCCGGTGTTTCCTTGCCTGCCCAGACCAGCAGGCTGCGCCCCTGTGCAGCGGCCATAACGCTGGCCCGAACAGGATCATCCTGAAAGATCAGCGGCTTGTACCGCCCGAACACCTGTTGCAGCGGCTTTCTTTTCCACAGCCGCATGCCGCAGGCCACATGGCCCCGGTGATCGTCGCGCCAGGCACGGGTTTCAGCCTCAAGCAGGCCAAGGGCGGTTTCAAGATTGCACAACCCATCGCTGAACGGGTTGTACCAGACCGGGTACAGGATCATCGCGGCGGCGAACAGTTGCGCGCGCGTCAGCTTGCGCTCGCGGCGGGGGCAGGGGTTTTCATCGGCGCTGAGGCCCCAGCCGCCATAGAACGGCTGGCCGAACACCCGGGGCCTGTGCCCCGCGACAATCGCCTCGAACCCCATTTGCGAACTGACGGTGTAGACCGCGATGGCCCCCTCCAGCAGCGCCCAGGGTGATACGGAATCGGTGTACAGGTGGGTGCGATGGTCTTCGTTGGCGGCGCTGAAATGCCCGGTTCGGAACCCTTGCTGGGTTTCGGGGTGGGTTTTCAAAAGGATTCGCACGCCAGGATTTTCGATCTGCGCAAAGGCCAGCATTTCGGTGAACAGATCGTCCGAACCGCCGCCATGGGTGATCGAGGCATCGCCGCGGGTCTGGTCGATGACCAGAACATAGCCGGGGTCGGGCACGGGTGCGGCTGCGTCAAAGCCGGTGTATTTCGTCAGATGGGCGCGTTTGATCCGCGTCATGGCGTCGCGGGCACGGTTCAACAGCGCTGAATCGTCCAGCGGGTGGGTGGCCAGCAACACCTCAAGGTCGGATGGGCGGGCACTGTCGAAATAGGCGCCGCGCGTGTCGATGGTAAGACCCAGGGGCGGGCTGCCCGCGCGTCCGGGCAGGACCGAGCGCAGGAATGCATCCTCGATTGTCAGAAGGGGCGCATCGGTGGCCCGCGCCACGGTTTCGCCCCGCCCCGATGTGGGCGATTTGCCCCAGACGCCCACCCAATCGCCGCTGCCGGGTTTGCCCAACCGCACGTCCCACCCCGACAGGGCCAGGATACGGCGGATGCGCTTTTTGGTCAGGAACCCGCCGTTGTAAACGAAAAGCCGCCGGGAAGAGGGCCCCCCGGCGGCGCTGTCTTGCGGTGTGCGCGGCGTGTCAGCCACCGCTGCCGATACTGCTCAGCCCGTCGACCGTGGAAATCGTGCCGGTCAAAGCGCTCAGCACCTTGGTCCACTGCACATAGGGGGCCTCGGTCACATAAACGGTGTCCTGATCGCGAATCAGGAAATCGCGCGCCTCGAACATGCCGGTGGGCGCCGTAAGATCAAGGACATAGACCATCCGCTGGGTGCCTTGCAGGTCAGAGCGGCCCAGCACCTGATTGGCGATTTCGGGGGGTTCGTTGCGAAACACGAACACGCCGGTCGGGTCGGCCAGGGTGGTGGAGAGCCCGCCAACCTGGGCAATCGCCTCGATCGCGCTGATGTTTTGCGATTCGAAAATCACCCGGTTCTGGGTGCCCGTGGCGCCAAGGGCCGTGAAAGACCGCGAATCCTCTTCGACCAGAATCTTGTCACCGCCGCGCAGGGCGATGTCGAGTTGCGGATGCTGATACAGATCCTCGAACCAGATCTTGCCTTTCGCGCTGCCCCGGATCACCGAAACCTGGGCAATTTCCGTTGCAATCGAAATGCCACCGGCCCGGGCCAGCATGGCCGACAGGGTGCGCGTCGGACGCTCGATCGCGTAAATGCCTTGGGCGCCGACCCCGCCGGTGACCGAAACGGTGGTGCCATCGCCCGCAAGGCGGCGCACCTGAACCTGGGGGTCGGGGGTTTGGCTGTCCAGCTTTTCGGTGATCAGGCGGCGGATGGTTTCGGGCGAATTGCCCGCCGCGCGGATGCGCCCGGCATAGGGCACAAAGATGAACCCGCTGCCATCAACCTGCACTTCTTCCAACACTGCCGAGGGGGCGCCTTCGGGCACCAGCAAGCCGTCATCGACGTTTTCAAAGATCGTCAGACCCAGGGTGTCGCCCGGCGCGATGGTGTCGGACCCGACAATCCCGGCGTTCAGAAACGCCGAGGAAAACCCCAGGGCGGGCACAACAGCCGTTGCGCGCGTCACCCTCTGGTTGACCGTAACGATGAACGCATCGCCCTGACGTTGAACCGATCCCTCAAAGATTTCGGCCTTGGTGGGGCCGGAACGGGGCAAGCTACAACCTGCGACGACGGCCACAAGTGCTGCCAGGGCGGCGCGCTTTGCCCAGCGCGAACCATTGATTTTCACTGCGCGGTCTCCTCGACCTATGTTTCTGCCTCAAGTTTTTTTTGTAAACTACGGGAAAGGGTGATGAAAATCTACTCCTCCGTGGCATCGACCCTATTTGACGAGGCGCAACTGTTGCCGTGGTGCCGCTGTGCCCCGGGTCAGGGCATCGTAAGGGTCGTCAACCGCCAGCATCATATCGACCACCTGGCGCAGCAATTGGCGCCTGCCCGAGGTGGAATAGAACCCCCCGGCGATCTGGCTGGTTTCCAGCAGGTAGTGGCGATAATCGCGATAGGCGCGGCTGTCGGGGCGCATCGGCAGGGCAAAGAAATCGGCCAGCCCCTGGGTGCTGACAAATTCGGGCTTGGCATAGACCGCATCGCCAAAAACCTTCAGCGGCAGCCCGCGCCACAGCACCTGCTGGGCGGCGGTGGAATTCACCGTCACAGCACTGCGCGCATGGTCGAGCAGTTGCGCCAACTTGCCGCCGCGCACGTAATGCACCCGGTCATCGACGCCGTATTGCGCGGCCAGACGGCGCACCTCGCGGCGCTGGGGCAGGCGGCCATCCTCAAGCGGATGGGCCTTGAACACCAAGTGGTGGTGGGTTGGGGCGCCGCGCGCGAACCCTTCGATCACGGTTTGCAGGAATTCAGTGCCGGTGGTGAATGGCGAGTGTTTCTGGAAATTGCTGTCATGTTCCAGTTGCAACAACGCCAGGTGATAGGGAAAGCCGCCTGCGCGAATGCGCATCGTGGCCAGCACCCGGTCGGCCCACAGCAGCGGCATCAGGATCAACCGCTTGAGATAAAGGCGAAATTCCTGGGTCACGGTTTGCGCGCGGTGGGGGCGGAAATTGCGATAACGCCAGTTGGCCAGCAGCACGAACGCATGATAAGCGGCGCCGTAAAAGATGTGCTGGCGCATGTCGCCCCATTGCGTCGGCGCCTCGGGCTGGTCAAGCTCGGCGTTGGCCAGGGCGTGCTGCATATCGGGAACGGTGGTGTGCATCAGGGCCGAATTGCCGTTTGATCCGCCCCGCTCATAGGTCACCCAATAGGGGCGCAGATAGCCTTCTTCGAACACATGAATACCCAGACCCCGGGCGCGGGCATGGGCGATGGCCTGGGCATGGATCGGCCGTGTGTCACCATAAAGCACGATATCGGTGATGCGGTGATCGGCCACGAGGCGGGCAAAGGTTTCGGGCCAGACCCCGGGCGCGTCGGTGAACGGGTGATAACAGCTTTTATCGTGCCAGAAGAACTGGTCGCCCCGGTTGAACCCAACGCGCCGTGTGCCGACACCTGCGGCGCGCAGCATTTTCGAAAGCCGCGCAAAGAATGGCCCATGGGGGCCTTGCAGGAACAAAAACTGGCGCGGCGCGGGTTTTGACATGGCGTTGCCTTACTGGACTTGGGCGAAACTGGATACCGGGCGATACACTGTGCCCGGTGTGTCAAGGATTATCGCAAAATTCGACACCAAAATGTCAACGCCGGGGCATTGTTGCGCCAATGGTGACAGAATTCCTCCCCTTGCCGCCGGGGGCGGGGCGGAATACCTCTGAAGCGCGATCAAAAGGGGGCATTGTGATGTTCACAGGCATCATCACCGATATCGGCCGGATCCTGGCCGTGGAACAACAGGGCGATCTGCGCGCGCGCATCGCCACCGGATATGACGTGGCGGGCATCGACATTGGCGCCTCGATCGCCTGTGACGGGGTGTGTCTGACCGTGGTGGCGCTGGGGCGCGATCTGCAAGGCGGGCCGCAAAACTGGTTCGATGTGCAGATTTCGGCCGAAACCGTGGGGGCAACCAACATCGGGCGCGCGGGCTGGCCCGTGGGCAAGCGGCTGAACCTTGAACGCGCGCTCAGGGTCGGGGATGAGTTGGGCGGGCATATCGTGTCGGGGCATGTGGACGGTGTGGCCGAAATTACCGCCATGCGCGATGAGGGCGACAGCACCCGCGTGACGATGCGCGCGCCCGACGCGCTGGCGCGGTTCATCGCGCCCAAGGGGTCGGTCGCGCTGAACGGCACATCGCTGACGGTGAACGAGGTGGCGGGCGCGTCGTTCGGTATAAATTTCATCCCGCACACCAAAGCGGCCACCACATGGGGCGCCTCGGCGGTCGGCGATCCGGTGAACATCGAGATCGACACGATGGCGCGCTATGTCGCGCGGTTGCAGGACTGGGCATGACCGCCAGCCGGAGTCAGGGTCAGACCCCCGCCATCGGCCACAAAAAAGGCCCCTCGATGGAACCCGGCCACGGTTTTCGCCGCCACGCCTGGGCAAAGGCGCGCGCCGCTCTGTTGCCGCAACTGCCGCTGAACGTGATCAAACGGCGCGTGGCGCGGGCCAGGGAAATCGGCCTTGATTACCGCATTTACGCCACCGTGCGCGCCACCACGGGGCGCGATATCATCGGGTTCCTGTTTTCGTCCAATGCCTTGCGCCTGCACTTGGCCAGCCACCGCATGGCCGGGGATCGTGCAATCCATCTGGCCCGGGTGCACGGCTGTGATCGCATCGCCCTGCTGCACCCGCCCCATACCAAGTGCGCGACGGGTGACCCGCTGGACGCCGCCCACCCCGCGCCCGCGCCCTTTGCCCTGTGGCGCGATCAGCGGGCCGAGGTGCTGGATATTCTGCGCCGCCGCGGTCTGCCCGCAGACGGCGTGATCCTGATCGGCGATCCGCCGTTCGAACGAGAGTGGTGCAGCGCCGCCCGCCTGGCCGGTTATGTGCCCCAGAACAGGTTCTTCGGCCCCCCTCCGCAGGTTTGACCACTGGCCATTGCGCCCCACCTGCGCTATCTCGCGGCCAAGCCAAGGAGCCGTTATGACCGACACCCACTATTCCGACGCCATCTCGTCCATCGAGGACATCATCGCCGATGCAAAGGCGGGCAGGATGTTCATTCTTGTCGACCATGAGGACCGCGAGAATGAGGGCGATCTGGTGATCCCGGCCGAAATGGCCACCGCCGAGGCGGTCAATTTCATGGCGACCCACGGGCGCGGCCTGATCTGCCTGACCCTGCCGGGCGACCGGATCGACGCGCTGGGCCTGCCGCTGATGGCCTCGCAGAACTCGTCGCGCCACGAAACCGCGTTCACCATCAGCATCGAGGCGCGCGAAGGTGTCAGCACGGGGATCAGCGCCCATGACCGCGCCCTGACCATCGCCGTGGCCATCGACGACGCCAAAACCGCCGCCGACATCGCCACCCCCGGCCACATCTTTCCGCTGCGCGCGCGCGAAGGCGGCGTGTTGGTGCGCGCGGGGCACACCGAGGCGGCCACCGACATCGCGCGCCTTGCGGGCCTGAAACCCGCCGGTGTGATCTGTGAAATCATGAATGATGACGGCCACATGGCGCGCCTGCCCGATCTTGTGGCCTTTGCCCAGCGCCACAACCTCAAGATCGGCACGATCTCTGATCTGATCGCCTATCGCCGCCGCAACGACAATCTGGTGCGCATGCGCAGCGAACAGGTGGTCACCAGCGAATTTGGCGGTAATTGGGTAATGCGGGTGTTTGCCGATGAAACCCAGGGCGCCGAACACATCGCGCTGATCAAGGGCGATCTGTCAGGCGACGATCCGGTTCTGGTGCGCATGCACGCCCTTGACCCGCTGCTCGACGTGGTGGGCCTGGGCGGCCAGAACCGCGCCCGCGAATTCGGTGACGCGATGGCGCTGATCGCCGCCGAGGGGCGCGGCGCGCTGGTGCTGCTGCGCGATCTGCACATGAAACTGTCAGCCGAAAACGAAGTGTCGCCGCAAACCCTGCGCCAATATGGCCTCGGCGCGCAGATCCTGTCATCGCTGGGCATCTCAAAGCTGATCCTGCTCAGCAATTCACCCAAGCCAAAGATTGTCGGGCTTGAGGCCTATGGCCTTGAA
>Ga0105054_10008247_pt1 | contig 13838 bp, 3 predicted proteins | sample BON02_FD_78091 | JGI IMG/M metagenome (GOLD analysis project Ga0105054, IMG submission 78091) | Freshwater microbial communities from Lake Bonney liftoff mats and glacier meltwater in Antarctica - BON-02 (megahit assembly) | ecosystem: Environmental > Aquatic > Freshwater > Ice > Glacier...
AAAGTGTGAAATTGTGAAGACGATCCCTCCACCTTGTAACACTGTACTCTATTTTAACCCCGAGACATAAAAACGAGTAGTAGCTTCAATGCCTGACTCAGTGGCACTCTACAAATGTGTCTGAGATACCCTGAGTCTAGGAATATAGCCAAAGACTCTCAAGACACAGTTCAAATTCAAAAAGAGTTATAACACTATCATTCAACTACGCATGGTATAGCTAAACATATCCTGTATCAGCCTGATATACTTCAAATGGTCGCAAAAGTGATGGAGTTGGCAAAAAAGTGAACAGAAAACTCTACTGAGCTAATCTAATTTTAAAAGTCAGACATTATTCATTCCTTATACAATGGTATGGATATGGTTGATGTTTACCCAAGTTACAGATATCAGACTCGTTGCGCTGATTCTAAGATTCTGCACCGACCTTTTTGACGTAAAACATTTCCTCCAAAACACGGATTTTAAAAATATCTAGATTCCTTTCCAGCTGATGATGATTGAAAACGAAATTCGATATCCGTAATTCGATATCCATAATTCGATATCCGAGAGTGGACCATTTCCTCCATGAAGAAAAAAACGGGTCCATATTGAATATTTCCAATACTTGCCTTTTCTCTTCTGAACTCAAGTAAACTCAAGGTTCAGAAGGTACATTCGGGAAAAACCATTGTAGAGAATAGAATAGGGATTCGAATTGAGTGCCTATAATTCAGTAAAGTGAGTAAATGTGACAATAAGTCAACTAGTCATTAGCAATCAAGGTGGAAGAGTCCGGGAAGACAGTGAAAGTGGAAGTTTGCTTAGATATTAAATACTCACAACCTGTGACAAGTCGTTCAATCCAGGTTGCCGATTGCTTATAATGAAGACCTTATTCTTTATTTTGATGTGTGTGTTAACTGAGTTGGGACATGGTGCACTTCATGATGTTGCGTTTAACGAGAACTCCGTGACGCATGCAGAAGAAATTAAAATCACCATGGATGACGAGGCTTCTGATTTTGAATCTGGTTCTTCGATTCGAGGAAACGAATTATTAGCAGGGCCTGCGTCACTGGAAAAATCTTATAAAATATATGTTGAGAAATCGAAAAATTTTGACAGAGCGATATTTGAAGTAGAAGTGGGAATCATGCAGCAGATTCCTTTGAAAGTACAACAAGAAACATTAATGAACGCATTGGAAACATTTGAAAAAAGAGTTCAGGCTTGGTATGGAGCATCCATTCCTGAAAGCTTTTCGAAAAAACATCCCAAGATACACCACTACTAATTAATTAATAATAAGAAATTTAAAACTTGAAAGTAGTGTTCCTGAGATGAATAAACCCGATTCACAGCGCTCAATTTTGAAATCGCAACTGTTTTGAAACATGAAGCTTTTTGAATGAAAATATTCGCTGGTCAAGTAAGTTAGATACGAAAGTTATAAATATCTTCTTAGTTGGATGTTTCTTGCTGGCCTATTACATGAGGTGCATCCCATCCAGTCATTTCAGTCTCTGTCAGTCTGAAATCGGCATCCATTTCTACGCAGTTATTTATTGAATACAGTAATTTTTCTCTCATGATATCGTCACGAGTATACTTGGGCAATGACACAGCAAAAAAGCAAGTGTGAGCTTTAGGTAGCCATTCGTCAGGGTTCTCTCTAGGGCCTTCCCCAACTGGGGCTTGAATCTTAAACTTTTGAGAAAAGTCTTTTGCGGTTGCTGGTAGTCGCGAACGAGCCCACACAAATCTCAGGAATTTTTGTTTGTTTATATTGGAGAATGCTCCGAGGACTCTCCAAAAACTTTCTATATGTCTATCGTTTTCCGATATGTCATCGTCATACTCTGTGCAACTTTTCAAAAGCTCTACATCCAATTCTGGTGTCCCGCATATAACACGTTCTAATTCCGCTGCGGTAAACATACCTAGCACGCGAGGGGGAATGATTGAAGTGATACCATCTCGAATCGCCATAATTGCATCTTGAGCTTCTCTTAGTCTCGCTTGTCCCACAACATGAGCGAATTGTTTAGCACCTTTCTGGGTCACTTTCATTATTTCACCGCCAGGAAATAATTCAATCTCGGAACCATCGCTCAACGTCGTGGTCCAATTTAAATCATCAAGATACATTTGATCTGACATCAACGAGTCAATGAAATGAGCAGCAGAATGGTCTACGTCCCGTAGATCCTCGATGTTCACAGGTTCCCCAACCAAAGATTTCCAAACCGAAGTTGCAAGATCGATATTCAAATTTGTTTTCGTTCGAATCGCGATGCCAGCTAGCTGGCCGAGAAAGTTATACATCTCCATAAGCAAATGAGTTGAACTCCCTGAGCTCCCACTGGCTGGTTTAACAACAAACTTTTCCCGATTGAGCCCGGTTCCATGTTGATTGTTGGGGCACGGATGTAGCAATGGCAGTACACACTCCATCTCCTCGTCTTTACTCCTTTCTAACATAGGAGGCACTTCCTCCTCATAGGTTCTCAAGGCCATAAGCTCCGCTGACCATTGCGAGAACACTTCTCTGTATGGTCCACCATAGTCGTCGACACCTTCTCCTTCAAACTTCACCTTGAATGTTCGTGATTGACCTTCATCCATGGGATGTGAATAGGCTATCCGTAATGTCTTGGGTTCCATGAAATGCAATTCGTCAAATGCTTGACCGAAAAGTGAAAAGCTTAGTCGTGATTCCACATCTGGGAGAGCAGTTGAAAAAGCGGCTTTAGGTCGATTCAGCATCAATTGGGCCAATTCTTCAGGATAATCGTAATCATCTTCTGCTCGTTTAGGAACAGTGACGGTTTTTGTCAACATGTCGGTCATAACTTGGCGCTTCGTATGAAAGAATATCAAATCGCGTTGTCCTCGCAAGTATTGAGAATGAGATTCAATCCCAGACAGAGATTTGGAATCGACTGCAATGCCAGCGTGTATCGGATCAGGAATGTACTGAGACCGAATTTTTTCATGCGAAATTGCTTCTAATGAAAATGGGAGTAATTTCGAAACAATGTTGTTGAGCGCTTTCACATAGCAAAATCTAACTTCAATCATTTCAATGTCGACGCTCATTTTGCAGCGCGGCTGAATCAGGGGAAGAATGTCTTGTAGTTCACGTCTAGAGATGCTAAATGGATTCACACCTTTGCGAGAGCACAAGTTGTTTATTTCAAGAACAATAGCGCGATCGACCTGCTTGTCGTCTTGTTCGAATACTTCCTTGAATGAATTCTTCGAAAGTCGAGATTCATTGTGTTCCAAATTTGCTGTATCCTTGATAAACACACAGCCTGTGGAATCAGCAAGGTACCAGCACAGTCCAGTTTCTGTATATTTCACCCAAAATCTACCATCCATTTCACCTAGCACCATGGCATTAGTCCCACTAGGAGTTTGAATGGTTTGCCCGTGTCGAAATTTCTTATTGCTCCATGCAACTGGAAATTCCGCCTCAACTCCAATACATGTCATCTCTCTCACAGTTTTACCTAATCCGGAATAGCATTCAAATGCGTCTTGGCACATTAGTTCATTATCGTGCAGTCTCTTATATAGTTGCAGAGTTTCTTTGATAGTTGAATTTTCAGGAATATTTGGTATGATTTCAACAACGTCACCAACAGAACTAAATCTTTTCAAAAAGGATACTTTTTGGGTTCCACTGTAAAATGCAACCGCAGGAAAAAGCTTCCCGGTCAATCCTTCCATGGCAACCCCAAGATCTTTTCCATTTTTTGAATATGAAAGAAGGCCTCCATTTTCCATATCTAAAGTAACTCCAATGACATCTCCATGTCCGAATCTCTCACCATAAACACTGACTCGATTGCGCTTGTGGTATAATGCTCTATCACCAATGTAACCCCATCCGTTCTCATCTCCTCCTAGGAATGTAGTGAGACACGCATGGCGATTCGCTACTCCGATGAACAAGTAGGGAGAGTCTGATTCATCCACTCGTATATACCATGTATGCTTACCAGTACTGAACCCTTTAACTCCCATCACTGTACTCCAAGTCTCCGTGGCAGAGAAACTAGCGACATTGGCTTTGTCATCAAGTTGGATGTTTGGACCACACCTGCATGCGTCGAAGTGAAATAGGCTACTATCTACTGTCCGACCTTTAGCAACTTCAGCATCGCCAACAGCGGAACCTTCAATTACAAATACTTTCACTTTATAACTAGTTCCACTTTCCAAGTTGGAGAAGCAAACCATTTGGTTACGTGCTTCTATTTGTAGCTTCGTTTGATCGCCGTGGAATAATTGCACCATGCATACTACGTCGGAATTTCCTGAGGAAATCTCCCAACCAAAAGTCAAAGAATCGCGAGTGTTTTCAATGCACACAAGCCCCACAATTTTATGAGCAAGTGATGATTTAAGTATGGAACAATCCTGTGTTGAAGCAACATCATTAAATCGTTCTGGTTCCGGAAGCAAACTAAGAAACTCAACACTGACACTCACAAGTCTCGAGTAGAGTACATTGCCGCATCGATTTTCAAAATCAAACCGTGTTTGCGTCATCATTTGGATTCTATCATAGGGCAATGCTCGGAGAGCACATTCCTGTTCCAAGGAAAGTTTTTTCCCCCATTGTCTGATAATCACTGACATCAGTTGCATCGCAATGCACTTGAGCGAAGCATTAGGCGACGCCAGAATCCTGGAAATCTTATTGAAATTCTCAACGGAAAATGCAGACGGACATGCTTCTGCTACTAATACACCGATCAACCATGAATACAACTCCACTTGAGCTCCTTTAGAAAATGCGTCTTTGTCACTGGTGGATAAGTCACGCATTCCCCATGGAGTATCCACACTGTGTGGGTCGACACTGGCGAATTGAAGGCCTTCAATACATTCGCTGGTGATCGCAGCACAGAAATGTGATTCATTGTTCTCGCGGATCATCTGCTCAAAACATGGTCTGATAGATTTTATGATCAAGTTCAACACGCTTCCAGAGGCTGCAATTCCTGTTTTCTTTTGGCCCATCTTCTTCTCAACTCCAGAACTGATAGGCAATAGATTGTCATTGCCACTTCCGACTTGAGGTTTCATCTTCATTAAAGCTGCCAGTGAATAGTCAGTAGCGGGTTTGATACTTCGAAAGCCAGGTAGTTCACATTCCATAACATCTGCTTTGCACATCATATTCACTCCAAAGGATGGCATGATTTGAGGTCCTCGAAAGAGAATCATCTGCAGAAATTCCATAAATTTTTTCGGAGGACTTTGAGAGGTTTCAAAAACACTGAATGAAATAGGAATATACACAGGCCACTGTCGCCACCGTTGTAGCAAAACTATGAGGCAAGAGCGTGCATACAGTATAGACAGATTGTTCTCCACATTCGAACACAGCCTTTCCAATTTTTGAAAACTGAAATCTGCAATCTCTTCTTTACAAGAACTTCGACTTGCACCCCCATCTGCATGCAATCCGTTATAGAGACTCAGCGCCCCGCACACATATCCGTATTCATAGCTTGGACAAGAATCTCCTCGAAAATCAGAACCATCGAAAACCTGGGTACCCAGAAGCTCTTCCAGTTGACCCCAAACTGCATCACTGCTGTTCAATAGTGACTTGGCCTTTGCTACTCTTCTGGTAAGTGACCGATCAACAGTTTTCTGATTCATGCTTAGCTCTTCCAAAGGCTCTACAACAACTTCCTCTTCTTTGTCGTCATCTTCTTCAACTGTATGGTCTTCTTCCTCGTCATCATCTTCGGAATCATTTTTCTCCTCTTCATCAAGAGTTCCTTGAAATGCAACCAATTCGCTCATCGGAGTAGTGCTCAACATATCCAGATTATCAACAATCCAAGACGAAGCCGCAATCATGTCCAGACCTTGGATTCGAAGTGCTATGATGCACCATTCTTCTGGAAAACCCATAGCCATAAGTTCCTCAACGAGATATGCAGGTGCATCGCCTTCCTTAACAGGTTTGGCAGCAGGAGTTTCCATTTCAAAAGTATTTTCGTCATCATAGTCATCAGGTTCTTCATCACTAGTGTATACCATTTCAGAATCAAATCCGGTTTCATCAAATGGTTCGCTATCATCTTTGCCTTCATCATCGTCATCGTCGTGGAATATGCTATGATCACAAGTAGGATTGCTGATGTCATCTCTATGACTTCCAACTTCCATACGAAGTTGATGAAGTCGCTTTCTCATTGCATTCGCTCTTATTTCCATTCCATCCAAAGTAGCAAACCCATAGCCATTCATAGGCTCAGATGCTGTTTTTAACAAAGACGCCATCAGATTCTCATTTTGATCTAGTGAGAAAAGCTGTTCAAAAGTACTTTCGCTATCTTGAAGTATTTCATGCAGTACTTTTAAAGTTCGGGCTTTGCACTGAGCTAGTAATCCGGTTTTATCAGGAGTGGACCCTGAAATTGAAAATAGTCTATCGAGCAACGTGAAGAATGATTTTTCAAAAACTGCAGATTTTTCCGGCACTTTTTCTTCTTCTGTTGAGGATTCGTTGTCGTCATAGAATTCAAATCCAGCTTTCTTGCGTTTGGGTGATAAACTTGCGAATGGCGCTTTGTATTCAGGAATGGGAACTAGTTCTTCCAAGTTAATACGAAGCGCCTTTAGTGGTCGTTGCACTTCGGATGTGGGTTCTTCGGTATCAGTCATCACAATAAGAGCAGCTCCTGGGACTTGCGGTCCATGATCATACGAAACAATCGTTGCAGTGATGTCGGCATGCGTCATGGCTACACGACCTCCCATTCGAAAGTCCTCTGAATGACCTCCTAGCACCGCCAATGTACCAACACTTCGTAATGTGCTAGTGTTGCTGTCGTACTCATTGTGGATACCTAGAGACTCCGAAATGTCACCCATACCATCAGTCATTCGACGACTGAACACATCACTCCATCGTGTACAATCACACAACAACCTCACCAGCATAATTAATTCTGATGACAATGCGAAACTGTGATGTGAAGTGTCCTTCTGGCCATCGAGGCAAGTGCGCACTGCAAGCTCTTCTGAGTTGCGATGCATTAATGATGTTGTATCACAAACTATCCGTCTTCTTAATTTGCGAGAGTTTGGAGTAACAGGTGAAGAAGATTCAGCGGTGGTATCTTGGGCATGCCAAAATCCAAGCCCAACTTGTGTCAAAAGGTAGTCAGCAAAGTCATCCCCAGAAAAGACATCTTTGAAACTCACAAGACTGCGCATGACGTGAGGAGCTACATCACTAGGATTCAAATTTGGAAGAAGAACCCGCCATGTGCGAATCACAGCCTGCTGAACTCTTGGTGTTCCATTTCGCAGAAGTTTGGCATCTAATTCTAACCATTTACACGATGAGAGACATTTTCTTCCCATTTCGCTTTCTGTCAGATTCTGCTTCACCACCATCAGCTGAAAACAGTGGCGGTCATGTACCTGCACAGGTTCCGGAGCTCCTTGGTCATAAATAACGTGAATGTGAATGGGTGACAATGCTCGAGAATGAAATTTGACCTGGGCGATATAACCTTCTAACTTGTCATCGCCAAGTGTCACCGGTTCATCTCGAAACATTATATGCTGATACGTTTCCAATTGAAGTTGGTTGTTCATGACTCCATTCACAAACAAGCATAACTGACCGTTTTCATATATTAACGTCACATGAGTCCATGTATTCGGTTCCACAGTATCCTTCGAAAAGATTCTTTCAGATTCGTTTCCAGCTTCATCCGCAACCCATGCTTCAATCTTTCCATTCAATTTATTCACCGCGCAATTCAATTTGCAGGACATCTCTACTCCTCTAGAAAACAACATGCCGTGTGAATGTCGCTCAAGATTCGCCCACAAAGACACTGAAAAGTCCATTGTTTTTTCTGTTACGTTCTGAACTCCTGTATTCTCTGATATCCTTGTGGGCTCGTCCACCAGAAGCAATACATGCTTATTATTAGGATTCTTGCTCACTGGCTTACTCGATTCTACATGTATTCGATGAAATACTTCCAAGGACTTTTCCAGTTCCGAATACAACACATTTAACAGTTTGGATACTTGAGCTTCATCTGCTCCTTGAGCTACTTGAGCCAACAGCAATCGAAATAGTGTCCATGCAGCTCGACCAAGTTGCTTAGCGTTCTGGCCCCCGCTGTCATTCAGTTTAAGAGCTGCCTGTATCGCATTCATGATACCTGTATTGGTAAGCAGATGAAGATCGTTATCTTTCAAAGTCATCGCCCATGCATCCAACAATAACAACTGTTCTGCAGCACTTGCATTCTGCTGATTTGAAACTGAATCCTTGAGCAGTTTGGCTAGATCTTGATACAGCGAGGAAAAGGAGGTCTCTATCCCTCGCAGCAGCTTTGGTGCAACGCCCCCGAGTCTTGTAGCATAATGCTTATCTTCGGGGCCTTTGTCATGACGAAGCGCAGGGGCCAAATATCTTAAAATATCTGTTTTAGGAGAAGAAAGTTTTGGAGATCCCAAAAGGAGTTTAAATGCTTCCAATCCTGACTGTCGAAGTATTGCACGCCTCTCGTTGTTCGAAATCATCAGATACAATGCACCCAATGAGAATCCAGAGGCTTGCTGTTGCTTCAACATCTGTCTTCGTTTGGACGGCGAACTTGGTTTCTTTGGGGAAGATGGAGCAACGGATAAATTCGTCATACTCAAATCAGTCGGACATTTCACAAACCGGGTCACCATATTACAAATAGTTTCCTCTGTAATATGCTTCTCACGAGCAACACGTGACCACTTCATGGTGCATCTCAACATCAGTCGTACTCTTTTCCATCGTGAGGACTTGCTGCACAGAATGCTCGTATCAACTTGCGTTTTATTCGTAGATGCAAAGAGCAAAAGAAAATCGGCTCTTTTGCAGTATGCAGTACACATCTGTTTAAATTCACCCGCATCGTCATCCCTCGCCATAAACTCCGATCTCAATCGAATTAGATGCATTCGCAATTCAGCTGCTACTTTCCAGCATTCAAGAATTTTAGAACATCTATAAAACTGTTGAAACAACATCGCTTCAGCTACCATCCCACAATGCTTTAATACCGCCCAAAAGACAGAAGTCTCTACTGCGTCCATGGCTGCTGCATCTCCATTATTTCTTCCTTGAATTAAAGTCATCTTGTACGTGAAGTTGCTCTGTCCATAAAATTCACGGAGCTCGGAAATTTTTTCATCGTGACCACCAATGAACGCACTATGCGCATGCACGCTTAGATTAGGATACGCAATTGATTTTACGTTCTTCTTCAACACAATCTTGGGTTCAATGCCTCCTGCAAGAATAGGAGAATTTCGCCACAGCAAATAGGACTCATGCAAAGATTTATCTTCCACTACAGGTGTATCCACACCTAGTTCTCCTTCAACTTTCCCTATGACTAATGCCGAAGCCATTTTGCCACCTAAAGAAGCTAAACTTTTTTCCAACTGAAGCAGCCATGGAAGTGCTACATGAGAGCTTTTCGGTGTTCCAGGTTTACTCTCCAAACCAATCGTTTCATTCGAGCGTCTCTGATACTCTTTATCAGCTTTAACCACACTGGGAACCAAAGAGCAAAGCTTGTCAGAGAACCTGAATGTCTCAGAGACTTTGGGGAGCAATCTCGTTGCGAAAAAAGTTTCTCCTGAAAAGAGCATCAATCCCACAACTAGTGATGGAGTAACTTGAGATACTACGCAACGACTGTCACTCAGAGGACTGCCTGATTCCACCTGTTCAATGAGATGTTGCAACTCTTCGTTTGACTTTCTCAGAACCAAGTCAGAATATTGCAACAAACAACGCCACGCTGAAGAACGAGGTATCTTGGCATTCCATGAAAAACAAGATTCATCGGTTTTACTATCCGTGAGAAGATTGTTAACGTAGGATGAAACAGCTTCAACATTGGAGGTTTCAACCGCAATCTCATCTCCTGCCCAACTTAGTAAATGCTTTTGCAATGACAATAGCAGTTTGGCAAACGCATTTGAATCATCGCTCGAAGTATCATTTTGAGGAGATGCGATTTGATGTACTAGAGATGAGAGAAGACTAGATAACAAGGCCACCGAGGGTTCGTTATCCAATTGCTTTTCTGACAAATGGGAATCTGTGAATTTAGGCACAATGGCGGCTACCAATTCATCGTTGGCAAGTCTCTGTAGAAGAGGAGTAAGCAAGCACTTGCGGATACAAGGAGTAAAGGTAGATGGTTGCTGGAATTTCATCAAAGGGCTCCTAGGACTTCGCGTGTTCATTACCAAAGGAATGTCTGTTTCGTCAGTGTCATTCATCAGCGATGCTAAGAGCTGTACCTGAAGTTCTTGTGTAGGATAGAATAGCTCCAACCCAGTCATGATAATTCCAGCTGCTTGATCAAGTACACTTTGTTCCCCATTAAACATCGGTGGAGGATATTCAATGATCTCCAAGGCGTACTTGTGAACTTCGTAGATACCAGTTACCATCAATGACTCGGAATTACAAGTGGCAGATGCCAGCTCTCTCTGAATATCCACACCCTGATCACTCCATAACAATTGCGCAACGTTTAGATCGATCAACTTCAGGGATACCATCAAAAGATAAGACCATTGCATCAAAGTATCACGAGAACCTTTCGTAAGGGATGATCTTTTGATCAATTCAGAGTGACATTTTCGTCCGATGTCGACCAGCAGAATCAATGTCTTTGGACTAGAACTAACACAATATGGAATATCCTTGGAAGGCACACTGCCATTGTCGTAGTCTCGCTTCAGAGGAGGATGTACTTGATGCTGATGGACCTTGTCTTGCCTGCTCTTGAAGCAACTACTCAGGCGATCCAAATTACCAAACAACATCAATGCTGTAGTAACGGGAGACATCAGATCTTCATTTTGATACTTAGTGCATTTGGATGTAATCTGTTTAATGTATTGTTGCATTGTAGAAATCACCTGTTCATCGTCTTGCTTGTTTTCCATATTGAACTGAATATCGCTGACAGTAGATTCCGCCACTATTTCATCATCTTCTCCTCCTGTCAAAATTATAGTATGGTAAAAGCCAGCTGCCACATCCGCAACACGCTTCCCTGAAAAGCACTTGATAGGAGTAGGTGATTGCTGCTCAGTGCATTCACCGCATCCTAATTGCCCATGATTATTTCTACCAAATACATAAACTGTGGAGGCATCATCAACAGCGATCGAATGATAACATCCTGCTGCGATGCGTGAGACCTTCACAATCTTACCATCCAACTCCCCTACTTGTTTTGGCTGAAATACTTTTTGAGTCGCTATACCAATTCCGAGTTGACCATAATCATTTCTTCCAAACGCCCATACACTGCCATTACTTGCCAGCGCCAATGTATGGTAATACCCACATCGGAGTTCTGTAATTCGAAATTCTTCCTCCACTGCAAAATTTCGAATCTGTGTGAATCTTCGATGAGGTTCTGGAAGTTTTAATCCCAATTGTCCATAATCATTTTTACCACAAGAGAATACTTCGCCATTGGATAGCGACACCACTGTATGATATTGCCCACATCCAATAGAAATAAACGTAGTAGCATTGCCTAATGCTTCCACTTTCGAAGGTTCTTTCCTGTCTAGAGTATCGCCTAGACCCAACTGACCGAAATCATTGCGACCGAAAGTATACAACTCTCCAGCATCAGTAGCTACCACGCTATGATAATAACTACATGATACATACTTCACTCTACGTGATAGACCAAAACCAGGAACCATCGTAGGTGTGGATAATGAAGTGGTGTTTCCATGTCCTAGTTGGCCTCGATAATTGTACCCGAATGCATATAGACTTCCATCTGATGCAACACATAATGTATGCTCGCATCCGTTATACGCATGTACTTTAACTATTTCCTTGTCGTTCAATGATTCAATATGGGACAAATGAGCAACTCGGCCGGTATTTCCTTGACCGCATTGTCCATTGTCATTGTATCCAACTGCATACACTTTCCCGTCCTTTGTTAGTACGACAGTGTGCTCATTCCCGGCTGCCACTTGGGCGATATCTTTACCAGCGAGTACTGATGCAGTCTTTGGCAATTTACGAGTGTTGGTATCTCCATGGCCCAATTCACCATAAGAATTCTGTCCACAAGTCCACATTTCAACCAACTCTGGTGTACCTCCAAGAAGTTCTAACTTGTACAGATCGCCTCCATCCAATGCAGCCAACTTTTTAAGGACTTGAGACGAACACACATCCAGCAACGAATGTCTGCGTTTCTCTCGAGGCGAACGAGTTTCTTCATCGTTATTCGAATCGATTAAATGTTTAGAAATCACTCTTGGTTTGGCTTTAGACAAATCGTTCGAAATTTGTCGTTTTCGTTCTTCGTGACTTTCTGGGCGAGCAATCTCGTCATCTGACGAAAGTAGCACCTTAATACACAAAAGAAAATCAAACAAATTTGCTCTCGTGCCAGCAATGGACATCAGTGCCTCTAAAGCTTGTGTTCGCTCGTGCAACGTTACAGGTAAAACAGAATCTCCTGTTGGCACCGGGATTTTCATTTTGGATTGAAAATCCGAGGAGAGCGTCCCCATACTAGCCTGAAATAGAAACTCGCACACTTTGTCTAAAATACCATACTTAACAAGTCCTTCAGAATTATCCTGCAGATTGCTAATCGCCTGAATGTCCGAAATGAAAGGGACTATTTCCCGTGTCAAGGTCGCATACTGTTCAGCTGAACATGCATTCTCAGTTTTGGTACATTTCAAAACTGTGAAGAACAAATCCAGACCCAAGCGTAAAGAATATCCCATGTCAGATGACTGGTGATGAGATTGGTTCAAACCGCTTCTTCGTTTCCTTCTCAGACGATTGTTCCTTAATTCACCCACTTGACTTTCTTTCCATTCTTTTTCTTCTGCTATTTCAGCTTCATCGTGGATTTCTTTATACACTCGAGTCATGAGATTATTCGCCGCGAGAGTATTACCAGCTGATTTCTCATTGATTCGTCGAGGCCACTTGCGGGTAATGGCCAGATGAATGGATTTCAAAAAGTGAATTCTCTGAGCCATTGTGTAATTAAATGCATCCTCTTCTCTGCATTCAATCGATAGCTTGCTGGTAAGCCTTTCAACAAAACCGTTTCTAGCTGCAGTATCGTACGGATGCGCAAAGCATGCAACTGAGTCCGCCAAACACTCAGCCTCGTCAGCACTTAGTGTCTGCTCCGTACCTCCAACAGAGACTTTAAACATGTTAGCGTCAGTAAGAGCTTCACTCAGCAGCTGTTCCAATCCGAATTCATGACCGGCAAACTTCTTTCTTAAACTCTCGTCGTCGAAGACATGATCCATGCACGACCGAATCCAATGATCGTCTTGTTCCTGCGAGGGGAGCTTCCACTTGGGCTCTTCAGGAGGGCCAGCAGACTCTTGGTGCGTTCGCATGCTGCTTGATGACTCATTCCCCATTCTTCGTTATCAAATATATAGATGAAAGTTAACGTTTGTCCTAGAATCGATCCGTTGGAGCGGTTACATATTTGAAAAAAAAATCGATTTTGTTGTTCTTTAAAAAATTGCCATCAGGCTCTTTTCTTTCAACAAGATACTCTTGTTTATTAAGAAATTAGAATTTGATGGCTTTTATCGACTACTTGCAGTGCTTTAAAAGAATCGATTTTTGTTGTGTTGGTTCTATGCACCGAGTCTGGTAGATACCTTCTACACCGAGTCTGGTATATATATGTGAACAAGAAGTAAAGGGTGTGTACTTTCCTGGATTGCGTAATTTAAAGGAAAGTAATGACGTCGTCTTTATTCTT
>Ga0105054_10008248_pt1:2500-13838 | contig 13838 bp, 9 predicted proteins | sample BON02_FD_78091 | JGI IMG/M metagenome (GOLD analysis project Ga0105054, IMG submission 78091) | Freshwater microbial communities from Lake Bonney liftoff mats and glacier meltwater in Antarctica - BON-02 (megahit assembly) | ecosystem: Environmental > Aquatic > Freshwater > Ice >...
AAGTTCGGGTTAACCCTATATGTATATCTATATATATACATGTATATATATATATATATATATATATACATATATATATATATATATATATATATGTATCTATACACATATATATATATATGTATATATATAGTATACCGTGCGTAGCCCCAGAATCTCGTCCAGCCGAGCCCTCAGCCGTGCCAGCGCTTCGTCCCTGAAAGCGGCGCCGCGCCACTTCCCCGCCCAGAAAGTGGCTTATTATAAATGCAATATACATGTCTGTATCTATATTTATATATATATGGTGTGTACCGTGCGCAGTCCGAGAATTTCGTCAAGCCGAGCCCTCAGCCGTGCGAGTGCTTCGTCTCTGAAGGCGGCGCCGCGCCACTTTCCCGCCCAGAAAGTGGTGGTGAGCCGTGCGGTGGCGCCGGTCAAGTTGTCGACTAAATCGAGAGCCTCGCGTAGGATCTTGGACGTCTTCCGGTAGGGTTCGCGAAAGAGGTTCATCTTGCCGAGCAGAGCTAAAAAACAAACAGAAAGTTAAATACACTTAGCAAACAATTTAACAACGAAAACAAAAAAACTAAAAAAAGGAGCGAGCGAGAGCCTCGCGTAGGATCTTGGACGTCTTTCGGTAGGGGTCGCGCCAGAGGTTCACCTTGCCGAGGAGGACATGCGCCCCTCAGAGTATCCTATACACATATGTATATGTATACGTATATCTCGTACCTTTGACGTATCCGTCCAGCGAGGAGCCCAAGAGGAGCATCAGCAACTGGATGCGCGCTTAAAAGTAGCCTTTTATACATAGCATATGTGTATGTATACGTATATGTCGTAGCTTTGGCGGAGTCGTGGGTTAAGGGTTAACCCGATGTGTATGTATACTTATATCTCGTACCTTTGACGTAGCCGTCTAGCGAGGATCCCAGGAGGAGCATCAGCAACTGCATGCGCCCCTCAGAGTAGTCGAGGTCGAACAAATCTCGGAGCACGTCTTGCATCTGAGAACAGAAACAAGCTGGTGTTAGTTAGAAGGGCGTTCTTCCAACTAGACTAGTATCCGCGCTGATATTAGTCCAGTCGGCGAACCTCCCTTCTGGTTAACAACAATTCAAGAGTTTGAATCCCATGGAGGATGCTCGTAGCGCGAGTGGTTCGCTGCGGGCAGTTTGGGTGATCGCACTTAGTCAGTCTCTCCGGTGAGGACTCCTATTTTGTTGTTAGCTAGAAGGCCGTTCTCGGGTTTACCCGCGTCTCCAGGCGCCACCTACGTACCTCGGGTTAACCCGCGCCTGGGCGTCTCCAGGCGCCACCTACGTACCTAGCTTTTCAACCTACCTACCTACCTACCTACCTACCTACCTACCTACCTTGCAACATACCTATCGTTCAACCTACCCACCTACCCACCTACCTGCATACCTACCTACCTTTCGGCATACCTTCCTACCTACCTACCTACCTTCCGACGTACCTGCCTATCTTCCTAGACGTACCTAGCTAGCTTCCTACCTACTTTCCTATCTAGCTCGGGGACACCCGAGGGTCGATCTGCTCCATTGGGAATACGCGGAGTAATAAAAAAAAGCGTATTCTATTCCGATTCGGCCTGTGGCGTGACTACATTAACCTTGAATATCGAGTTACCCGAGGGCGGGGGGGTAGTGTAGTGCAGTGTTCGTGTAACTGTAAGTAACCAGGAAGCGTGTCCGTGCGGAGTGCAGGGTAGGGAAGGGGACGTGTGGCCTGGAATGGATGGGAGTTGAGCTAGAAGCGGGAGCGTAGTCTAGTCTAGTGGTCGTGTGGCCGTGAGTAAATTCAAAGCAAGAGCCAAAGCTAGAGTATGTTCGCACGGAGGACAGCCTAGTGTAGAGACCGGGAATGGATGAAACGCAGAGACGAGCTAGAAGTGGAAATGAACTGGCCATTTGACCGTGAGTTCAACTGGAAACAAGCGACGGCCGGAGCTAGAAGGGGGGGTGTCGCCGTGTGTCCGCAGGTGAACCCGAGAGCCCGGAGCTGTTCGCACCGTCTCGATGAGCTCGGCCATCTCAGCGACGGGAAGCCGGTTCATCGTGCGCAGCTTCTCGCTCACGGGCTGCAGCGCGTTCCAGACGTTCTCCGCGCGGCGCTGCTCGTCCGCCGAGAGGCTGCGCCCCGTCATGCCGCCGGCGCTCAAGCGCCAGTGCTCACACTCGTCGTGCGGCGACATGATGCCGCTAAAGTCGTCGGCCGAGCCGCCGCCGCTCTGCACCGCCGAGCTGACAGCCTTCTCGAGCGCCTCGAGCGTCGACTGCGTCTTGGCGTCGAGGGTGGACGCGCGGTGCGGGTCCTGCAGCAGCAGCGGCGCGTAGAGCTGCTGGATCGTCAGCTGGAGCGAGTGGAGCGGCGAGCCGTGCATCGTCTGCATCATCACCACCTCCTCGACGTTGCCATCCGTGATGAGGTCCGTCGAGCGCTTGGTGAAGATGACGCCGACGTCGGCGTCGGAGCCGAGCGATACGGAATGCGACATGGCCAGCTCGCGCCGCCCGCCGTTGCGCGCGGCGCCCGTCACCTGCAGCACGTGCACCGACGTCGTCTCGAGGAACGTGTCCAGCTCCTTGGAGTCCCGGAGCTCCAGCTCCAGCTCGTGCGAAGGCTTCTCCCACCGGCGCGAGGCGAGCGACCCCAGCGCACCGAGGGAGCCCAGTGCACAGGACACAATGTACTCCTTGCGAGGGTCCGACATCCTGCCAAAGCTCCGGCCCGCACTGTGTGCGAACAGCACTCCCGCCAGTAACTGGCAGTTCGCGCTAACGTTGGGCCGGCGACTCAAAAAGAAAACTCCCCTAACCCACACAGCCCGATATCCCCCCCCCATGTATTGTTAGGTAAAATGTTGGGTTCGCTTTCCAGGCTCGCGCGCGCGGTGCCGGCGGCGGCGCGGCAGCTGGGCGTCGAGGCGCGGCGCCACATGAGCATCCACAAGATGACGCGGCTGCGGGTGGCGTGCAACTCCGGCGCCAAGGAGATCCAGTGCATTGGGCACGTCCGGAACGTAGCCCCGGGGATGCTGGGGGGCGCCATCCGCGCCGTGGTCAAGTCGGCCAAGCACGGCGGAAGGGTGTCCAAGAAGGACATCGTGGCGGCAGTCATCGTTCGGATGAAGGGGCGCCACATGCGCGCGGACGGCACGGAGGTGCGCTTCCAGGAGAATGCGGCGGTGCTTATGAAACGCGACTTGTCCGGCCCCATCGGCACGCGCGTCATTGGGCCGGTGGCGCGCGAGCTGAGGGCGGGCAAGTTCATGAAGATTGCGATGATGGCCTCGCGCTCCGTGTGATGTGGCGGGTTAGAGAGGTATGGGGCACCGCCAGCGGTTCCGCCGCGTCCTGTGGCCCACGCCGTCACTCGACCACGCCAATCCACGGGTGGCTCTTGGCGCGCGCCGCGGCCCTCATTCGGCAGGCCGTCACGATGTGGGAGTCGCGGGAGATTGCGAGTCGGCACGGCCACTGCCATATCTGGCGCGTGAGCGCTTTACCGTTGGGCCGCCGGCGCCGAGGGGTGGGTGAGACGACGTGAGGTCCGACCAGCACGTTTGCCTTTGGGCCGCCGGGGGTGGGTGGGACGTCGTCCGCCACGGCTACGCCAGTACCAACAGCTTAGATTTAGATGTGCGTTTTAGCTTGAGTGTGTTCTTGTTTTGTGTTTGTTTTCTTATGTGTGTGGTCGTGTGATGCTCTACTTGTACTTGCTGTGTACTTATTACTGCTTATTACGACTGCTGTGTACTGTGTAGCTCTACGCTCTGCCCTGTTACTGTGTGCTGTGTGCAGGTGCAGGCAGACGAGAAAGAAGAAAGAATGCGGTTTGCGTCTCTTCGGTATTCTTGATTTTCTAACATCTGCTTGCCAGCGAGCGGCGAGAGCGGGGAGGAGAGCGGAGAGCTATAGCGACTATCTGCGAGAGCGAGCGAGAGAGAGCGGGAGATGAGAGCACGCCGTCACGAGTCGAGCCAGGTGCGGCGATGGAGTAGTGCTGCTATATATACGCAGGTGTGAAAGGCGTCATGCCTCTCCGCGGCGTGTTTCATGCGATGGGCGATGGGTAACAAGCATTTTGTGCATCACGGAGCTCTGGTGTGCCACCGCGGGCCTGTGTGCGTGTACGCGCGTGTGCTGGTGCAACAAGCATTTTGTGCATCACGGAGCTCTGGTGTGGCACTGCGGGCCTGTGTGCGTGTACGCGCGTGTGCTGGTGCCGCCCCGAATCTTTACACACAGCATACAGCCAGATCACAGCTGCAGTGGCACGCGGAGCAAAAATACCGAGTGGGTAATTTAGGACGAATTTATGAACGCCAAAAATGACCACTCCAGCACTCGCCGCCTTGCGCGCTGTGACCAGCACCTGCGTGGCCGCCGCGTGGAGCTTCAGCGACGAACAGGCTGCCGAGGGCCTTATCGTCGTCGACAAGCTGCGCGCGGTCTTCCTGCCGCCTCCACCCGCGGCCTCCTCAGCCACACAGCAGCCGCAACAGCACGTCCTTCAGTTGCTGCAGCTCCTGCCAACCGAACTCCTGACCGAAGTCCTGTCCCGCCTCGATACACACGGTCTTGCCCGCCTCGCTTCAACCTGCCGGCCGCTTTGGCGCGACGCTCCCACTCCGCCGCTACCTCTGCTGCGGCCCATGGGGGCGGTGGAGGCGGAGCTGCGGCGGCGCTTCACGGCACGCGGCCTGCGCGTTGTCTCTTCCCTGCCTGACGGGGCCCTGTCATGGGTGCCGTACCTCCTGAAACGCGCCCTCCGTGAAGCGCTGCGGCGGGAAGCTCCGCTCGCAGTGGGATTCGGTTTCAGCCTCTTCGTGGACGCCGAAGGCCGCCTCTGGACGTGTGGCACCGAGAATAACGAAGGATTTAACGGGGCTGCGCACCTTTTGGGGCACGCCGTGGACCCCGACGACGACCTTACAGCTCCCCGCTCCGTTGACCCGCCCACGCTGGTGCCGTCGATGCAGGGCAAGTGCATCGTGAGCGTCGCCACTGGTGGGGAGCACTGCCTGGCGCTGAGCTGCGCTGGCGAGGTCTACTCATGGGGTGAAGGACACTACGGCTCGCTCGGCCACGCCGACGGAAGTGCGCGGGCCGTGCCAAGCCGGATTGAGTCGCTGAGCATGATCGAGAGCATCAAGGCGGGGCCAGACTTGAAGAGCGCGGCGGTCGGGCCAGACTTGAAGAGCGCGGCGGTCGATGAGGTCGGCAGACTCTTCACGTGGGGTTTGGCGAGAGACTTGCGCGATAAAGCGGTACCATCCGGTCTCGGCTACGCGATCGACTCGCAAACCGAGTGCCAGTTAACTCCGATGAGGGTCGATGCGCTCTCGGAAGATCGCGTGGTGGGCATCGCCCTCGGCTCCGGTTTCACCCTGGCGGTGACCGACACCAGCACGGTCTTTTCTTGTGGGTCTAGCTGGTTCGGCTTGCTTGGCCATGGCGCGGTCGGGCCCGTTCGCGAGGTCGAGGTGCTGCCCCGCAGGATCGAAGCCCTGGCGCAAACGGAGTGGCGTTTCGTCGCCGTGGCCGCCGGCGCAAACCAAGCACTCGCACTGACCGAGGAGGGCGAGCTCTACGGATGGGGCCGTGAGGGCGCCAGCGGCCACGAGCAGAACGAACCCACTCCGCGTCAGGTGACCGCGTTCGTCGGCCAGCGTGTCAAGCACGTGAGCGCAGGTGACTCCTCTTCGTGCGCCGTGACGGAGACTGGCGAGCTCTACACTTGGGGGAATGGCGAGTGTGGCCAGCTCGGCCACGAGGACTGGGACGAGGATGAACCGGACGAAACGCCGAAGCGGGTGGAGGGGCTAAACGGAGTCAAGGTTGCGGCGGCGGCGATGTGTTCCACGCACACACTCGTGGCCGACGAGGATGGCGTGGTGTGGGCATTCGGCGAGCCCCCAGACGAGGGTGGCGTCGTGTGGGCCGACATGCCTGAGGAGAGCCAGGCATGGCACCCCACTCCGATTTCCACTCTGCGCGTGCGCGTCCGTAAGTCCCCAGACGTGCTGCCATTCCTTGTTTGACGTTTCGCGACGCATATGACGCGGTGGGCCACGGCAGCGAGGTGGTCGAGACGTGTTCGCTCTTGCTTTCGTACACCACACCACACTCCGCACCACTATGGAGGCAGTGGCCGACTGTCTCGGCATTGTGGCCTGCGATAACTCAGCCGCCTGCGCCGACGCTGCGCAGAAAACCTTCCGTGCCCCTCGATGATGTCTTCCTTGGCGGCAAGAAGGGGCTCGCCTGCCTTAACCTATGCGCTCCGATTCGAGCCTTGCCGTGGCGAATCCGCTCAGCGTGCGCTCATCACAGACGCGGCTGCCTCGCCGTGTGTCGCCCGTCGCCTGTGAGCCAACTACTGTTGTGAGCAGTAGCTGCCACACATATATCCCGATATATCAGGCGATGGATGGCCTAGTGGGAAAAAGCCCACCTGGCTCACAACAACTACAATGCCATGCGGTGCAGAGTTGTGCTGTGGATGGGCGGTGCGGCTTCTGCCCCGCACCTGTGCGTGCTCTGCCCCCGGCCGTAGTTTTTTCTGCATGGTCGGCGGTAGGCGGCGGGTCTGGCAGTTGGGGGGCCGGCATTAGGGGGTATGCGGAGAGACTGCTTAGCGAGGGGCGGGGAGGGAGGCGGCGGCACGCCAGAGCGGCAGCGAGGGGTGGTGGAGTGGACTGTGGGGGTAGGTGGCAGTGGCAGCAAGGCAGTCTGCGAATGGAGATGGAGATGGAGAAGAGATACGCTGGTGGTGCTCGCCACTCACACGTTTACGTACGAGAGTCAGAGGGCGGTAGTGGTATGGTGGAGGCAGGGAGCACCCCCACCCAACACCCTGGCAGTACCACTCTACCTTTCACCCCACGCTACCAGGGGGTGTGCGCGAGGGGGGTGGGCGGGGGTACTGGCTCTCAACCAGTCGTGCGATGAGGTCGCGGCCGCGGTGGCGCGAGGACCGAAAATCTCGGCTGGCTGGGTTCCTTCGTGTCTCAGAGGGCGCTGGAATCGCAGGGTGGGGCGCGCTTGTTGCTGCTGCTATCGCCCTCGGGCGTGGGGCGGCGGTGGTGCCCCTGAGCTGCAGGAGGACTAGCGACGTTGTGCGCGAGCACGCTGAGGGGTGATCTGGTGGTTCTGGAGACACGGGTGCTGGCGGCGAAGCCATGTGACTGGCATTCGCGACAGCGGTGCTGAGGCGGAGGCGCGTTGCAGAGAGAGGAGGGTGACGGGGGGAGGGGGGGGGCGAGACGGAGGGGGCGGACAATCGGGAGGTGCGCTGCGACGGGCCGGCGGGCGTCTCGAGGCGCACACAGAAAGATGACGACGCTCCCATGGAGCGTCGCCGCGGTGCTTACGGCACAGACGCAGATTGTTTTATTTGTAGGTATTGCGGAGTGTAAGTGTAGAGTAATGCCGTGGTGCTTACGGCGGCCCAAAGGCTGGTAGCTGGTAGTTTTATGTTGTTGATAGCGTAGAGGTAGAGTGCAATACTGTGCAACAAAACCGCAAGATCACTGGCCTCTGGCCCGGGTCGCATAATATCTTCTTCCCAGAAAACAGTACGCCTGGGGAGGTGTTATCCAATAATTGAATTCCAATAAATCCAATGTGTGTCTTGTGAACGCAACTGTATAAAATAAAGGTACACAAACATGTGCGCCTGTGCTAATAATACGAAAATACGCGCAAGTCGCAATCATTGCGCAATCAATCAATAAAATCCTCACAAAGCCACACACGGGCACAAAGCCACACACGAGCCAGGAGCAGGAGAAGCCGATCCCAGCGCCACCTCAAGGGTAGCAAACCCCGCGTCGCGAAGCGACGCAGGCTTGGGGGGCTGAAAGCCCCAACTCTAGCAGAAGCGTGAGTCGAGGCTAACGGTGAATACCGGGTAAAGCTGCTAGCAGAGCGCGAATTACCAACGCCCCGGTGGGCTCGGGTTAACCCCTAACCTGGGCGGAGAGGGCGGACCGTCGGGAGATGCGCTGCGACGGGCCAGCGGGCGTCTCGAGACGGTCTTGACGAGGCGCACACGGAAAGATACGCTCATCCACAGAGCGTCGCCGCGGTGCTTATGGCTCAGGCCCAGACGCAGATTGATTTATTTGTGGGTGTTGTAGAGAGTGAGAGTAGGAATAGGGGTAGGTCGTGTAGAGTAATGCCGTGGTGCTTACGGTGGCCCAAGGGCTGGTAGCTGTAGCTGGTAGTTTTATATTGTTGAGAATGCAAGACGATATGCCCGTCTGGGCCTGGGGAGGTGTTATCCAATTGTGTAATTGTATTGTGATTGTGAATTGTGTGTATAGCACGCCGCGCCACTCTGCGTGTGTGACGCATGCGTTTTTGCTGCCCGCCTGCCGTGGGGTGGTGCTGGGGCTGGAGGATGTGGCTTCCCCTTCTCCTGCTCTAGCGCACCCCGTGTCCGCCACCCGCCACGCTCTTTATTATATATATATATAAATATTACATATATATATACATATACATACACATACACACGCTTATGCTTATTATATTTATATATATACATATATATAATTATTCTAAGCTTTTATTTGTCAAAAATATCCCCACACAGCAACTCTGCGGGTGTGAAGGGTATAGCGCAGCGGCGAGAGCTGCAACTCGGGGCGCGCGAACCCCTCCCGGGCCTCGAGGCCCGTGTTGGCCTTTTACAAACTTTTACCCATTCCCAAACCCAAAATTTCCAGTACCTCCTACCTCTTCCAATCCACGAGCACATCCTGCCGAGGCCCCAGCCTGAGGCCATTCCGCTTACGGGTTAATCCCCACACCAAGTTGTAATTGTAATAATCTATTTATATTTTTGCTATTTGCGTCGTGTGTATGGCGTAAGTATCCGATCCGGCGTGGCCAGTGCGCGCGTACACGCGACGAGCTAAGAATATAAAAAAGTGGCTGTGCGTCGTATAGACAGCTGGCAGCCGGCAGCTGGACCCCGCCCAGATAGACCCCAGGCCACACGGGTGTGCCAGGAATGTGCACATCACGCTGCCGAGCTCTACGCGGACGCGGGCCAGCTTAATAAAAAAAAAAAAAAATTAAATACCACCCGTATTTGTTGGGTTTATTTTTGTGTTTTGTGTATAATATACATGATGTTTGTACGTGAATACTCATATTTAGCGGCGAGCGGTGTCAGCGCGCGCGCGCGTGCACGCGAGAGAGCAGTCGAGAGAACAAAAGTGTGCAGTGCGGGTGCGTACATAGACAGCTGGACGACTTGACCCACACTATACCACACTACAACACAGCGTGTACACACAGGCCACCACGGGTGCTAGGATGAACAGAAACCCGGGAATAATGCGCACACGAAGAGCACGAAGCTCTGCACGGTAAATACATATACATATATATTATATATTATAAATACCAGCACCAGCACAGCACAGCGCGCTGTGCGCTGTGCTGGTGCTGGTATTTATGACAATATATGTCTTTACCGCGCAGAGCTTCGTTCAGTGCTCTTATTCGTCTTCGTGGCGTGTGCACGACATTGTATAATTATTCCTGGTTTCTGTTAGTTCCTAGCACACGTGGCGGTGGCCTGTGTACACGCTGTGTTTGTATGTATGTAAAGATTCAGCGGCACCAGCACACGCGCGTACACGCGCACACAGGCCCGCGGCGCCACGCCAGAGTCCACAGTCACGGTCATCGTCCACAGCTATAATTTTATACATGCGTACAGCAGTGTTATTTTTTTTGGTATGTGTACGCCCCTGTCCCTGTCCCGTCCCTGTCCGACCCAGCGCGCCGCCAGGCTCAGGTCACCTTCCCGGCCGACAAACAGAAACAGAGGGTGGAAGGCTTTAGCGCAGCGCGGCGGGAACTGCAACTCGGGGCGCGAGCCCTCCGAAGCCCTTGCCATGTGGGCCATTCCCATTCCCTCAATGATTGAATCATTCCCATTTTTCAAGTACCTCTGCGCCAGATCACTATTATCGCATCTATCCCGAGGCCATTCCCCACCCCCACTATTCATAATATTCCGCAATTTTTCGCCTATTACTATTAATAATACCATAAATAAACTCTCGATCGGCCCGGCGCCCGGGAATCGCGCGTTGACACTACGCCTCACGCTTGAATTCGGCCGTTCACGGCGTCACACATGCGTGTTCACGTTCACAGAAACAAAGAAACACAGCCCCAACACTGGCGCACGCGCATACAATACTCTACAAGTAACGAGGTCACCCCATAAGAGAGCCTGCTAGGCAGAGTGCGTGCAAAGCGCGCCCGTAGGCACGCCACGCACCGCTAGCCGCATACGCGGCTCCGGTCGTCGAAGGCGCGAAGGAGCACGCCACACGGGGACGATGCACGTGGAGAAGGGCGACAAATATCCAACGGTGTGAGAGGTGTGGATGAACGATCTCCTTCCTCCCCACGGTATCCGACCGAGCGGCCAGCCGCTATGGGCCATCCAGTTTGGCCGTGTGTGGGTTGCGGCCGCCAGTCCAGTTTGGCTTCGGCGCGCGCTATTAGTAGCTCGGCGAAGCAACGGGTACCCGAGCGGCTGTTCGTGCGTATCTGCTCAGTCAAGGAGACCCCGTCGATAGCTCTTCGGCTCCCCTCCGGTAGCCTCCGCACCCCGCAGACAGGCGCGCGAGACAGCGCCGGGCTAGACGCCTGCCCTTCCCATCAGCGTGTGTGTGTGTTCAGCTAGACGCTGCTGATACTCCCGGTAACGCTAATAACCCTGACGGGGCATAGACAGATACCTAGCGGCGCCACTGCCGTACCGACTTGCTGCTCTATACGCTTCTGACACAGCCGAGATGATGGCTATACACATGGCTACCGCGTACACTTTGGCAAAGAAACCGACTCGCGTGGCCGCACCGTCGCCGAGGGCCAGCTTCGGACGGCGTGCGGGGCACGGAGCAGCGTCGGCCGCCGGGTTCGAAGCGTTACGAAACTAAGGTTATCATGGTATGGGAGAGTTTTCTTATTGCTGCAGCAGCGCTCAAAACACCCACGAGAAATGGTTATAACGCCCAAGGCGTCAACCTCACTTTATACTCGGGTCAACCCGAACCCTAAGCCGGGATGGGCGCGAGGTTCTTGAGGAGGACCAGCTGCTCAAGGCACTCCTGCACCACCGAATCTGGCGTCGAGGCGCCCGAAGTGACGCCGATGTTGGCCTGTACACACAAAGGGGCGATGGACTGGGTGTGGGTATGACTCGGGTTGACCCGATATATATATATATATATACATATATATATATATATATATATATATATATATATATATATATATATATATATATATAT
>Ga0105054_10008251_pt1 | contig 13834 bp, 14 predicted proteins | sample BON02_FD_78091 | JGI IMG/M metagenome (GOLD analysis project Ga0105054, IMG submission 78091) | Freshwater microbial communities from Lake Bonney liftoff mats and glacier meltwater in Antarctica - BON-02 (megahit assembly) | ecosystem: Environmental > Aquatic > Freshwater > Ice > Glacier...
ACTATATATTGCTGGTGAAAGCACCAGTAAAGCTAACGAAATTGACATTTTGCGCTCAGTGTGTGGTAAAATGCCCAAATCTCAAAATCTCGAACTAAACCGCAAACTAAAACGGTTAGTTTTAAAGGGGCTTGGAGGATGAGTACCCTCGGACTCGGCCAGATTACTTGGTGAATCGTGCGGACCAAAAAAACTGTGGGGCCATCTGGGTTATCGATATAAATCGAGAAATAGTTGTACGATGAATGGTCGGGGATGTGGGTGCATAGGGACATTTAACTCAAGGCTAAACTTGGCGCATTCCTCGACCTAAATACAAACGCTTCAAGAGTATTTTTCCTGTCATTCATATTGCGCTCAGCTGTTTTTACAATTGAACGCAGCCCCTTGCGCAGTCTCTAGTAGAGAGTCGCGGTACCCTCGAAACCATCATATCTGAGAACGTCTTCCACACAACGTACCCGACACGATGGCCCCGTTCCGGAAAATTGCGTTTCTCGTGTTGTACCATCGCCACGATGCGCATTGTTGTGTATGCTGCTGCCGCTTACGCCGTCTGCATGGGAGGAGCACAGGCCTTTGCCCCTCTGCCGGTTGCCGGCCTGCGGCATCACGTGGCGGCGACATCCTCGCTCAGAATGCAGTACGAGAACCCCAGCGACGTGATGGCGCGCGTGAACGCAATGATGTCCGGATCGCCCGTGCCCGCGGCGCCTGCCTTCTCCGCCCCGGTCCGGGCAGCGCCCTCATACAAGGCGCCCGCTGTGGTTGCCGAGAACGCCAGCACCGTCATGCAGCGTGTCAACTCGATGATGGGCGGAGCGGCGGCACCTCCGGCACCGTCCCCAACTTGGCGATGGGCGGGGCAAGATCCTGCCGCCGGCTACAATCCTCGTGGCCGCAGCTTCCGTGCTTCGTCCCCCGCCTATTCCGCCGCCCCCTCTGCTCCCTTCGCAGCTGAGGATCCCGCCGCTGTCATGGCCCGCGTTATGGCAATGATGAAGTAAATTCATGCCTGCTCCGGCACCTATGTAAAAAGTTGTAACAAATCTCCTAGTCATTTTACTCCCAGTGCATTCTTCTGCAGCTTGTTGTTGAAAATTGATGTGTTTGGGAGAGTGTGTTTGGGAGAGTGGTGGTGTGTGTAGAGGGTCTGTGTGTCTGTCTGTGTGTTGTGGGTGGGTGAATGATGAGTGTGTGCATGTGTGTCTGTGTCTGTATGTGCGTGTGTGTCTGTTTCTGTTCACCGGTGTCTGTTCCGGTCTGTGTCCATGGCAGCAAGGGTTTGGCGTTTTGTGGTGTGTCGAGCCGCGCACTCCGACGTGGCTGGTCACGGTGAAACATGTCTATTTATTGTGTTTTTTTTGATAACGTGTGTTGACGTACGTCACGTTGCTTCTTGTAAACTGTTTTGGGTTTGAAATTTTGTCTTATGATTTGTAACTCACGATGTATGAGTTGACAAAGGACAATTTCTGCATTGCTGTTTTGTACAAATTGCGTCGTTGAGATCACTGGAATCTGAATTCAGGCGAATTAATTTCACTGTAAAGGAATCGGCAAAAACAACAAGACACTGAAATAAAATGACTAACTGACAAGATTGTCAATGAAACCAAATACGGTGCAGGCAAGAGTTATCAGACAAAATATTGCGGCGCAGGCAACATTTTATGGCTGAACTCTGATGGGTAGTTCAAGTTTGTCCTGTTGATACAGTATGTGATTCATTTTGAACAAGTACAGTTCATAATGTATTTTGTTTGATTCATTTTCCTTTTGCTGGGCTGTAGTTCGTTTGTTTGACCCACTTAAGATATGGACAATGTGCTATTCTTTGTAATTTTCACTGCTAACGTCAAGGTTTTCTTTCTTTGCCATACAAATAATTAAGGAAATTATGTGCAACACACATAACTACTTTTTTGAAAAAACCTTCTTTTTCATCGGGCAAGGTCCAACATTTCGAATCATCTCGATGTTAACCCAAGAAACTTTTAGTAGTTGCCGGAATTCCAAGAATGTATGTAGCCGTTTGACGTTTTGAGATATTGACTAACCCAAAATAAATCAAATAATTAAGTTAAAACAATTTTAATAACAACTTTTTCCGAGGGCGGAGAATGGTGAGCTGACCGAGGGGTGTTGTAGCGGAGAGGATTTACAGGGTCTTCCAGAGTGTAAACACATAATAATCCCCACATCCTTGGAATACCCACTACCAGTTTTCAATTAAAACCCTGATCGCAAAGATGGTGGCTGTTCGGCCTTACTGTAGATGCATGGTAAATCGAAACGCAAATCATGACTGTAATTTTAATGAAACTCGGGAATTTTCATCATCGGAATAAACTAAGAAATCAATTTCACCCCAGCATTGATTATATTGTCCACCAAAAACTTCGGATTTGCCAGTGTCAACCAGCATGTTTTTTTGAGGCGTGGTAGCGACTAGAAGAACTTGTTTGTAGAAGTTTTGCTCCCGTTTTCCTGGGATTTCAGGACTCGCGCTGGCAGAAATCAATGCTTTCACTGACAAATGGACAAGATTTGAACATGGCAGTGACCTACTCTCGCTGTGCGCGGCGTCTCGAATGTGGGTTAGGCACCGGTCAGTGGTAATAGTTCCACCGGAGGGCGGTTTGGAATTCTCGGCGGGACTCGCGAAAAAGATTGTGTTTTTATTCTTGTCACGGTTAACAAATACTTTGGGTTTACCCTTCAAGATTGTAATCGAGTCACGAACCACACACGCTTCCTCCTCCTCACAAGAAGCACATCTGCGGAAGACTGCTGTTCGAGGATCGAGAGAGGAACGAGAAAGATCGCAGAGTGTACCTCTTACACTCCCTGCGTCTTACTCTCTTTTTCTCCCCCGCCTCTCTTCCCTACCCCTCGCGCCACCACGCGCTCTAATGAAGGAAGGCGCATGGATTTGCGAACTTCTTTCCGGCCGCTAATTTAGGACACGCCTTGTTGCTCTTTGGGTTTCCGCCGATTAGAAAACGCAACATTTTGGTACTTGGGTCGTAATACTTCGGGTCCTTCTTGAAGGACACGCTCTTCTTCACTTTGCCCGGACTTAACTTTGTAAATAGATTCTTATTTCCAAATTTATTAATGTCCATCAAAACAGATATGTGTGGACTGTTTCCACATGGTCTCTCTTCCTTTCCAACACATGTACTCCCCGTACTCTTTGTAAGGAAGCGTTTGTGTATTTTGTGTGTCCCACCGAAATTCCACAACCTCCCTTCGCGTGGAAATATTACCACCCAACAGTCACAAACAATGATTTATCTACAATTTTTTTGACAGTAACCCTACTTGTTTCCCACCTTGCTTAGATGGTGAAAATCTAGTTGATTGCTGAGGATCCAAAAGACTGTCCCCGACCGTTGCCCGCCTACTTATAGTGGGCTGCTGGAAGGTAAAAATGCATATCACCGTCATCAAAAGAAATAGCCGGCTGACGTTGGCAATTTTTTGTGTACACAAGTCGCTGTGGCATAGAAACGGTGTGGGAGGGGCCAATCTTCAACATGTCCATCTGAATTCATTGATTTGCTGCAGATCCTAAAACCCCGAAAATATCATTCACACATAAATAAACATTGTAACACATCTCCAGTAACAAAACAAAATTATTTGTTCAATCGAATCAATGTCCGCAAACATTTTCGAAGAGCCAGCGAAAAGAATGGCAAAAAAATGGTTTTGTCATTGATGAATTCCTCGACCATCTGTGAGGGCAATCCATAGACTCAGACCACTGCCGGCAAGCTGGATTGTTCAAAAAGATCATTGTGAGCAAACATTTTGGAAGAGCAAGCGAAAAGAATGGCACTGGAATGGCGAAAATAGAATTTTTCATTGATGAGCTCCCCGACCATCTGCTAGGGCAATCCATACACTGTGACCAATGCTGGGCAGCTGGATGGAGCCTGCAGCAACGTAGTTGATCGGATGATACTTGTGCAACAACGCAGCCGAGACTTTGTCATGGTCTGACGTGAATTTCGATGGTGTTTTGGACAGAACGAAGGGTTACGATGAGCAGATATAGGAGGTTGAACGGCGATGAGGCGCTGGGGCTATGCAACTGTCTGGGGTGTTAAACCAGCATGCCCGGGCCCTGTGTTGAATTTTCAAGTTTGCTTCAGCTGAAGCGAAGAATCTCAAAAATCCAGCATTCTTTAAAGTATATTTGACGGGGGTGTCCTGTGCGGACTCGCAAACATGATCAAATACCTTATTTTGGGTCAAGCCCTATTTGTGAATGTCCAAAACAGGAATAGACGCCTTTACTGTCCGTTCCTGCTTTCGAGAGTCTGGGCGCAAAATAAACTGATCAGAGAGTCTCAATCTACTCCTGCGTGACACCACAGAGAATTGGGACCTGTCAGAGGTATGTTTGCGGGAACAATACAGTCGAATTTTTGAACATTTGTTGATATTTGACAGATCCCCCCTGTTCTCAAACACTTTCAAAGTTGCCGTCGTCGACACTTTTCTAGCGAGGGTCTGGCATGGAAAATGTTTGTGAGCTTTCGTCTGGTTGCGTGCGTCAATGTTCGAAATCTTCAAAAAAAAAACAGGTAGACACATTGCAATCACTTGTGCAGGGTAGATGGGTGACGGGGCTGTGCAACGATACGCAAGGTATAGGAGCATATATATATCTGAAAACTTTCATTTGAGGGAACATTGCAACACTTTTTCCGCCGCATTCGGGTCTTGCTTGCCTGATGCGACGGCACTCGATATCGCAGAGGGGTGCGTTTTTCAAACTTGCTTAAAAATATATCACCAGTACAAAAGGCCCACTTGTTTGTCTGTCCGTCTCTCATTCTGTTTGTCTGAACTGCGTGAGCTTCTGGGTTTTGTGCATGTGTGTGCAGATGCAGAGCAAGAGCTGAATTTCTGAGACTGTTTCTCTTTGAGTGGAATGTGTAGGGTGGTGTCTCGCTGTTGTCCTCGGGGCATTGTGTTGGGATCTGATAGGAAAGCTAGCGGCACCCGAGCCCATGACGTCGCAGTCCTCGGGGAGCATGTGCTTGCTAACAACAACAACAAGAATAGTGACATGCAGAGCATTTGTTTCTGGTGTGGGTTATAATTTTTGACAGAAGGATAAATTGGAGTCTGATTTTTTTCCTTGTGACGGGGGTTGGAGTGTGTACGGGTGTATGTGTGTGTATACGCACACACTGCATGTGGGGTACTTGGATATGATCCCAGGGGTCAGGACGAGACACTGGGCCTGGAGACCCTGTGGCTCAAAGGTCGATCTTGAATCTCGACATATATGGGTACAAAGTGCATGTGTATATATATATGTTGTGCTGCGCGATGAAATCTGGACTGAGTGCTCTTTTTCTTTCAACACATTTTTTTTCCCCAAAAAATCAAAAGATGTACCCCACGTAGTACCAAGAACTCGACTCCACATGGATTTGAGCTGCATAGACCCTGAATCATGATTGATGGTATTAAATTGATACTTGAGTACTTTTTAAAGTAAATAAAGCAATCATCATCAAAAATTACTGTTCCGATCATTTTATTGATGTTGCTTTTTTTTAATTAAGTCTGAGTTCTAGGATTGCTGTTTCCTGCATAGTATGGAAAAAAAGAGAACCAAAAAGGATCACAACTTGGTGGTCCACTTTTACGAATTTGTGTACAATTAGACTACAGCTGGCTGCTCTTCGGCCCGGGAACTGGAGATTCGACTTAGACGTTTGTTAATCGGAGCACGGTCAAAATGAATCCAAACATGATTTGTGTGTTGGTACCACACTTGTTTGGTTCCGGCACACGATTTAGTGGTGCACGATTTTATCAGTGCTCGATCGTGATTTGTTGTGTCGTTTTTCCTTAGTTTTTGCAAATGCAGTAAAGATACCACTTTGTCATAGTTGTCGCCATCAAGTATGTCGAGAACATCAAGTGTGCAGTGGCACAAGACCCCATCACTGTTTCCCATCATTTTTGGGGCAATTTGTAGTAGTATCTTCACGTTCATTTGTCACAGCATTGTTTTTGTTAGCATGATGTCTTCTATACTGTAGCAAAATCACAGCGGTTTCATTTTCTTGTGGAAAAATTTACATACGCCGTACCTTAGATATGTTGTGCATAAATATTGTCTCTGTTTCCACATCGGACTCACATTCTTCAGTATAATCGAAGGGAGTGTTCCAGAATTCGCGAACTAAATTGAGGAGGAGTCTCGTTTAAGGCCCAAGTCACGGTCAGAGCAGGGAAAGGGAGGCTCTTGCAAGTAAGAACACAAATTGAATTACGTTGCACTCTGTGTCAACAAAAGTGTCTCGCTTTCTCGCAAACTCTTATTTGTCTCAAATCTTGATGTGAGAGATGTTTATTGATAAAAAAAGCCCTGATGCCCCCTGTCACCTTAAGTACCTGATTGTGGGTCCTCTGCTATACCCCTTATGCGGGATTGAATCGTGTTCAGTTGGCGATGTCTCGTGTTACTGTGACTGTGTATAGTGCGGTTACGAATGTACTATCTGTGTTGTCAACGCTTTTGGATTAGGAGTTGAGTCAACAGTCTATTTTCTTTCTATTTTTTGAGAGGCGTCGTGGCCTGTTGCTATAAATATTCATCATATCTTTTTGTTACCTATTTAGTATGTTTTGACGTGCATTGGTTGGTTGAGTAACTGATAGGGTTTTGTAACCTGTTTGTTTGTTTGTTATAGATTGTATTTCTCCATGCTTTGGTTTGTGATTTCCTTTGGCAGGGGTTAAAGTGTCCACTCGATGATGGAGCTGGAGTTTAGTACAATGAAGAAGAATTTGAGCATCATGTCGGACATAAAGAGGGGGTTTTGGACTGTCTGGTTCCAAATAAATTCCCTGGAATTTTTGGTCGTTACTCCTAGTGTTTCCAGTCCAATAAGGAATTGGTTGATGTGAAGGGAGCCTCGTTCTCCCGTTGTGAAATTGGTTTGAATGGCTGTCCAGCCGCTTTTCTTCCTCGTACTGATGTGTGTTTCAAAAGTTGACAAAGCCTAGGTGTGTGCTGTATCTATCATCTTTCTCCGTAGTAGGCCAGTCTTCGTTGGGGTCCATTGCTCTGGTGTATTCCAGAAATACACATTGTTTTTTCTCCTTGTCAAAGGCTAGCCTGTCTCGACTACGGGAGATGAAGGTGTCTAGATCCTCCGTGTGGAAGTCGATGTTGTATGCTATGTGGTATTCCTGAATGTCCTTTTTGAGTTTGATTCTATTTCGCCCCTCCTCTGTTGGTAAAATTTCATGTAGTCCCATATATTCGAGAATCTTATAGAGTCCTCATTCCGCATGGGCTTCTAGGCATTTATCTCAAATCTTTTTCATTTTAACCACTTTTGAAAGAATATTTACCTGAAGAGCCTGAGTGCCAAAACAGGGAGGGGGGGCTTGTTGCAGAAATCAACAAATAAATTTGCCTTCATTACGCCCCCCCCTTATCACTTGTAAGTCCGAGGTAATACCTGCAACCAATCTTTATATCTCAGACTGAAAATAGGGAATCGAGAAATAGCTGCAATTTAAAAGTTGGTAGCGCGTTGGTCGAGTGCATGATGACGTTTAAAAACGTTGGAGCCCTTGTGTCAGACTGAGGGACAGAACAGAATATAAAGCTTTACTGGTGCCAGCGCCAGATTTGGGGGTGCCAACGCCTGCTGCCGCCCGCTGCGGCCACATTCAGATTTTTGAGGGGGGTTCGACTAAATGGCAGACCCCCTGTGTTCTCCAAAACAGTCTGCATATTTGCATTTCCGGGTCCAAATCTTACGTGACTCGGTAGATTTTGGAAGTTCAAACAAAACAAAGCTATGATGAGCAGCAAATACCACCAACAACAGCCCGACTGGCCGCGGGCACAGGCACAACAGACATCATTGCGTTCACGCTCGGCATCACGTCACCGTGGTTCTGGCACTGTATATTGAGCGACTCTGGGAGGACGCCGCCACGTGCTGCCGCAGCCCAGCAACCGGCAGGGTGGCAAAGGCCCGGCGGCCTTGGGCTCCACCCGTGCACACGACGTAAGTGGCAGCAGCATATGCAAGAGTACGCATTCAGGCGATAATAGAACACGAGAACCCCTATTTAGGCAAAAAAAAATGGGGGCAGGCGTTCATGTGATGTTGTACTTCCACGCCGTGCTTCAGATCGTGGCGTGTTCTCAGATATGTTTGAAATCTGAGGAAGCGAGCGAACATCAACTTATTTGTTGGATTTTTGCTGACTTTTCAAATGTATTTTCCCCCGCCAAAGACAATGTATAATATTTCGCGTAACGTCCTTGGTAGTTAAGCAACCTTGATTTTTGAAAGGTCCGGGACAGTTTCTTGGGTCCTACGCGATAAATTGGGTCCTCAGCACCCACCTAGTCAAGTCAATAAGTTGAGGGTTCGCCACCCTAGAAAGAAAAAAACAAACGAACAAACAAACCGTATAGTGTTTGGAATACCGGTCACAGTGTTGCCGGCGCCGCTACGTGGCGAGGGGGTTGGGTTTCGGTAACGATACTGACAGATGCCTGTCACAGCCACAGCAGCCAGCGGCTCCTTTGCAGAAACTTTGAGAATAGAGTTTTTATGACTCACGACCGGGCCCTGGCAAACCCCATCTTTTCCCCTAGCCATTGTGCAACTCTTACAATCCCACTGCACTATCATACCTTAAACAAAGAGACAAAAGATTGACAGAGTCAGGGCTGCCGCCAGGTTTTTACACCAAGCATCTATAACGCCCTTGATATCTCAGGAATGTGGACTTTAGGACCGTGATTTTAGGTCGGAGTGCAACGTTACATCCCACTGCACTGGGGGATACAATACCCAAAGCAAAGCGACAGGAGATTAACAGTGTCAGGGCGGCTGCTACGAGGGTACCGGGACTCCCTATTAGGAACTGTGCAGATATCTCCAACAATTTGGTACCAAGGGGTACCAAGATGAGCGCAATAGATGTGGAAGCAAACGCATTCTTTGAGCGTTTGTATTTGGTTCCAGGACAGCGCAAGAATGCCCCCTTTGTCACCATGCCCTCGGCGCCCACTTCCCCACCTCTCGATCTGCGACTATTTCTCGATTTCCGTGCAATTTTTTTCCCGAGTGGCCATTCGATTTTTGGTTGTCAGCACGATTCTCCAAGTAATCTGGCCGAGTCCCGATCACTATCATAATCATCTTTTTCCCCTGTTGGTGGTTGTCTTATAATAAACTTTTCTATCTCTCTCTCCCGATAACCTCGCACCGTCAAATCAGTATTCAATCCGAGGTCCATTGCGGGAGAGCCGTTTGATTCGGCCAGGCGCTTCCGGGCTTCCTTATTACTGCACCTCCATCTGTGTGCGTTTTGGCCGTACTCGTCTCGCTAGCTGTGTGGATTCAAAACCAAAAAAAAAAATCGCTGCTATCTGTTCTTTGCACCAAACATCAATAACACCCTTGACATCTTGAAGTAAGATGGTCTTGTCCATTGGACGTGACTTCGGCGTCAAAGTACTCATAGTTTGGGAGAGATTTCTTTTTTTCTTTCTTTCTTTCTTGGGCGGCAAACACTCAACTTAAGCACGAGACTAAGCGAAAGGGGAGCACCCAATTAATCACGCAGGACCCAAGAAACTGTCCCGGGCCGTTGCCGACCTATTTTATGAACGACCCGTTCGTAGGAGACAACAGTTCATAATGTTTGTGGGGCCGGAATACATCCTCGGACTAACATGTCTTAACAATCCAAGAAACATAGCGCCAGGTTGAGGGGATTCTTTCTTTCCTATCTTTCTGTTGTAGCGATTACCTCACTAAATCAGTTAAGCGGCCCATGATGGTGCGATCCGATTAATCACATAGGACCCAAGAAACTGTCTCGGACCTGCCGACATAATTTAAGGCCGACCCGCTAGTGTGTAAAAACAGTTCACAATGTTTGTGGGCTGGCATGTATCCACGGGCTAACATATCCCAACAATCAAGTCTCCCTAACTACAAGGGACGTACCGCCGATTTTACGATCACTCTTGGAGAAATAATATGGTAATTGCGTTTGGAACTCTCTCGTCTTTTTCTACCCAGCAACATATTGTGAGTGGCGTTGTTTGCGTTGTTTGTCGTTTTGCAGGTGACGAAAAACTGAAAAAATTCATGTCGATCTAGCGTTATTAGTATGAGGTCCTACCCCCCTCAGTACCCACGCTCCTCTACCCCCCTACACCCACCCCCTCTCCTTCTATCCTTTCTTTTTGCCCCCCCTTTCTTTTATTTTCCCTCCTCTTTTTCTTTTTTCTTTTTCTCTTTTCTGACGTGAAAGATGTTTATTAATAACAGAAAGTCCTAACCCCCCCGATCAATATGGGTACCTAATTTGGGTCCTCTGCTATTTTCCTTATGTGGGAGTAAATGGTTTTCAGTTTTGCGATTGCTCGTGTTCCTGTGTATACTGCGATTCCGAATTTATGAAGTTTGTATTCTCAACGCTACGGAGTAGGAGTTGTTTTCAAATAACTATTTCCTTTCTATTTGTGGGGCGTGAAGGATCATTGCTGTAAATAGACATCGTCTCCTTTTTTTTACCAATTGGTAAATTTTTGAAGTGGGTTGGGGAATTTTTGTACTGTGTAGTGTATGCGTATTGTTTGCCTATCTTTTTCCCTGTTTAGTTTTTGTTGGTTAATACTAGTGTTGATTTTTTGTACTTGTTTTTGTGTGATATATGTTTCACATCCTAATCTGAGAAGCGTACCGGTGTATGTGAAACATTGTATGTGGTTATGAGCCTACTCTTTGGCTAAACTTTGTGATCTGATCACGTCCCTGGTGATTGGAGGTGTGTATGAAATCAATCCATTTTCTTGTTGGTATTTTCTGTTGGTAAGGATTGGAGCCTGAGTGTCCATTCTGTCTTGGAGTTTAGTGCGATGCAAAAGAACTTGAGGATCATATCCGACGTTGAAAGGGTTTTTTGGACTGTCCTATTTCGTATGGCTTCTCGCGTGTTCTTGTTTTCCACTCCGAGTGACTCCAATCTTGTTAGAAACTGTTTTGTGTGTAGGGAGCCTCGTACTCCCGTTGTAAAGTTGGTTTGAGAAGCTTTCCAGCCGCTCTTCTCTCGGTTACTGAGGTGGTTGTTGAAGCCTAAGTGCAAGCTGTATCTTTGGGTATCTCCTGCTTCTCCTTCTCTGCCCAATCCTCATTGGTGTCCATTGCTCTGGTACATTCTAGAAACTTGAACGCACATACCTTTTTTTCCTTGTCGAAGGCTAGGCCATCTGGTCTCCGGGCGATGAAGGTGTCCATGTCTGTTTCGTCGAAGTCGATGCAGTAGGCCATGTAGTATTGTTCGACATCCTTCCGTATTTTGGCTCTATTCTCTCCCGCTCCTGGTGGGAGAATCTCATGTAGTCCCATGTATTCCAGGATCTTGTAGAGCCCCCACTCTGCATGTGCTTCTGGGCTTAAGGCAGAGGGGAAGTGCCATCGGGGTTCCGATGTGTCAGTTAGTTCACTAGAGGATTTTTGTATCGAGAACACCAGCTCCCTCCATATGGCATGATGATTGGCTATACGTGGGAGTTGCAGGACTGGGCAATAGCATTGTATGTGTCCCACACTTTCGATTGAGTCTGGGGGATGTCTAATTTTCTTTTCCTTGTGGTATTTTTCACCTTTTCTCTTTTCTTGGCTGTTTCGCTATCTCCCCCATTTTGGTTCTTCTTCTTTTTTTGCTGCTTTTTTTTTGTTTGTGTGTATCTTCGTATGTATATGCGTACGTATTTGGCCACTCCATGTGTGTCGGCCAATGATAACGTCAAGCATATCAAATCAAATATTAGATTTGTATTTAACAAGAAAATTAATGCAATGAAATAAATGAGAAACATGTAAGAATTCGTATGTATGAGTACACAGAACGCATATTCACTAGCAACCTTTATCATCGAGACAGAAAGCCGAAATACATAAGCAAATTCTAAACAAAACATGGTGGTGATGGCAAGTGATGGCCTCTTACCCAATTCCCCTTCCTTGCGCTTCACCTTGGCCTTCCCGCCCCCCAGCCATCGAGACGCCACCACGCCCAGTCCCTGCTGGGCCCCTTATTTCATGACCCAATCACGCCTCATGATCTCGAATCCCACCCTGAGCAAGCCGCGCCTATCTCCTGCCGCGACGATGAGCGACGACATGCTGTCGGCTCTCACTCCGTCCTTGCACTGCGCCTCTATCTTGCAGCCTGCAACCCATCTTCAAGTTGTCGCTTTTGAGTCTTAGACCATTTCTGCTCCAATTTGTCTCAATCATTTTACTTTTGCAGAATCACGGAAACCCAATCTTTGAACCTGTGTGCGTGTTTTTACCTTTCTTCTTCTGTCTTTTCTTTTCTGATAGAAATGAACTTCAGCTTCAAGTCCCTGTTTGCAATTTTGTCGTTATCACCACAGCGATTCCACTATCACTTTTACCTTAGCAGAGTTTCTTGGCAGTATTAGATATATTCAACCATTCTGATACTTGTGCTGTGCCTTCTGTGTGTAACGCCTCTGTAACGCCGTCGGTTTGCTCGTCTCACTCAAGCTTTGCCCCGTCTTCACCTTTCTTCAGCAGCTGATGACAAAAGGATTGTGATTTATTTACACATACACTTGTTCTCCAATGTTCTACGTCGACGTCGTCATGTCAGCCCCAGACGACCCATGTATTTGCTGATAGTAGGATCGCATCATTGTGTCATGCGCTTCACATATGCGTTGCACATGCGCCGCCAGAATCTTTCCTTTTTTCTAGCTTGTACACTGAGCCTTTCGAGCTTGTTATAGAAGTCATCTTCCACTACTGCACCACGCCTCCCTGCCACAAAATTAATCTGTTCAAACGTCCATTCCGGGGCAACTGCTTTGAGCGCCTCGATGATGCTTTGGTGTTGCCGTTAGCCTCATCTTCCAATACCCCCAAAAAATTCTCATTCCTGTCAGATGACCGTTTGAACTCTAAGATGTTCAGTGTTCGATGATTCGTGTTAATCACTATACCATCTGGCCTTCGATTGCAAAAACGATTTTCGTAAAACATTGTCGGGTCGAAATCATAGCGTTTCATTTCGTGCTCTTTCATGGAGATCGTTTTTTCAATGTCTGCTGCCCTTTCCGTCAGCGATTCTCTGCTGCATATCTGCTTAAACTCTTCCTCCTGCCACAACGTGCTCATACTACTCTCTTCATCAGGTGTGACAACCCTGAGCTTACTTGCTGGTGTTTGTGCAGCTTGCATGCTGGCATACAGATGTCTCCAGATGAAGTGGTGGGCAGCCGTGACGGTTGTCGCCATTCCATCGCAGAAAGCACTGTTGATGTGCCCACGCGTATAACCCGGCAAATTTTCAGTGCTCGCACTGCGTTGTTCCCGTGCTCTTTTGCATAATCTGCAGCCTACATCTGATGGCTGTTTGATTTTTTCAAGCCATTTGGCTACCGGAATGATCCCTTCAATTGAATCATCTCTCTCCTTTTATGTCTCCAAGAGACGCACGGGTCGATCAAATACTTCCCTCTTTGAATCGCACTTGACATTCGTCTTTTCCTCCTGATCCTCCGGCCGCTTTCTTAAAAGCTGCTTTTTGGTCGTTTGCCATGTGGCAACGCGGTAAACCAAACACGAAGCATAGTCTTCGCTCAATGCGCATTTGATGTTGCCCTGTCGCCAGCACGCTTTCCAGCGCACTGACTGCCCTTTGCCTCCTTTCTTATCCGTCTTCTCTCCTGCTTTGGGTTTGGCTTGCTTGCTGCGGTTTGAGAAGATTTCTTTTCCATCGA
>Ga0105054_10008252_pt1 | contig 13834 bp, 14 predicted proteins | sample BON02_FD_78091 | JGI IMG/M metagenome (GOLD analysis project Ga0105054, IMG submission 78091) | Freshwater microbial communities from Lake Bonney liftoff mats and glacier meltwater in Antarctica - BON-02 (megahit assembly) | ecosystem: Environmental > Aquatic > Freshwater > Ice > Glacier...
CACCTGTCGTCCAGGCTTACATCCGCTACCTGCGCGAGCGTGCAATGGGCAGCGCATCGGGTGGCAGCGAGGACGATCGCGGCCGGCTCACCAGGGCCAAGGCCGACATCGCCGAGATGGAGGCCGAGCGACTGCGCGAGAGCCTGATCCCGGAGGATCAGATCCGACCGGTGGTCACCGCGTTCGTCGCCCGGTTCAAGCTGAGGACGCTCGCGGTCGCCCCCAAGGCCGCGCCCATGGTCGCGGTGGAAAGCGAGACCGATGCCTGTCACGAGATCATCGAGACGTTCCTGCTTGAAGCTCTCGGCGAGCTTGCCGGGATGGTCGCGCCCAGGATTCGGGCCTTCCTCGATTTCGCGGCGCCGCGTCTGAGTCTTGCACTCGATCCACCTGCACCATCGGCTTTGTGACCTACCGGCAGGGATACCGCGCCGTTCATGCCGAGAGCCCAGGAAATGTGGGCGGAATGCGACTCTCCTTCGCTGGCGCGACGGGGTCACGATCCTTCGTGGTCGCTTTCCAGAGAAAGCAGACGCAGGCGACGGGCCGCGACTTCCCGTGCCTCGACAGAATCGGCGGCGGCGATGCGGCGGGCAAGCTGCATGTCGACATGCCGGTTGAACTCGTCGGGTACCCGAAGCTCCATGAGGCACCGCTCGACAAGCAGGCGCAGGGCTTCGTCCTGGGACGAGGCGGCGACACGCAGCAGTGGTGCGTTGTGATTAACCATCGCGATAAGGTGCCCCGTTTCCTCGTTGAAGCTTAGGCGCGGCGCACCCGTGGCACCATCGGCGACGATCGAGATCGGAACCTCCAGGAACAGCCAGGTCGCGACGGAGGCCTTCAGGTCCCGGTAGGAGCAGGCATCCAGGGCATCGTCGAGGCAGACCCCGTGGACGGCATCGCAAGCCGTCATGGCGCTCCCCCCGCCAGGCAAGGAACGGGTGCGCGTTGGCCTGTGACGAGAGGCTGGCCCCGACGCGGGAAAACGCGAGGATGACCGCCGTGATCAAACGTGGATGGGCAGCCAGGCGCCTGGTTCATTGCGGACGCTTCCCCGATTGCGGAACACAAATGACCGCAGGTTTTTCGGATGCAGGACCCCCACATTGCCAGCGGGCTCCCTGAGATCACATCACGATGTCGGCGCGCGCGATGACAGTCTCGTGTGCCGTCGTGAACGTGCGGGGCGGCCTATGTCGCCACATCAGAGGCCGAGCTCACTCAGGCCGGGATGGTCACGGGGCCTCGGCCCCTGTGGCCAAAGGAACAGCCGTCCGTCGTGGGTCACCAGCATATCGTCGATGCATGCCATACGGCGGCTGACCTGGCCGTCGGCTGCGAAGTCCCAGAGCTCGGTGGCGTGCGAACGGAACCAGTTTCCGGTGTAGTCGTGCCACTCGTGGGTCATCCGCAGCGCCATGCGCGCTCCGGTCCAGGACCAGGCTTCAACCACCGTGCGGCACGCGTGCTCGCGCGCCCAGCTGCGGCACAGGAACCTGCCGATCGCGTCGCGGCCCAGATGGGTCTGGCCGCGGCATTGCCACAGGCAGTCCTCGGTGCAGACAGCCACAACCCGATCCACATCGCGGATGTTCCAGGCATCCTCGATGGATCGCGCCTTGACAAGGGCTGTCTCCTCGTCAAACGGCGGCACGCCGTTCAGGCTTGTGGTTTCGCCGCTGTCGCGGGATGGCGCCGAGCGGGAAATCTCCGCTCGGCGCCCCAAGCTTGCTTGGATATCAGGCTGCATGTGACCACTCTGCCGAGGCGAACGCCGTGTCGAGTGGCGTGTCAGCAAGATGGTTGGTGTAGTTGGAAAGCGTCTTGAGGCCGACGCCAAGGGCCACGTCGAGCATCTGGCCGACGGCGTAACCGGCATCGAGAAAGGCCTGCTTGTCGCTCTCGGATGGCCGGCCGCGCTTCGTGACGACGCTCGCCGTGAAGCGTCGCAGCGCTTCCAGCTTGGGATCGGCGATCGGCTGGCCGTCGCGAAGTGCGGCGACGACGTCCTCGGGAACCTTCTGCATGCCGGCGATCACGCTGTGGGCTGCCATGCAGTAGCCGCAACCGTTCTCCGCGCTGGCCGTGAGCAGGACCACCTGGCGCTCGGTTGCGTCGAAGGCGGACTCATCGAACAGGGCGGCAAGCGTTGGATAGGCCTTGGCCAGCGCCGGCGCCGAGGCCATCACGCCGAGCAGGTTGGGAACGAAGCCATAGCCCTTGTGGGCGGCTTCCAGGGTTGGGCGTGCCTTGTCGGGGGCACTGTCGATGGTGTGAACCGGCAGGGTCATGGGGTCTTCTCCTGTGTTGGGGCCGCGTCGCGGCCGTTGAGCGTGGAGGTGAGAGCGTTCAGGCGGCGCGTGCGATGCGGTCGACCGCCTCTTCGGTCGACCAGAGAGCATTGGCGATGAAGCGGAAATTGATCAGCGCGGCGAGATAGCCGTCGCCCTCAGGCACCTTGGCGGCCGCCGTGGCGTCCCGCACGACGGCGACCTCGAAACCACGCTCCAGAAGCTCGTGGAGATGGGCCTGGACACACAGGTTTGCCGACATGCCGGCGAGGATGACCTTGCCGATGCCGCGCTTGCGCAGCTGCAGGTCGAGATCGTTGGTCTCCGGGCCGTAGACCTTGTGCGGGCTGGTGATGATGGTTCTGCCGTCGAGGATCGATTCCTTGAACTCGGGCATGAAGTCGGCGCCCGAACCATCCAAGCCTTCCAGCGACAGGGGACCGGCGCGGTCGAACATGCCGATGGTGTGCATCAGCTTCTCCAGCGGCCCGCCGAAGTGCCAGCTGTGGTCGGTCGGGTAGTAATAGTGTGGCGAGACCGCGACGGTCATGCCGGCGGCCTTGGCTGCCACCAGAAGCCGGCCGATGTTGGCGACGGTGCCCTGTTCGATGACGCTTTCTCCAACGACTCCCCAGGCGACGCCGTCGGGGCTGAGAAAGTCGATCAGCGGATCGACCAGAACCAGCGCCGTGTCGGTGCGTCCGACCGTGACATCGGTCTGCGGCAGGGCGGGTTCGGCAGGATCGGCATAGGGATTGTCCTCGGCGCGGGCCTCGCCCGCCAGGGCGAGGGCGCCGGCGGTCAGTGGCGCGGCAAGTCCGGCGCTCAACAGGGTGCGTCGGTCGACCCCGTGGGTCGGGTGGTCGTGATGGTGATGGTTGCACACGGGTCGTTCCTCCGCTTGTTGGCCCATGGGAGGAAGATGGCGTGGGGCATGTGCCCTATTGTCCGGGAGGTGTCTTCTGTGCGCCCGATACGCTGGCACCGGCGGAATCGGGGAGTAGGATTGCCGCCATGACATTCGATCATGTCTTTGACGCGCTCGATGTGACCCTCGAGCCCTTCGCCCTTTGCGAGATCCGCGGTGCGGCCTCGCTCGGCCCCGGCCGCCGCTCCGACGCCGTGCTGCACTACGTCGTGACCGGTGAGGGTGCGATCGACGTCGAGGGCCATGCGCCGATTCCAGCACGGCCCGGCACCGTCGTGCTGGTGCCCGCCTACGCGCCGCACAGTCTTCACGGTTCGGGCTCCGGGCGCGGCCGACTGCCCGACTGCCGGCCACTCGACATCTCCATAGAACACCACCGGGCCGGCAGTGGCGAGGGCGTGATGGGAGCGATCTGCGGCAGCGTCTCGGTCGTCTACCGCGGGTTGAGCGGCACCATGGACCTGCTGCGGGCGCCTATCGTCGAGCAACTCGATGACGGCGACAGGATTCGCGACGCGCTGGAGGATCTCGTTGCCGAACTGACCAGCCCGACACTCGGCACCCGCGCCTTCGCACGCAGCCTGCTCCTGCAGTGCATGATCCTGCTTTTTCGCCGTCGTCTTCAGGCCCGCGATCCATCGCTCGACTGGCTGCGGGGGCTGGGGGACGAAACCCTGTGGGAGCCGCTTCGCGCCATGCTCGACGAGCCGGGGCGGGGCCACACCGTCGATTCGCTGGCTGCCGTCTCGGGCATGAGCCGGTCGATCTTCGCCGCACGTTTCAGCGAGGCCTTCGGCACGGGGCCGATCGATCTGCTGCGCACGGTCCGCTTGCGCCGGGCGGCCGAGCTGCTTACGAACTCCGACCTGCCGGTCAAGCGCATCGCGTCCCTGGTCGGCTACGACAGCCGTACCTACTTCTCGCGCGCCTTCAAGGTGGAGCACGGTCTGTCGCCGGACCAGTTCCGGCGCGGAATCGGAGTGCCGCCCGCCGCTGCCTGACGGCACTCACGGGATCGTGGGATGCGGTGAGTGCTCCAAGCTGGCACCCATCGCCTCCCGACGCAGCAAGGAAGCCCCGTCCATGGAGAGTATCTACTACGTCTTGTCCTGGGCCTGTCACAGGCGGTGCCGGCATTGCTACGAGGCGCGTTTCCGCCCCTACGTGCGCGGTGCGCTGGAGGCCGTGGTCGCGGAGGCGGAGAACGCATCGCCTCGGGTGATCGCCCATCTCCCCGACGACTTCACCTATCTCGACCTCGATGCACCCTGCGACGACGCGCCCGGAGGCTACCGCCGCCGTGGCGGCCGCATCATCCTCGCCGGCGGCGAGGTGCTGCTCGACCCAGTGCGCGAGCGGGTGCTCTACCCCGCGCTGGAGGCCCTGCGTGAGCGTTACGCCGGACAGGGTGTGCGTGTCGTGGTCCAGACCACAGGCGATCGCGTGACCCCGGCCATTGTGCGCGACCTGCTGGCGCGCGGCGTCTGGATGATCTCGTGCGCTGGCATGGACGACTTTCACGTCGGCATGGAGGGCCAGAAGCGCCAGCCGCTGCAGCAGCGGCTCCGCGATATGTTCGATGCTGAGGGCCTGGTCGATTCCGCCCTGCGCTCCGACGAGCGCAACTGGTCGGGCCCGCCCGACGATCGTCCGGTCTATTCCATGTTCGGCGCCACCGAGGATGCCTGGATCGGCCGCATCTGGCCGCGTGGCCGTGCCTGGCAGAACTCGCTGTCGAAGGCCACCGTCGGTGACAACTTCTGTAACGCTTGGTCCGGCGGCCTGAACTTCCTGCGCCGCGGTTACTCCGGGTCGGAGGTTTCCATCGACCCGGACGGCAACGTCTACCCGTGCTGCCTCAAGACGAAGCGACCGTTGGGTAATCTCTGCGAGGAGCGACTTGACGACATCCTCGACAGCCTGGTCGGCCATCCCGCCTTCGAGGCTATCGCAATGGGCCACCCGGAGCGCATGGGTATCGCGCACGGTTGGTCGGTCGAGCGATTCCTCGAGGAGTCGCGGATCACGAAACCCGACGGTACGCCCTATCGCAACCTGTGCATTGGCTGCGACCGTTTCCACGAGCAGGTCCTGGGTGCGGCGATCGACGAACTGCGTACCCGTCGCCTTGGTACCCTTGAAGCGGCCGAGTGAGCGAAAGATGACGATGGCACGATTGCTGCGCGCACTTGCCGTGCTGCTGGGCCTGGGCCTTGGTTCTCAGGCATTGGCCGAGCCCGATCCCGGCGACTGGGACGGCGTCATCGCCGAGGCGCGGGGCCAGACGGTGCACTGGCATGCCTGGGCCGGATCGACACGCATCAACGATTACATCGCCTGGGTGGCCCAACAGGTCGACGCGCGCTACGGCATCCGCCTGGAGCATGTAAAGATCGCCGATACATCCGATGCGGTCGGCCGTGTGATCGCCGAGAAGGCGGCTGGCCGCGACAGCGGCGGCGCTGTCGACCTCGTCTGGATCAACGGCGAGAATTTCGCCGCCATGAAAGAGAACGGGCTGCTGTTTGGTCCCTGGGCCGAAGCTCTGCCCAACTGGACGTTCGTCGATCCTGTTGCCAATGCCTCCCTGGTGTACGACTTCACGGTGCCGACCGAGGGCCTGGAGGCTCCCTGGGGCATGGCGCAGGTGGTGTTCTTTCACGATACCAGCCGGGTTCCCGACCCGCCGCGCACGATGGCGGCCCTGCTCGATTGGGCTGCCGCCCATCCGGGGCGTTTCACCTATCCCCAGCCACCGGATTTCCTGGGCACGACCTTCCTCAAGCAGGCGCTCTACGGCTTCATGGCCGATCCCAAGGTGCTGCTGCATCCGGTCGAGGAAGCGGAGTACGCGACGCTGACAGCACCGTTTTGGGGTTTCGTGGAGGAGCTCACACCCTTGCTGTGGCGGTCCGGCCGCGCTTATCCCCAGAGCGGGCCGCGCCAGATCCAGTTGATGGCCGACCGCGAGATCGATCTCGCGATCTCGTTCAGCCCTGGCGAGGCGTCCGCGGCGATCGCCAACCTGGAACTGCCTGAGACCGTGCGCACCTACGTGCTAGACGGTGGCACGATCGGCAACGCGAGCTTCGTTGCCATCCCCTACAACGCCTCGGCCAAGGCGGCCGCGATGGTCGTTGCCGACTTCCTGATGTCCCCCCAAGCCCAGGCCCGCAAGCAGGACCCAGCCTACTGGGGGTCGGGCACGGTGCTCGACCTCGGTCTGCTTTCGGTGCCCGACCGCGCCCGCTTCGAGGCGCTTGACCTCGGCATTGCGACGCTGACGCCCGAGCAACTTGGCGCGCCGCTGCCCGAACCTCACCCAAGCTGGATGGTGCGGCTCGAGGCCGACTGGCAGGCCCGCTTCGGGGTCGCGCCCTGAGCGGCATGCGGCCGTCCCTGTCGATCGGCGGCCGCAAGGTTGTGGCCATGAACGTCGCAGGACGGCGCTCCCGGCGCATGCTGCCGATGCTGCCGCTCCTGACGCTGGTCGTCATGCTGGGGCCGGTCCTTGCGGGTCTGGCGGGAACGCTGGCGCCTGCCCTGGGTTGGTTTCCCGCGATTGGCGGGCACGATATCGGACTCGAACGCTTCGCCGAGCTGCTGGCCTGGCCCGGCTTCCGGCAATCGCTCACGGTGAGTATCGCCGTCGGCCTGGGGGCGACGGCCGTGTCGCTGGCGGTGGTGGTGGCGATCTGCGCCGCCTGGCAGGGCTCGCGGGCATTCGCCTGGATCGAGCGTGCGCTGTCGCCGCTGCTGTCGTTGCCCCATGCCGCGGCGGCCTTCGGGCTGGCCTTCCTGATTGCCCCCTCGGGCTGGCTGGCGCGCCTGTTGTCGCCTTGGGCGACCGGATGGGAGCAGCCGCCGGACCTGCTCATCGTCCAGGATCCCAACGGGCTCGCGCTGCTGGCTGGCCTTGTCCTCAAGGAGGTGCCCTTCCTGTTGCTGATGACGCTGGCGGCACTGGTGCAGGCCGATGCGACGCGGAGCATGCAGGTCGCCCGCAGCCTCGGTTACGGGCGGTCGACCGCGTGGCTGAAGGTCGTGCTGCCGCGGGTCTATCCGCAGATTCGCCTGCCGGTCTACGCTGTGCTCGCCTATTCGGCCTCGGTCGTCGACGTGGCCGTCATCCTTGGCCCCAGCACGCCCTCGACACTGGCGGTGCAGGTGCTGCGCTGGTCGAACGACCCGGATCTTGCGCTGCGCTTCCGCGCGGCGGCCGGGGCGATTGTGCAGCTTTTGGCGGTCGGCATGGCACTGGTCGCCTGGCGGGTTGTCGAGAAACTCGTGTACCACTGGGGCCGGGCGTGGATCGAACGCGGTGGCCGCGGCCGCCGCTGCGGCGAGCGCTGGCTCGGTGGCGTCGGCCTGGGCGCCGCGATCCTGACCGTTGCAGCCGTCGCGGCCGGTATCGCGGGACTCGCCCTGTGGTCGATGGCCGGGCAGTGGAGCTTCCCGTCCGTGGTTCCCGATAGCATCGGGCTGCGGACGTGGGAACGGTCGGCGCCAGAGCTGGTGGCGCCGCTCATCGATACGCTCGTGGTCGGCGCCCTGGCCACGGTTGCGGCCCTGGTTCTGACGCTGGGCTGTCTGGAGGCTGAGTTCCGTCACGGTGTTCGGCCCAGTACGCGCGCCATGTGGCTGCTCTATGTGCCGCTGCTGGTGCCGCAGGTGTGTTTCCTGCTCGGTCTCCAGACGCTGGCCCTGGGTCTGGGTCTCGACGGTGGCCGGCTTGCGGTGGCCGCGGCGCACCTGGTGTTCGTGCTGCCTTATGTCTTTCTCTCCCTTGCCGATCCCTGGCGGGCCTGGGACCGTCGATACGCCACGGTGGCGGGTACCCTTGGTGCAACCCCCGATCGTGTGCTCTGGGCGGTGCGCCTGCCGATGCTGATGCGCTCGTTGCTTACGGCGGCGGCGGTCGGTCTTGCTGTGTCCGTCGGTCAGTATCTGCCCACGATCATGGTCGGCGGTGGCCGTGTCGTCACCCTGACGACGGAGGCGGTGGCGCTGGCCTCGGGCGGCGACCGCCGTGTCATCGGCGCTTACGCGATGGCCCAGATGGCACTTCCGCTGCTGGCCTTCGGCCTGGCGCTCGCGCTGCCGCATCTCCTGTGGCGCGACCGGCGTGGCCTGAGGCCGTCCCGATGAGCAACGGCCTGCTTTTCGAGTCATTCCGCATAACAATCGCGGGCAGGACGCTGGTTGCGCTCGACGCTCTGGTAGCGCCGGGCGAGGTGCTGACCGTCATGGGCCCTTCGGGCAGTGGCAAATCGACACTGCTTGCGGTGGTGACCGGCACGGCGGCTGGAGTGTTCGAGGTGTCGGGCCGTGTCTGTCTGGATGGCCGCTCCCTGCTCGGGCTGCCGGCCCACGAGCGGCGCGTCGGTATCCTCTTTCAGGACGAACTCCTGTTCCCGCACCTCTCGGTAGCAGGCAATCTCGCCTTCGGCCTCGCGCCGGAGCACCGGGGACGAGCGACACGGCGGCGTCTTGTGGAGGAAGGGCTCTCCGCGGTCGGCCTCTCGGGCTTTGCGGAGCGCGATCCGGCGACACTTTCGGGTGGCCAGAAGGCGCGGGTGGCGCTGCTGCGAACGCTGCTCGCCGGGCCTCGGGCGCTGCTGCTCGACGAGCCCTTTTCGCGGCTCGATGTCGCGTTGCGCGTGGCGATGCGCCGGCTGGTGTTCGGCATGGCCCGTGACCGGGGCCTGCCGGTGTTGCTGGTCACGCACGACCCGGCGGACGCCGAGGACGCGGGAGGGCCGCTGATCGTGCTGGATGCCTGATCGGGCCCGTGCCCCGGCCGACTTCAGCCGTGCCGGTCGACCGCCGTGGGATGGAGGCGTGCGAAATGGATGTCGACACACCCTGCGGGTCCGGCGACATGGGAGACGACATAGGTGCGGCCGTCGAGGGGGGAAAAGATGTGGTTGCCGTAGGCTGGTTCCGCGCCGTCGATCATACGTATCCACAGCGATGTGCCGACAAGCTGCCAGGCGCGGTCGATGCCCTGGTCGGCAAGGAGTCGACGCGTCCTGGCGCCCGTGACGAGAATCCGTCCGTCGCGGCCGGCACGCAACACCGGGTCGGGTTTGCGGTCGGTTAGATCGGCGCGCGCGAGCACTTCCTCGTCAAGGCGCAAGGCTCGGGCGGACGAGTAGACCCCGACGGCGAGGGGGAAGAGGTAGGCCAGGCCAAGTGTGAGGAGTGTGATGCCGGGGTGGCGTCCGAACTCGTCGGCGAAAGCGGTGACGGGGCGGTCGATGCCACGCATGGCCGGAACGAGAATCTGGCCATAGAAGTTGATCGTCGTGCCCACGACCAGGGCCACGACCTGGACGCTTCGGCGGCGCAGGCAGCGCGCGATGAGGAATTCGGCCCGGGAAGCGGCCATGGCGCGCTGTGCGGAATCCATCGACTGGGCGGGTTCGTGGATGGCCGCTTCACGGGGCGGCAGGCTGAAGGGAATCGTCATGCCAGGAGCCGGTAGCCCGACGACTCGGCGACAATGATGCGGGGGCTGCCGGGATCGGTCTCGATCTTCTGTCGCAGGCGGTAGATGTGGCTTTCGAGTGTCTGGGTCGAGGCATCGGAGCTGTAGCCCCAGACCTGCTGCAGAAGTGTCGTCCTGGAAACTGCCCGGGGGCTGGAACGATAGAGATGCAGCAGGAGTTGCGACTCCTTCTTCGTGAGATGCACCTTGCGCCGTGACCGTGACAGGGTGAGTTCCTTGGCTGCCGGCCAGAACTGATGTTCGCCGATCTGGTAGACCGGGTCGCGGTCGTGATCGCGCTTGCGCAGGTGCGCGCGCAGTCGCGCCGCAAGCACCTTCTCCGAGAACGGCCGGATGAGATAGTCGTCGGCGCCCGACTCCAGCCCCAGCACGATTTCGGCTTCGCCGCCCTCGAACGCCCAGAGCATGATCGTTTCGGCGTAACCCTGGCGGCGCAGAAGGCGACACAGATCGCGACCGTTCATGTCGGGCAGATCGACCGCGATCAAGGCGGCATCGATCCAGCCCGAGTGGACGGCGCTATGGGCCGACGCACCGTCTCCACACAGGACCGTCCTGGTTTCCATGTGGGTTTCCAGATAGGCGGCGACGGACCTGCTGAGGGTTTCGTCGCCATCGACGATCAGAACAGTTCGCCGGTCCATTGCGCTCGCCTTCGTCAGTTGGGCTGAGTTTCGTTGCGTTGCTCGGTCGCCTCGATGCCGCGCCCCTGGGGTGCTGCACCCGTTTCGGTGCAAGCGCCAAGCAGGAGGACGAACGCGGAAAGGGCGATCAGCATTTTGCCGGACATGGTGTGCTCCTTGGTTGCAGAGCAACACAGTCTCCGCGTCGATGGCTTCGGCGCGAAATCAATGCCGAGCAACGCCCCGTGACAGATCGGGAGGGTCCGGTCACGCATCCGTGCCCGGACCGGCTTCAGATGCCTGGCTTTGGCGCCTGCATAGCATGGCTTCGTGGCGTCTCGCCGCGATGCCGGGCTGGCCGCAGCCGTGTGACTCCGATCTGTATCTCACGGTTGCGTGAGCCGTTTTCCGTGTGTCGTTCGCAGAAGCGCGAACGGGAGCGGGCGCGAAGTCTCCTGCAGTTGCGGCCGCGGCAACGCAACGTCAATGGGCATGGATGTGTCCGTCTGGCCGAATGGCTTTGCTCTCAGCGCTCCCACGCGGCGGGACGGGACCTCAAACCGACCTTGCCGGCGCACGTGGGATCGTGCGGGGAAACCCGGGGGCAATGCTCAAGTTGCCAGGCGGCCACCTTCCCATGTGACCACCTAATTTTTGGAGTACAATGACATGAAGAAAGTCCTTCTCAGTACGTCGGCGCTGGTCTCGGTGGCATTTGCCGCCCAGCAGGCTCAGGCGGCTGATCCCATCGAGTTGAGTGTCGGCGGTTACCAGTACTGGGGTACATTCCTGGCCGACAACGACGATAACCCTGCCGCCGGCACGCTGCCGGCCCAGCCTGGATTCAATCGGTACGACACGCGTATCCAGTTCGATGGGGAGATCCAGTTCAAGGGCAAGACCATCCTTGACAATGGCCTGGAAGTCGGCGTGCGTTTCGAGCTTGAAGGCGAGACGCAAGGTGACCAGATGGACGAGACCTACGCCTATATCGAGGGTTCGTTCGGTCAGTTCCGGGTGGGCAACGACGATCCCGTCGCCTACCAGATGGCGACTGCCGCTCCCTACCTCAACTACATCTTCGCTGCGAACTCCCCCACCATCTTTACCAACGGTCTGTCGCAGTTCTTCTCTGCCACTGGCCGAACTGCCCTCGGTGCGGGATATGCCACGTTCACGACGTTCCCGGGCATGTCGGGCGACGATGCCTCGTTGATGTACTTCACGCCGGTCTTCAACGGCTTCCAGTTCGGCGTCAGCTATGCGCCGGACAATGGCGAGGCGCGTCCTGCGGGCGTGTACAATCTCGGCACCCGGACCCTCAGCAATGCCACCGCGCCCGGTCTGGCCGAGCAGTACTCGATCGCAGGCCGTTACGACGGCGAAATCGGTGACGTCGGCCTTACGGTCGCGGCCGGCTATCTCAACAACAAGGAGAAAGCCGGAGGATCGGGAATCGCGGGCGACGACATGGAGGCCTACGATGCCGGCGTGGTGCTCTACTGGGGGAACTGGGGTCTCGGCGGCTCCTACATGGCTGTCGACAACATGCGTGCGGTCGCTGGTACCGATACCACGGCCTACGATCTGGGCTTGGCCTACTGGTCGGACGGCGCCTGGTCAGCCGGCGTCTATTGGCTGCACCAGGAGATCGAATACTCGACGGCTAATTCCGCCGCTCTTCCCGGCCCGATCGCGGCCGGCGGCGGGAGTGTCGAGGACGAGTTCGATGCCTACCGTCTCATGGGGCAGTACGATCTCGGTCCGGGCATCGCCGTTACCGGCGCACTCGGCTGGGATACCTTCGATGACGGTGCGGTGGGCGACGAATACGACAGCAAGTTCGTCGGCGCCGGCCTGATAGTGGAATTCTGATCTTTCTGCGTTCCATGCCAGGGGGCGGCTCTTCGGAGCCGCCCCCTTTTTTTGACTGTTGCTCGCGTCCAGTTGTACGGCCGTGCTTTGAAAGCAGGCCGAACCGGGGCGATCTTCATCGTGTGGGGTGAGGTTCTCGCTCCTGGTACAGGGAGGCAGCCCGATGTCGTTCAAGGATTCTCTCTTGCACCGCATGGCTCGGCTGGGGCGCCTGACCCGCACGCTCAGGCACCGGATCGACGAACGGCTTCGCCTCATGGTCCGAACCTGCGACGACCGTTAGCAGCTGCATACAGGGAGGGAAACGTCGATGCGTTGTCTGAGCAGACCCCGAGAATCCAGCGTTGCGCGGGCGGGAGCGATCCTGTTCCTGCTCCTGATCGGCCCCTTGTTTGTCCTGCCTGCGCTGGCGCAACAAACGGGCTGGGAGCGTGAATGGCCGCAAACGGACTTCTCGCGCCATGCGGTTGATCTCTCGGAGATCCTCTCGGGCGGCCCGCCGCGCGACGGCATCCCCTCGATCGATGCTCCTGAGTTCGTCACCATTGCGGAGGCGGGGCTGCCGCCGCTGGAGCCGGTGATCTCCGTCCTGGTGGGAGGGGTGGCCCGCGCCTATCCCCTACGTGTCATGATGTGGCACGAGATCGTCAACGACACGGTCGGCGGCGTGCCGCTCGCGATTACTTACTGTCCCCTGTGCAACACCGGGATCGTCTTCCAACGGGCGCTGGGCGAACAGCTTCTCGACTTCGGCACCACGGGCAAGCTGCGCAACTCCGATCTCGTGATGTACGACCGCCAGACCGAAAGCTGGTGGCAGCAGTTCACCGGCAGGGCGATCGTCGGCGAGATGACGGGCACGACACTCGAACCCTGGCCATCGCGCCTCGAATCGATGGCGCTGTTCGCGCAGCGCCATCCCGATGGTCTCGTCCTCGTCCCGTCCTCTCCCGGTTCCCGCGCCTATGGTGCCAACCCCTATGTCGGCTACGACAGACGCAGCACGCCCTACGACTTCTTCGAGGGGGACCTGCCCCAGGGTATCGCGCCTTTGGCGCGGGTAGTCCGCGTCGAGGAGACCGCCTGGTCCCTCGATCTCCTGCGCGATCTCGGCCGCATCGAGCATGGTGACCTCGTGTTGACGTGGCAGCCAGGCCAGGTCTCGGCCCTCGATGAGCGCGTCATCGCCCAGAGCTTCGACGTCGGCAACGTGGTTGTGCAGCGCCTTACCCAGTCAGGCCCGGTCGATGTGCCCTACAGCGTCGACTTCGCCTTTGCCTTCCACGCCTTCTACCCGGATGCGCCCATCGTCACGGAGTGAGTTGCGGCTTCCGGGATCAAACAAACAAGAGATGGAGTTCTACGATGTCGAAGCGATGGTTGCCGCTGGCGGTTGTTTTGCTGGGGGCCTGGACCGCCGCCGCGAACGCGCAGGATGGCGATGCGGCGGCCGGCGAGAAGGTCCTGGGCCGCTGCATGGCCTGCCACACGCACGAGGTCGGAAGCCCAGGCAAGATCGGGCCGGACCTCACGGGTGTGTTCGGCAGGACCGCGGGAACCGCGGAAGGCTTTGCCCGCTACTCTGACGCCCTGGTCGCGTCCG
>Ga0105054_10008253_pt1 | contig 13833 bp, 10 predicted proteins | sample BON02_FD_78091 | JGI IMG/M metagenome (GOLD analysis project Ga0105054, IMG submission 78091) | Freshwater microbial communities from Lake Bonney liftoff mats and glacier meltwater in Antarctica - BON-02 (megahit assembly) | ecosystem: Environmental > Aquatic > Freshwater > Ice > Glacier...
AATGCTGGAAGACAGAATATCAGTCATTGCGAAGGAAGCTGCTTCTATCCCCGGAGTTAAAGCTGAATTGATTCCTCTGCCATTGATAAATCGTATTCCCACTCTCAATATTTCATGGGATAAATCAATGATCAGATTGGAAAATATGGCGGCAAACTTGAGGAATGGATACCCTTCCATTGAAGTAATGGGCGGTCCGGGCGGGAGCATAAATGTTACCACACATATGCTCAAGAAGGATGAAGTAAAAATTGTAGCGTCACGAATACGAGAGGAGCTTTCCAAAGCTCTGGTTTAGATTTTAGCTCAATTGAATTAGATTATCTAAATGATGGTTGTCGCAATTAGAACCTTTAATTTTTATAAATAATAACCCCTTGGGTGCAATTAATAAAAAAACAAAAATTAAATTACACCCAAGGGATAAATAATAAATTGTGAATCCTTCCTCAATCAGGAATATTAAATAATTAAAAGTAAATAATCTCAATAATGAAACGCAGAGAAATTTTAAAATCCCTCACCCTGCTTCCGCTGGCTGGCGGGATCACAGCAACCGCCGCACCCCTGAACACTATGTTAACAAAGCCGGCGGCTGGTCGTGATTTGTTTAAAGAACTGGGTATTCGAACTTTTATAAATGCAGCAGGCAATTATACAGTAATGTCCGGTTGTCTTATGCCACCGGAAGTTATGGATGCAATAAATGGAGCTTCAAAGAAATTTGCACTTGTTGATGATGTGCAGGAAAAGGTAGGAGAAAGAATTGCCCAGATGTGTCATGCAGAAGCAGCGTTGGTATCCGCAGGCTGCTGGTCGGCATTGATGTTGGGTATGGCCGGTGTTCTGACTGGAATGGATTCAAAGCGAGTTAGTCAGGTTCCAAATCTTGCCGGAACAGGAATGAAATCTGAAGTGATCCTTCAAAAGAGTCATTCATGGGGTTATGATCATGCTCTTACTCAGGCTGGAGTAAAGCTGATTATGGTGGAGACCAGAGCTGAGCTTGAATCTGCTATCAATGAAAAAACAGCCATGTTATGGTTCCTCAATCGTGAAGTGCATAAGGGACAAATTAAGCATGATGAATGGCTTGAACTTGGGAAAAAGCATAATTTGCCAACGATGATTGATATTGCTGCGGATGTACCACCCGTTGAAAACCTATGGAAGTTCAATGATATGGGCTTCGATTTAGTTGTTATCTCTGGTGGAAAAGCAATGCGTGGCCCTCAAAGTGCCGGAATCTTAATGGGTAAAAAGAAGTATGTTGATGCCGCTCGTCTGAGTAATAATCCAAGAGGTGGTATTGGTCGCGGGCAGAAAGTAAATAAGGAAGAAGTGTTAGGAATGTATGCCGCACTGGAACGTTTTATAAATCTGGATCATAAAAAGGAATGGGAGATGTGGGAAAGAAAAATTGCCTTTATTGCAAGTGCTATTAAATCTATCCCGGGCGTCCATACCGAAACATATATCCCACCAACAGACAATAATATGCCTACGCTAAAGGTAACCTGGGATCCGGCTAAGATCAATCTGAGCAATACAGAAATGGGCGAATGTCTTCGTAACGGAAACCCTTCTGTTGAAGTTATTTCATGGGAAGCACCAAATACCCTTCGATGTGGTATGCATGTTCTTGAAGCAGGAGAAGAAAAAATTGTAGCTAGTCGTTTAAAAGAAGAACTATTGAAAGCTTCAGTATAAATTACAAATCATAAAACAATAAAAATGCAAAAACGTTATTTCTTATTAGCAGCACTTTTAATACTCGCTAATTTTACGGTCTGGGCTCAGTCTTATCAAACCTTGCTCAAAGGCGGGCATCTAATCGATGCAAAAAACAATATTAATAAAGTAATGGATATCGCCATTCAGGATGGTAAAATTGCAGCAGTTGCAGTCAATATTGATCCTAAACTGGCAAAACAGGTGATTGATATCAGCGGAAAATATGTGACTCCGGGACTGATTGATATTCACGGACACGTTTTTGCCGGTACTGACCATGGTGGTCAGCTGGGAAATGGATTTTCATCACTTGGGGCAGACGGATTTACCTTTAGGGTAGGAGTAACCACAATTGTTGATGCGGGCGATTCTGGAGCTGAAACCTTCGAATTGTTCAAGAAAAATGTGATCGATAATGTTCAAACCCGTGTTTTGGCTTTTCTGAATATTTCTAAAAAAGGAATGTACGGTGATGAAAATTCTCTGGAACAACAGAACAACAGCTTTTTTGATGCTCAAATGGCTGCTGATGTAGCAAAACATTATAAAGAGCATATTGTTGGGATCAAAGTTGCTCATTACCATAAATCTGATTGGGTTGCTGTTGATCGCGCCGTAGAGGCGGGAAAACTGGCTAATTTGCCAATCATGGTTGACTTTGGTGGTACAGTTCCTCGTTTATCTTTGGAAGAGTTATTTCTAAGAAAAATGCGTCCGGGCGATATTTTCACTCATACTTATGGTGAATTGATAAGAACAAAAGAAACCATTGTTGATTTGGAAACTAAGAAGGTGAAGCCATTTGTATTTGAAGCGCGGAAGAGAGGAATCATTTTTGATGTAGGTCATGGTGGTGGAAGTTTCACTTTCTCTCAGGCAATTCCGGCTACACAGCAGGGTTTCTTTCCAGAAACCATTAGTACCGATTTGCACACAGGAAGTATGAACTCGGCCATGAAGGATCAATTGAATGTGATGTCAAAATTCATGGCTATGGATATGCCCTTATCTGATGCTGTAAAAGCAAGCACCTGGGCAGCCGCAAAAGCGATAAATCATGAAGAACTTGGCCATCTATCAGTTGGTGCAATTGCCGATGTAACTGTATTAAATCTGAGGGAAGGTAAGTTCGGATTCTATGATGTTGCCAGATTCAAAAAAGAAGGGAAAAATTTGTTGGAATGCGAAATGACTTTTAAGGATGGGAAAGTAGTTTATGATCTGAATGCCCTGTCATTTCCTGAAACTAAATAATTGAAATAGATCTAATTAATAAGTCAATAAGTTCAAATAATATATTTTTAATTGTATGAAAAACAAAATCGCATTTATCCTTTTATTGCTTTCAGTAAGCCTTTTAGGTTTAAATTCTGTCCAAGCACAAGATGTTGCAGATAGTCCTGAAGCTAGAATTCGTGCACTCGGAATCAAATTAAGAACTCCGGGGCCTGCATCTGCTAATTTTTTGGGTGCTGTGAGGGTAGGGAATTTGGTTTACCTATCAGGTCAAGGGCCACTAAAAGAGGATGGAAAATTTATGATCGGCAAGGTTGGTAAAGAGTTCAGCTTTGAAGAAGCTAAATATGCAGCTCGTTTAACTGGTATCAGCCTTCTGGAAGCATTAAAAGCAGAAGTTGGAAATCTTAGTAATGTAAAGAGAATTGTAAAAGTATTGGGTATGGTGAACGCTGTACCTGAATTTGATAACCACTCACAGGTAATTAACGGATTTTCAGATCTGATGGTTGAGGTATTTGGAGAGAATGGTAAACATGCACGCTCAGCAATAGGATTGGGATCATTACCAAGAAATATCCCGGTTGAGATTGAGATGATTGTTGAAATGAAAGACTGATTTTTTATTTATTAAAATTATAAGCATGAAACGTAGAGACGTCATTAAATTTCTTTCCGCTGCCCCATTGGCAGGAGGAATTATGGGTACCGGTTTAACAGTTCAATCGGCATCAGCCGAAGTAACAACAACTGCTATTGCGGGACGCGACCTTTTCAAAGAACTAGGTCTAAAAACATTTATTAATGCTTCATGTGTTTGTACGACCTTAACGGCTTCCCTGATGCCGCCTGAAGTAACCCAAGCAATTGCAAAAGGAGCCGAAGAATTTGTCTTGTTGAATGATGTCCAAGATAAAGTTGGGGCTAAAATGGCAGAAATGTGTCATGCAGAGGCTGCCACAGTAACCGCCGGCTGCTGGTCGGCATTGGTGCAGGGACTTGCTGGTGTGATGACAGGGATGGATCGCAAAAAAGTAATGCAGCTTCCAAATGTAGATGGTATGAAGTCTGAAGTTATTCTTCAGAAATCACATGCAAATGGATACCATCAGGCATTGACCAATACGGGTGCGAAGCTTATAATCGTGGAAACATTGGAAGAAGCTGAAGCCGCAATCAGTGAAAATACCGCAATGCTTTGGTTTTTGAACAGGGAGTTGAACAAGGGTAAACTGAATTATCAACAATGGCTCGACTTGGGTAAAAAGCATAATATTCCAACCATGATTGATATTGCTTCGGATGCACATCCGGTAGAGAATCTCTGGAAATTCAATGATATGGGTTTCGATCTGGTTGCAATTTCAGGTGGTAAAGCGATGAGGGGCCCTCAAAGTACAGGTATACTCATGGGTAAAAAGGATTTAATTGCCGCATCGCGATTAAGTGCTCCACCAAACAGTGGAATTTGCCGAGGACATAAAGTGAATAAGGAAGAAATTCTTGCTATGTATGTAGCACTCGAAAGACATATTAAAATGGATCATGTGAAGGAATGGAAGATGTGGGAAGCTAGCATGGCCGTGGTAGTGAATACCCTTAAAAATATAAATGGAGTAGAAACAGAAGTTTTCATTCCTGAAATAGCCAATAATACACCAACCTTACACCTTTCATGGGATAATAATAAAATTAAAATGACAGGGAGAGAGCTAAAGGAACGTTTGTGGAATGGTAATCCGGGTATTGAAGTCATGGGTGGCGGAACAATGGGTGCAAGAAAAGATGGAATTGAATTATCAGTCTGGCAATTAAAGCCAGGTCAGGAGAAAATCGTGGCTTCCAGAGTTAAAGAGGAGTTACTCAACGCATCCGTTTAATTTTTTTTTCATAAATATTTATCCAATCCGATTCAATGAATAAGGTTGTCTTTTCTCAGCTCTTAATGGGTATTTCAATATTATTTTTATTGATTTCCCTATATATGGCTTCTAATGGTAATATTGCAGAAGCAGGGCCATTTGTTGTTGCCTTTTTATTATTACTTGCCATTAGTTTCAGGGGTTTTCCTGCACTTCGGGGGCTTACATTTACAACCGCAATCCTTTCTGTGGTAGCAACCGCTTTGTATTATCCACAATATTTTAAGGAATATAATGGGTTTGAGTTTGCCACTCTAATCACCCCGCTGATCCAGATAATTATGTTCGGGATGGGATGCTCGATGGGTCTGAAGGATTTTATTGCCTTAGCAAAATCACCTAAATCGGTTATAGTTGGGGTAATAAGCCAGTTCACAATTATGCCCATGCTTGGGTTTACATTGGCAACTTTCACTAACTTTCCGGCCGAAATATCAGCAGGAATCATCTTACTAGGTTGCGCACCAACGTCTGTTACTGCAAGTGTGATGTGTTATCTGGCGAAAGCCAATGTGGTACTCGCTATTACTATTACGGCAATAACCACTTTGCTTGCACCTTTTCTTATTCCACTGCTGATGAAAATTCTCGCTGGTGGATTTATTGAAATAAATGTATTGGAAATGATGTGGGGAATGGTCAAAATGGTATTTATACCAATTGGTGCTGGACTCATTTTCAATAAGTTTCTGCATGGGAAAGCAAAATGGCTTGATGATTCAATGCCTTTGGTGTCTATGATCGGTGTTGCATTTATTGTTGCAATAATTATGGCTGCGGGTAGAGATAGTATCCTAAATATCGGATTCGAGCTGATCATTGTTGTTTTTACTATGATTCTCTGTGGATTTTTCTTTGGTTACTGGTTGGCAAGACTTTTCAAATTATCTGAATTTGATTGCCGTACAATTTCCATTGCCACCGGAACTCAGAATGCAGGCCTTGTTTCAGGAATTGCGAAAGTTATGGGTAAGATTGCAACAGTAGGGTTAGCCACTGCTATTTGTGGACCAATTATGGGTTTTTCATCTTCTATTCTGGCTTCGTATTGGAATAGTAGTCCGCCTAAAGAGGAAGTATCAGTTGAGATGGCAGAAGAATAGGGTTTCTGAGTTTTTAAATTTACTTAAAGGAAATAAGATCATGTCTTTTAGAATAGCCCTGATGGGTATTTACCACGAATCAAATACTTTTGTTCCACAGGCAACCACTACTGCTGACTTCAGGAATGGCAAGTATTTAACTGGTGAAGCGATCAGAAAGGAGTACCAAACCGCTCATAATGAAATAGCTGGAATGCTGGAGGTAATGGACAGAGAAGGAATGGAAGTAATTCCAATCTTGTTCGCATCGGCAACTCCTGGCGGTGCTATTTCTGCAAATACGTATAATGGGCTACTGAAAAATATGATGGAAGAACTTGATAAGGTGCTTCCTGTTGATGCTTGCCTTGTTATTCCACACGGTGCCGGAGTTTCAGAAGAATTTCCTGATATGGACGGACATTGGTTAAGCCTGTTAAGAAAAAAGGTAGGCGATTCTATTCCTATTTTCGGAACTCTTGATTTACATGCAAACGTCAGTCCGCTGATGGTGTCTTCCACCAACGCCTTGGTGGCCTATAAACAGAATCCGCATGTTGATATGAGGCAGCGGGGTATCGAGGCTGCGAATTTGCTTGTAGATTATTTGAAAGGTAAAACTAATCCTGTCCAAGTATTGGTTCAGGTTCCACTTGCTATTAGTATTGAGCAGCAGTTAACTGCTGATGAGCCTTGTAAAAGTCTTTATTTATATGCTGATGAATTAAGCCTTGATCCTGAGATTTTATCGCTTAGCATTCAGCATGGCTTTCCTTATGCAGATGTAGAAGAAATGGGAACCTCGATAATTGTAATAGCGAACGAAAATCGCGAAAAGGCGCTTGAAATCGCAAAGAAACTGGAGACCTATATTCTCGAAAGACAAGATAGTTTTGTAGGTGTTAAAAATGATATTCAAACTTCACTCGATCTAATTGATACTAGTGAAAAGCCGGTTTTACTGCTTGATATGGGTGATAATGTTGGCGGAGGCGGTCCTGCAAATAACTGCTGTATTCTGGAAGCATTTGAAGAAAGTAAGAAGTACAAATATTTCGTTTGTATATATGATCCTGATGCTGTTCGTATGGCAGAAAATTATAAGCCTGGAGAATCCTTCCCTCTGATAATAATTGGGACAGGTAAAGATGAAATAAGAACCTACAGGTTAAATGTAAAATTACTCCGTATAACCAATGGTGAATTCCAAGAAAGTAATCCACGGCATGGTGGACAGATTAATTTTAATATGGGAAAAACAGCCGTAGTTTCTACTGAAGAAGGTAGTGAGATTATGCTGACCTCCTTGAGAGTGATGCCCTTCAGTCTGCAACAATTAATCTCTCAGGGGGTTAAGCCTTCCGACTTTGATGCATTAGTGGCTAAAGGAGTGAATGCACCGATTGCTGCTTATGCTCCAGTTTGTCCAACCGTTATTCAGGTGAACACTCCCGGAGTAACTCAGGCCGATATGACCTTGTTTAAATATGAGCACAGGCGAAAGCCATTATTTCCCTTTGAAAAATAATTAACCAATCAAATAAAATTTAACCGCCGAATCATTTTTTTACCCTTCGGATAAATATAATTTAAACTGATTTACTATGAATAGACAGGAAATTAATAAAAGCAGAAACAGAACAGCTTTTTGGATGTTTGGAATGGCTTCATTCCTGATATTACTGAATCTACAGGTATTTGCCCAAGCAGCAAAAGATAATCTGCGCCCTGCAGCGCTTGGAAAGAATGGAATGATTGCTACTGCAAATCCTCTGGCAACACTTGCGGGACAGAAAATTTTAGTCAAAGGTGGAAATGCTTTTGATGCAATTGTTGCCGCCGCTGCTTCTCTTAATGCCGCTGAACCTTATATGTCAGGAACTGCGGGTGTGGGATATATGTTGATCTACTCAGCTAAAGAAAACAGGGTTAGATCACTAGTTTTTGGAGGCTGGGTTCCCGAAACTTTTAGGATTACCAGATTTAAAAAAGATGTTAAAGTCGCAGATGGCGCTGGTCATGGTGCAATGGAAACTATTGGACCTAGAATTGCCGCTGTACCCGGAAATCTTGCCGGGTGGGCTAAGGCATTGAAAGATTATGGAACAATGCCGCTATCTGAAGTTTTTGAAAGTGCTATTGATTACCTTGAAAATGGTGTGCCCATCACAGAATTTGATCAGGCTATGTGGGCTGGAACTGTTGCCAGAGTTTCGCCGCATGCCGAATCAAGAAAGATTTTCCTTAAAAATGATAAGTATCCCTACGTTATAGGTGATTATTTTTCAAATAAGCCCTTGGCGAAAACTATGAGACGAATAGCCACTGAGGGTATTGATGTCTTTTATAAAGGTGAAATTGCGAAAGAGATGGCAGCAGCATTTGCACGTGATGGTGGCTTTATAACTGAAAAAGATCTGGCTTCCGTTCCTGATAAGGTACAGTGGGTTGATCCTATCTCAATTAAATACCGTGATTATACTGTTTACAATAACCCTCCTCCGGGAATGGGTATACAGCAGTTACAAACACTGAAAATTATGGAAGGTTTTGACCTGAAAAAGATGGGTCATAACAGTGTAGATTACCTGGCTCATTTACTTGAGGCCATAAATTTAAGCAGAATCGATTCTGATAGGTACATCGGTGATCCGAAATTCGTTACCGTTCCCGTGGATATGTTGCTTTCAGATGCCTATATAGCCAAACAAAGAGAAAAGGTTATAGCAAAAGTAAAAGAAAGGAAAGCTGGTTTGAAACCCGAGACTTCACAAAATATTAGCACTGATCTGCTTGACGATCCTACAGTATCCAAATACAGATATGCAACTACCAGTCTTTCTGCAGTTGATAAGTGGGGGAATGCAGTAGTAATCATTCAGACACATGGTGGAGGTTTTGGTTCAGGTTATGTAGCCGGAAATACAGGAGTTGTGTTTAACAGTGCTCTCGACTGGATGAGTCCTGAGCCAGGAAAAGCAAATTCTGTAGCACCCGGAAAGGCAGTTGGATGGTGCATAGGAGGTATGATGCAATTTCATAAAGATGGTAAACCTCAGTTGATTGTGGGTTCTCCGGGTAGTTTTGGTATTCTCCAGTCTGTTCCCCAGGTAGCTTTGAATAATATAGATTTTGGAATGAATATTCAGGATGCGATCAGTGCTCCGCGTTTCAGATGGAAGGATGAATTGGGGTCGGTTCCCGCTAAGGAGATTATTATGGAAACCAGGGTGCCTTCAAACGTGATAAAAACTTTAAAAAATATGGGTTATGTGATTGATACCCGCTTAGGCGACTGGTCAATGACCGTTGGAGGGGCTCAGGGAATTACAATTGACCATAAAACCGGCTGGCTAATGGGAGGTGCAGATTTGAGAAGAAATGGCTATGCAGTAGGTTGGTAATTCTACCAGTGTTGGTTTTTAAACTATATATAAATCATAAAATAATATGAAATCAGAAAAAAATAATCCACGTAGAGATTTTATAAAGAAATCTATGTTAGCTGCTGCCGGTATGAGTGTTATTCCGGGTTTTGTACTTGGTAAAGATGGTGAAATCACTTCTATGACTGAACAGATGACAAGGGCATTGGCTGGACAAGATGGGATCAAAAAGATTGCATTCATTACGCATATATATAGAAATAGTGCCCATGCTGATGTTATCGGAACTAAATTATTTCTAGGTATTCCAACCGATGAGGGCATGGTTGCCCCACAGGTAAAGATTGTTTCGATGTATATCGAGCAAATTGGTGCAAATGACACTGGTGTTAGAATTGCAAAAATGAATGGTGCTACCCTCTATCCGACAGTTGAGGATGCATTAACCCTCGGTGGTGATAAGCTTGCGGTAGACGCCGTAGTTTATGTAGGTGAGCATGGTGAGTATCCATACAACAGACTGGGTATGAAGTTGTATCCCCGGATGAATTATCTTGAAAGAATATTCAGAGTGTTTGATGCATCTAAGAGATCAGTACCTGTATTTACAGATAAAGCGCTATCTTACAGTTGGTTAGATGCTAAATGGATCTATGATCGCGCAAAAGAATTAAATGTCCCAATGATGGCCGGATCGTCCTTACCCTATTGCTGGAGAGATCCGAATCTGGTTCATCCGATTGGTACTAAAATATCAGAAGCAGTTGCAATTGGTTATTCCACACTGGATGCATACGGTTTCCACGTCACTGAAATTCTACAATGTATGGTGGAGCGTAGAGCAGGCGGTGAGACCGGTGTTAAAAGTGTTGAAGGCTTAAAGGGAGATGATGTTTGGAAAGCTATTGACTCAGGTAAGATTTCGCAGAAGTTGGTTGATGCCGCTTGTGATGCTATAAAGGAAAAGATGAGTGGGAATATGCGTGACAACGTAAAAACACCTTATGCTGTTATTGTTAATTATTCAGATGGCACCAAAGGAACCATATTGATGCTCGACAAACATGTTAAATCAGGTTGGGCTTATTCCGCAAAAAACCCAAAGGGAATTGTTGCTACAGATTTTGTGCTTGCTGGCGGTCCAAATTACTCTCATTTTAGTTATTTGTCCTTAAACATTCAAAAGTTTATTGTAAGTGGGCCTGTGGCACCTATCGAAAGAAACTTATTGACAAGTGGTATCATTGATATGGGAATACGTTCACTTGTAGAAGGTAAAGTGAAGCCGACGCCTTTTTTAAATATTAAATATTCTGCAGCAGGATATGAGCCGATTAGACCTACCGCACCTCGTCCAACAGGACAAAGTATTAGTCGTTTTCACCCTAAAGAATATGACTTTATGATTCCGGAGCAATTTTTAAATAAATAATCTTGTTTAATTAAGAATATGAAACCCCCAAGCAATATTTTTTTTAAAGCCTCAATAAATACAAAATTATATTTATTAGTTATTCTGGCTTTCTTTTTAACCATAGGTTTTATTAAATCGAACGGTTCAGGGGGATTACCCGATGCAAGTCCCAATAATGGTGGTTTATTCTTGCCGGGAGGGTTTAAAGCAGTTGTTGTAGCCGATTCTATTGGTCGTGCCAGACATTTGGCTGTAAATACAAATGGAGACATTTATGTAAAACTTAGAATCCCTATCAATGGTAAAGGTAGTGTGGCCATGAGAGATAACAATAATGATGGCAAAGCCGATCAAATTGAATATTTCGGTGATTACCCAGATGTTGGAAACTATGGTACTGCCATGAGAATTCACAAGAATTATCTCTATTTCTCAACTGCCGGCGAAGTTTTTAGAACTAAGCTTAGCGCTGGGAAGTTGGTACCCGAAGGAAAATCGGAACTGCTTCTTTCAGATGATTATCTGAAAGATGTTCATGGCTATTCTCATATCGCCAAGCCAATTGCATTTGATACTAAGGGCAATATGTATGTGCCTTTTGGTTCACCGAGTGATGCTTGTCAGGTAAAAAATAAACAACCGGGCTCGCCAGGTCATGCTCCATGTCCTGAACTGGAAAGACATGCCGGCATCTGGAAGTTTAGCGATAGTAAGCCAAATCAAAAATTGGAAGATGGAGTAAGATATGCAACGGGTATCAGAAGTGCAGTAGCACTGGCATGGAATGAGAGTGATAATAGCTTATATGCACTTCAGCATGGTCGGGATGGATTGAACAGAGGCTGGCCGGATATTTATAATCCATGGCAAAGTGCTTTGCTTCCTTCAGAAGAGTTTTTCAAAATCCCGGAAGGTACAGATGGTGGATGGCCTTATTATTACTATGATTATATGAAGGGTAAAAAGCTTCTTAACCCAGAATATGGTGGCGATGGAATAAAGGAAGGTAATTCAAAAAGTGTTGCACAGCCCTTAGTGGGTTTCCCGGGGCATTTTGCACCAAACGATCTGTTTTTCTATACCGGGAATCAGTTTCCTGAGCGCTATAAAAATGGTGCCTTCATTGCATTTCATGGTTCAACAATACGAGCACCTTACCCTCAGGGTGGGTATATTGTAGGTTTTGTACCTTTTAAAAATGGTAAACCTTCGGGTGATTGGGAGGTGTTTGCTGATGGATTTCCTGTTGTTGACACGATTGTAAATACAAGTAATTCGGTCTATCGTCCAATGGGTATTGCAATGGGACCTGATGGTTCACTTTATTTGTCAGAGAGTGTAAAGGGAAAAATATGGCGCATAATGTATCCCGGTGATAAGAAGAAGTTTAGTAATCAGGATTTGGTTGAAATGCAAAAAAGAAAGGAAACTCAGCCTCATATTAAAACTCCGGATATCATAAAGGATAATCTTAACCGTGGTCAATTACTTGCTGGAGAAAAACTTTATACAACCTACTGCGGTACCTGCCATCAAGGTGATGGAAAGGGCGATGGAACACGCTTCCCACCACTTGAGCGATCAGAATGGGTTAGAGGCGATAAACGGAAATTGATCAATATTGTATTAAATGGACTTTCAGGGCCAATTACTGTCAATGGAGTAGGTTATAATGAGACAATGCCTCCAAATAGCTATTTAAAGGATGATCAGATTGCACAGATTTTGACCTACGTCAGGGCAAATTTCAAGAATAATACTACTGCGGTTTCGACAGCTGAGGTCGCTAGAGAACGTAAATTAGGAACTAAACAAGGGAATTAACACATGAATTATTTAAACTATTTAATATTCCTTTGCCTACCCTTGTTATATTCTGCCTCGGAATTAAAGCAAGATAAACCGAATCAAAGTTTAGTTCGGGTAAAGCAAAAAGCCGAAGAGTCTGTTTATAAAGTGGCAAAATTGAATAAGCCAATCAAGATTGATGCTAATTGGAATAAGCCTCAATGGAAAAAAATTGAGACCATCAAAATTGAAAAGGATATGGGTAAAATCCCTCCTTTTAAACCGGTGGTTGAAGCAAAAATGATGTATGATGACGATAATGTTTATGTTATCTTTCGGGTTCAGGATCGTTTTGTAAAGAGTGTGGTGCAAGAGTATAATGGAAATGTTTCGGGAGACTCCTGTGTGGAATTTTTCTTTTCACCGGATACTGAATTACCATTAAAGTATTTCAATTTGGAAGTCAATGCAGGTGGTACTCCTCTTATTTTTTATGTTGAAAAGCCATGGACCGGCTTTATTAAACTAAAAAATGATGAGATTAAACAAATAGAAATTGCACATTCTTTGCCTTCAAAAGTTGACCCGGAAATAACTGAACCGGTAACCTGGACTATTGAGTACAGAGTTCCTTTATCTATGCTCAAGGCATATTCTAAAGTGAGCAATCCGGCACCCGGCGTAATTTGGAAGGCCAATTTTTATAAAACAGGAAGTCTGACTTCCAATCCGAATTGGATAACCTGGTCATTTGTAGATAAACCTAGGCAAGATTTTCACACACCGGAGTATTTTGGAACTCTGGAATTTCAATAAAATCTTAAAATTGAAATTCTATTGAAGGGTGTGTAAATGGATAAGTAATATGACAGTTTAGACCTAACAGGGTTTAAATCAGTAGAATGAAAGAGAATTGATCTGCGGATATTTATAACAATATGTACTTAAACAGAACATCATATTAATTCAAACAATATTTTTTTATTGTATACCAGAAATAATACGTTTTTAATTTGGAAAATCACCAAAAAGTCAAGAATATGCATATTATTTATTTATTACCGTTTTAAAAGCAAAATTCAATAAAAATGAAAATCAATTTCAAAATGCCATACAGGGCTAATCTTCGCACAAAACTACTTGCAATTTTAGGTCTGGCTTTTTTAGTCACCATCAGTTTTATTAATTCAGGAGGTACCGGAGGACTGCCTCAAGGGGATTCTGATAATGGCGGCCTTGCACTTCCCGGTGATTTTGAGGCGGTTGTAGTA
>Ga0105054_10008255_pt1 | contig 13833 bp, 8 predicted proteins | sample BON02_FD_78091 | JGI IMG/M metagenome (GOLD analysis project Ga0105054, IMG submission 78091) | Freshwater microbial communities from Lake Bonney liftoff mats and glacier meltwater in Antarctica - BON-02 (megahit assembly) | ecosystem: Environmental > Aquatic > Freshwater > Ice > Glacier...
CATCTGCCCTCATTGTCACTATGAGGCAGATCGAGACATTAACGCAGCGAGGAACATCCTCCTCCGTTATCTATCCTGGAACAACATCACGTTCAAGCGAGGTGCACTTGGGAGTCGGACCAGTGCCCTATGCCCCTGCAAGCCAGCCATACAAAATGGTGTAAACACTGTATCAGTATTTTGTCCTATTTGGATGATGTTGCTAATTTTGCTAATTGTAGAGGAATGATGATTCGTTCTATTATTAAAATGAAGTTGTATCAGCTCTAGTTCGACCAGCCAGCTCCTACAGCAGGAACTGCGGGCGACTTCGATCCTGGTAAAGTCGGGAATAATTCGGAATTATCCACACTGGGTGCTTTTCCACCTGTCTTTTTTTTATTGGACTTGGCTGGCTTGGAATCGCTCTCTTCGTTTTTAGAAGCAGCAGACTTTTTTGGACCTCTAGGCAGCACATCGTAATACGCTTTTTTCTCTTGCAACTCGATGATGGAGGCTGGAACTTCGTCCAATTTAACAGGAGCAGCCAGCCCTAACAAGGAAAAGGATCCCAGAAGATCAAGAGAGTGGGTGAGTCTCCCAGAAGTATCTTTCTTTGTTTTGTTCTTGTTGTTGGATTTCTTTTTTCCGCCACCCATCATTAAGAAATTTTCCTCTTCTGCTGTTTTTTTACCTACAGCTGTTAGGCCTTCAAGGGAGCTATCTTTCTTTGCAGGAGCCACAGGGGGGGCTTTGGATTCTACTACCGGCTCCCGTACAATCTTGTTCTTTCCTTGCAATCCTTCCAGATATTGAACCAAAAAGTCGCAAAGAGCAATTTCTTCTTCCCAAGGCTTTTTCTTCATCTCTTCCTCTTCCTGCAGACGCTCTTCTTCCTCGCGCTTCTTTTCGTATTCTTCTTCTTGTAACTTACGTTCCTCATCTCTTTGCTTGCGAACATTGCGCATTTGCTCATAGTAAGCATCATTATCCGCACTCCATTTTTTGATCACCTCTCGCTTTTCTTCGAAAATTTTCTTCATTTTCTCAGAAACCTTGGTGTAGCTTTCCTTGAGCTTGGTGGAATTGGTTTCAGCTTCGCTGTTCTGAGCTTTTAGCGCATCCAATTGTTTGTCGAGTACCTCAATAGCTTTCCGGAAAGAATCTGCACCTGATTTTTCTGTTTTGAGCTTCTCTTTCAACACAGGAAGACTTTCACCTTGACTGGTAGTAGCGGTATTTCCAGCAGCAGCTTTCATCTCGATAAACTTTCTACGCGTGACCTTGAGAGCTTGGATTTTACGAAGAATGTCTTTCTCCTCTTTCAGATCATTGACATTTCTTTGCATGTGCATCTCAAGTTCCGTAATCTTCCTGTCCACCTCTCCGACGTCTTTCACTTTAAGACTATCTTTAAGAGCTCTCTCTTTTTTCATCTCTTTTTCTCTTACTTCCTTCAAAATCAAAACAAATTAGAATCATGCAACATGTTTATTGAATCAACGTACCTGAAGAACATCCATTTTCTCCCGAATCGATTTCATAGCATCAATATGAACCTTTTGGGACTTTCTCAAAGCCTTCACCTGATCAATAAAAACTTTGCGTTTTTCTTGAAATGCTACCAGAATGTCAAAAATCTACAATCCCAAATTTTCGAAATAACGTACGCTTGTTGGATTCACGGTTGCGAACTTGCTCCTTCTCAATATGATCTCTCTCTTTCTTTAGTTTTTCATATGCGGAATCTATCCGTCAACTATTAGCAAATCCTACCAGCCTTCTCGAGCACTACTTACCAAGATCCTGAACCTTCGTGTCCTTCTCTTTTGAATCAGGTTTTTCCACTCGAACATGTTTAGCGTCTGCCATTATTCACGCGTCTTCACAACACACAATATCCTCAACTAACAACCACACAACAATGTAGCGGGGGACTTTCCTTCTTGAAAAAACGTTGGCTTCTGGAAGAACAAAATTTTTCGGTTAAAAAGCGCCTAGAAAGATATTGTCAAATTGATTCATATTGTGTGGGTTGTTGTATGAGCCGTTTTCATTCAAACCATCCAAAGAACCAAAAGCAGAGATAGATCGAGGATGTCCGCAATTGAAACAATTAACCCGAATGCCGAGCACATTAGCAAGGGGCAAGCGCTTTTGATTAACATGGCTGCTGCTAAAGGCCTTCAGTCCGTTCTCAAGAGTAATCTTGGGCCTAAAGGAACTCTCAAGATGCTTGTAGGTGGAGCTGGACAGATCAAACTTACCAAGGATGGTAACACGCTACTTCACGAAATGCAGATTCAGCACCCTACAGCTACTCTTATTGCCAGAGCAGCTACTGCTACCGACGATACTGTAGGTGACGGCACCACATCAACAGTTCTGTTCACCGGAGAACTCATGAAGCAGGCTGAAAGGTATTTAGGTGAAGGCATGCATCCTCGAATTATGGTAGATGGATTTGATATCGCCAAGGAAAAGGTAATGGAGTTTATTGAAACCTTCTCCACTGAATTCAAGGATGTGAGCAAAGACAGAGAAATGTTGTGCAACATTGCAAGAACTGCGCTTCAAACAAAGCTTAGAGAAGAGATTGCTTCTAATCTTACTGATATCGTTGTCGATGCCATTCTATGCATTCAAAAGCCAGACGAACCAATCGATCTTCATATGGTGGAGATGCTACACATGCAACACAAACTCGACTTGGAGACTCGACTCGTTAGAGGAATCGTTCTCGATCATGGTGGGAGACATCCAGCTATGGCCAAAATCATCAAGAAAGTATGGATTTTGACCCTGAACGTGTCTCTCGAGTACGAGAAATCCGAAGTCTCTTCCAATTTCTTGTACAAGAACGCTGGCGACCGGGAAAATATGGTTGTGGCGGAGAGAAAGTTCACTGATGACAAGGTCAAGCAAATTATCGAGTTTAAACGCAAGATTCTCGAAGCGAATCCTGGAACTACTTTTATGATCATTAATCAAAAGGGAATCGATCCTCCATCCTTGGACATGTTGGTCAAGGAAGGCATTTTGGGTCTTCGTAGAGCGAAACGCAGAAACATGGAACGTATCACGTTGGCATGTGGAGGTGTCCAGGTTAATAGCGTCGAAGAATTGGACCAAGATATGTTAGGTTACGCCGATACTGTTTCAGAAGAAACTCTAGGTGAAGACAAGTTTACCTTTGTAGAGGGAGTACGCAATCCTTATTCGTGCACCATCCTAGTAAAGGGACAGAATCCACATACTATAGCCCAAATCAAAGACGCCGTTCGTGACGGTCTTCGATCTATAAAGAACTTCATTGACTTTCCAAAGGTGGTTCCTGGTGCTGGCGCCTTCGAGATTGCTGCTCATCGACATTTAATTAAATGCATGGATGACGTAAAGGGAAGAGCGAAGCTAGGAGTTCAAGCATATGCAGAAGCTCTATTGATTATTCCCAAGGCATTGGCAGAGAATTCTGGGTTTGATCTACAAGATACCTTGATTTCTCTACAAGAGGCCTATGCTACTGACCCGACCAACCCAATCGGTCTTGACATTCTTACTGGAAAACCAATGTTTCCGGTACTACTTGGTATCTGGGATGTAATGCTGGTTAAAAAATCAGTTATCCATCTCAGTACGATCCTGGCATCCCAGCTGCTTCTTGTTGATGAGATGATGAGAGCTGGGCGAGGAAGCCGACCAAAGGATCCAAACATGCCTGAAATGGAAAATTAATCTCGTTAAGACAAAATTATTCAGTTTTTTAAACGATTCTCTCCTAGCAAGAGTCTTGATTCAACTTTACAGCAACTCTTCTTCTTCTGGGTTTGGTTCAAACTGTTCACTAAGTTGTTGCTTTAAATCATCTAGAGATGCCTCCCCAGCTGTATTATCGCCGGCTTGGACATATTCCTCTTGGTAATCATACTGATAATTGTTGTCATAATATGTGTTGTTCTCTATCACTTCAATATCCCATTCATTGGTCTCATGGATCACAGAAACTTCATCACTTTCTGGCAAGGAGAAAATCGGTTGCCATCCAGCATATTCTTGCTGCTTTTCAACACATGCAAGTAATGAACATTCTAAATTGGGGTACACAATTTGCGCCGGGAAATAATTGCTCATCGAATCGTATCCCAAGTAATACGATACTAGACCAAAATCCAACAGATATTTAAGTGAGTTTTGTACAAGCAAACCAGCAATGATGCTCATTGTGGTAGGCAAAGAAGCAGCGCAAACTCCTTCTCGCTTCAGTGTACTTTCATCGATACCAGTTTGGACCAGAAGGGGAGGCGCGCACATGTAACATGAAGTGCGTCCGGGTAGCATCAATTGAATATGTCCGCTCATAGCAGTTTCAGAAACTCCAGATTCCATCCAGACAACATCAAGCTCGGTACAAGCTTGATTGATCACCATTCTTGCTGTATAATTGTCAACACAACTCAGAACAAGATCTACTTTCGATTCTGAATCAATACCTCCGTGGAAAAACCTATCTTTCAAGTGGTCGAAGTTATCGATTCCGGAAATATCATAATCATATTGCTCGAATTCTACATCGGGATTGATACTGGACAATGTATCTTTGGCAGCTTCGGTTTTTGATAGCCCTACTTGGTCAGGACGAAAGAATAGTCTATTCATATTAGCCATCTCAACCTTGTCATTATCAAACAGAATCAGCTTTCCAACCCCGCAGCGTACTAGCATATCCGCAGCAACAGCTCCAATTCCTCCAATACCACAAATTACAACTGTCTTATTCCGAATTTCTTCGAAGTTTTCCACGATACCCATTTTCTTCAACGCCATCAGACGACTATACGGGTTTTCAGCAGTGACTTGATCATTCATGGGACTCGTTCCATCTATTCTTGGCACTGTCTTTTTGGACAGAGTGGCTCTCGGGGAGTCTTCAACCAATCTCTTCAATTTATCTTTCAATGCCGCCACGCTAAGGCGCAGCGTCTCCAGCTCATTTGATGCCATTCACAAAAAGATACAGGAATAAATTCCAAAATACAAAAAACTGGAAAAACTCTTGTTTTGCTTGTAAACAAGCATGGGCCAGGCCTTCGACCCCCTTTTTCTTTCCCTGTACTTAAATAGTTAATATAAAAAGATTAAAATAGAGGATTTATCTATAGGCTGGGAGCTATACAACATAAGATCAATACTATTTTTATAAACATGAAAGATATCGAAAGCTGCAGCATGACTAGATCTGACAATTACCCGCAGAAACATTCCAATAGTCCCAGCAATTTTTCTGCACAGCGAAGCTACATGCCGGGAATCCCAATTTTGGTTTAGGCGATTTATTATTTTTCCTTCTTCTGCTTTACTGCGCGAAATAAAATATAGTGAAATGAAATTTCATTGTTTCCTACTGTAAACTATACTAAGGAGCAGGACTTGGAAGGTGTGTATTTCTGAAATCACTTCCAGAAACATACGAACAATGACCGAAGCTAACTTGGATCCTATTCGCCCGGAGGCGACTGCCGAGACTGAGCAAGATGACATCATTGATATCAAAGTAGACTCTTCAGAAAAGCAAGACAAGAGAAAATCCGAAAAGGAAATCAATTTGGACAAGATTTTCGAAGAACGAATAAACCCGTTTAGCTACCATGACAAACTGAGAATCTGGGAGGTTCCGAAGTATGCAATCGGAATTGTGCTGTTACCGGTTAAATTTGGCATCTTTATCATCCTTCTACTCAGCGTTTGGTTCTTCTGCAAGTTAAGCATTTCGTTTGGGTACGATGAGACCAAACCAATGAACGGGTGTCGTCGGTTATTTCTGAAACCGGTGAGACTATTGCAACGACTTGTCATGTTTGTGTTTGGATACTACTGGATCCCTATCATAGGCAAACCTGCTAAGCGATCAGAGGCGATGGTATTCACTGTCGCATCTCATTCCACCTTCTTGGATCCTTGGGTGCTTGGATGGGCGATTGGCATGTACGGAGGTCTGGGGAAAGAAGAAGCCAAGAAAACCCCCATTTTTGGGACTATTTTCATGGCGTCTCAAGCAATTGCTGTGCAACGAGAGTCTTCTGGCGGACGTAAAGCCGCTTTGACGGAGTTCGTAAGAAGGGCGCAAACTGTTGAGGAGAAGTGGCCTCAGCTGCTTGTTTTCCCTGAAGGAACTTGCACGAATCGAAAAGCACTCATTCAATTCAAGAAAGGGGCATTTGCTCCTGGAATGCCTGTGCAACCGGTGCTACTGCGATGGCCTCATTTCATGTTTGACCCAACTTGGACTTCGAGTGGCCCCAATCGTATCGTGCTTATCCTCCGTTTGCTTTGTCAAGTATACAACAGATGTTGTGTGGAATTTCTCCCTGTATACCAGCCGTCTGACGAAGAAATCAAGGACCCTATTTTGTACGCTGAGAATGTAAGAAAGCTGATGGCTTCTAAACTAAATGTTGGCACCACTGAACATTCATACGAAGATACATTTTTGTCGATGGCAGCAAAGAAAAGCAAGTTCAATCCAGATCACATTCTAGATTTTGAATTTGCCCAACTTCGAGATTTGTCTTTCATTGACCTCAAGGAAGCCAAACGCATGCTGCGACAATTCGGTATGGACGAGAAGGTTAAAAAAACTGGAAGAATGAATGTGACCCAATTTGCTAAAGCGATGAAAGTGCCACTGACCGAACCGATGATGGAGCTTTTTTCGTTGATAGATACTGATGATGATGGGACAATTGACTTCAAAGCTTTTCTTGTTGGTATCACTTTCATGAGTCGCAAGACTTCAGTAGAAGACGGCTGTGAATTCCTTTTCCAAGCTCTGGATGCTGACAACACTGGAAAGATTGACATCGACAGTTTGACGTCGATATTTAAGAAAGTTTTTCGAAAGGCTGATCGAAAGTCGGCCGAGAGAATTATGAGAGCAGCAGATCCAAAGGGAACAGGATACGTGGATAAAGATGCGTTTGTTGCATTCATCAAGAAAAATCCTGAATATCTTCTGATCGGTAGAAAGATTAACGACGCATTCAAGGAGCAAGGCAGACCGCTTAGCGTGATGAAGGACCAAAAAGAAGCCTCTGCACGAATGATGGAGAAAAAAGTCTCAGTTAGAGTTGAAGACGGTCAATAAAAACGTATCTTATTTTCGATTTTTTTTCTTTTGGATCGCTGGAGCGTATGCCGTGGTCCTTCCATTCACGGTAATAAAATCTATTTCTTTGAATGTTTGTTTTCTTTTAGTCCATCGCCGATGAAAAAGCCAATCCGATGGGAACTCCTCATTCTCACACCCCGTTTTAAGAATGTACTTGACAGCCTCATGAACCCGATCCGCTTCTTCTTTTTCTAAAGTATTCGTTTTTATTTCTGGATGAAGTCGACTCTGATAGCATACTTCATCTGCAATCCAATTACCAATACCGGATACCAATTTGTGTTGATCAAGTAATAGAGTCTTAAGCGGCAAATTGAAGGTTTTCAACTTCTCCACAAACTCTTTGATAGGCGGTAGCTCATTTAAAGCGTCAGGAGCGAGCTTCTGTACTCCTTCATCCTCATGTATACTAGACACATATCGAACTCTTCCCAAGCGCCTAGGGTCTACAAATGCAAGTTTAGTGCCGTCATCGAACTCCAGCGCAAGCTTGGTAAATTTCGGAGGCCAGACATCATTATCGACCTTGAAACTTTTGTATTGCATGGATTCGACCCCGCGTAAACGAAAGTTTCCTGTCATGCCTTGATGAAATAATGCAAAACCAATACTATCGTTTTTATTTCGCAATTCGAGCCACAACTGTTTTCCTTTTCTCCCAACTTGCTCCACCGACGATGCAAGGAACACATTGCCTACGTCAACACTAGAGCCGAAAGACTTTAAAATTAGGTCGTCGAAGAGACCATCTCGAGGACCTCCACCCTGCTCAAGGCTACTAACATTTACTATTCGCTTATTCAATATGTACTTTAGGAGTAATTTCCTGGAGTACTCGACTTCCACCAGCTCTGGCATAGCCTCAACGTAATAAAAAACGGGGGTCGTTCCTCGAAACGGAAAAGTGGAAGCTGTTCAATGGAGGAGTTGAATGAAACGGTATTGAATGAGCATTTAGAGGACATAGAGGAGCATCTGGCTATGCTCAAGTTATCTGTATGTATTCGTTATTCGACATAAATATTATTTACAGTGATTCAATTTAGAAATTGGTAGAGCCACCTGTCATCGAACCCATGGAAAGCAGCAACAGGTACTCGAAATTGATGGAGATCCGTCATTTAGGCATTTCCAACAATTATGTATCCATCAGGAATATGACTGTCGGGGTTATTGGACTGGGTCGAATCGGTTCTAGAGTAGCTCAACAGTTGGCAAGAATGGGTTTTGGCACGATTATAGTTATAGACAAAGGCATGGTTCAAACCAAGCACGTGCAATCCTGTGCTTACTACAGAGAGCATATTGGATTGTCCAAAGTGCAAGCCACTCGACTTTCTATTCATGAAATCAACCCTGACGTACATGTGATTGGGGAGACGCTTGACCTTTTGAACACGTTCGAATTGGACTTTCTGGAAGAGGTTATATTACAGGCCAACATCGCATCCCATGCTTTGGAAGAATTAACGTCGCTGGATCGTAAAGAACACTTAAAAGGCAAGTCCGGAATCGCTGATCTTTTAATATCATGTCTTGACTCGCTAGCTTCGCGAAAGGCGATGAATACCATTTGCATGAGAAGCGGCATCTCCTTATTCAATAGTCAAATGCATGAAAACGGAAAGGAGGCTACTATCAACTTGGTTATCCCTGGGCAGACCGCTTGTCTGGAATGTATACATGAAAAAGCACAGGCATCAAGCCACCCAAGTGATCAACATGATTCGATATCAAGCAAGTGTGATGCTCCTGGAGTTGCGATGATGGTATCTGGACAGGTAGTTCAAAGCGCGTTGCAATTTCTGCTTAAATTCGGAACTGTAAACGCCGGTTTCAGATACAGAAGTCAGGCTGATTCCAAACTGGACGATGTAGACACCTATACTCCCAGCAAAGAGTACCTTTGTTTCCCCACGGAGCCGTACGCTCTGTGCACCGAACCACGTTGCAGGGAAAAAGCACAGATGGCATCAGTTTAATTTGAAAAGTTCAAACAGACATCAAGTTTTTTGAAGAAGTTGACGCGCCCTGGTTATAATTCTTTCAGGAATATGGGCCAGCTTCGCAACGTATAAAGCATGCGAATCAGTGGACACCCCTTTCGCTATTTTATACATGAAGGCTATTGTTTGTGAATCCATTTGCACTTTGGCTTGCATAAAGTAACACCCAATCGGCAGTTTCTTTTTAGCTAGTTCATGAAAATGTGTTGCAAAGAGCGTTCTACTGCCAATACGAAGAAGATCTTCGAGCACTGCTTGTGCGATTGCACATCCATCTTCCACAGCAGTACCACGTCCCACTTCATCAACAATCACCAGAGATCTGTTGGTTGCATTGTTTAAAATATTTGCGGTCTCTTCCATCTCCACCATGAAGGTCGACCTATCAGCTGTAAGCTCGTCTCCAGCACCCACACGACAGAATACTTTGTCACAGATTCCGATGATAGCCTTTTCTGCTGGGACAAAAGATCCAATATGCGCCAGTATTACCAGGTGCGCATTCTGCCGTAGGAATGTGCTCTTACCGCCCATGTTGGGTCCCGTGATCAGCCACAAAGAATCAAAACTTGGATCGTTACCAGATAGGTGCGTTGAATTAGGAACAAATGCACTGGCGAAACTTCGCGAAGAATAAACATTCTCAACAACGAGATGTCGCCCTAAATGAACATCCAAAACTGGATCTTGGACTATCGAAGGTCGAACGAGTCTTTGCTCGTGCGCTAAGAGAGCGAGCGAACAAGAAACGTCAAGAGTTGCAAGTGCCCTCGCAATTTCAAACACGGGAGATGAGTGATTCGTGACTAGTTGATACAACTCCGAGTAAACCTCCGTTTCCAGTTCAAGCAATCTAGTACTTGCTTGAGCAAGTTTTGATTCCATTTTCACAATGTCTTCGTTTTTATACCGTCGCCCGCTTTTCAGTTCCTGGTACATGACAAACGTACTGGGAGCATTGTCAACGAATCGCGAAGGTACCGCTATTAAATATCCTAAACTTCTCACGTGTACGATTTTTAGTTTCGAAATTTCAGTTGTTTCACGCAACTTTTTTTGTTCAGCCACGATGAATAACTTTTGATTGGAGCTTGCAATTCGCATTTCGTCCAAATCACTGTTGTAGCCTTCTAATATTGAGCCTGTTGGCCTTTTATTATGTCCTATGGTTTCAATGGCACAACTCAAGATATCCAGCATAGGTATGAGTTCCGAGGAGCACGTAAGAATGGTGTCAACAGCTGCTGAAGCATCACTAGAAATATAAAAGCTACGAGTTTCAGAGTTACTCTTAATAAAAAGTGCCAACTCATTCGCAGCACGTAATGATGTAACAAGACAAACTAGGTCAGGGGGACTACCGCGTTCAAGAAGGATCCTCTGGGTGCTGCGTTCAACATCTCCGCAAGACTTCAACTTGCGGCATAACTGGTCTTGTAGTTGAGGATTCTTCAGAAACAGCTCAACGCTGTCAAGACGGCAGTTAATCAAACTAATGTCAGCCGAGGGAGCAATCATTCGATCACGTAACATTCTTGCGCCCACTGCAGTGGTTGTCCTATCTACAGACGCCAGCAATCCGCCTCGTCGTCTGCCTGTGGTAGTGTGAATCAACTCCAACGCTTTCACAGCGGGGGGGTCGATGAATAACGTCTGTTGTGTAGTTGCAGCTACTATCATGTGTATTGGTAGCGCGACATCACTTTGTTGAGTATATTGAATGTACCGTAGTACACCGTTATAGGATGTAGCTTGAGCGATGCTCTGATATTCGTTCTCTTTATTAAATTCCAGAACCGTCGATGGTAATCCCACTTGATGAGATTTGGAAATATTGAAAATGGGATCTTGGGGGTCAAAACTTTCGCTAGGACACAAAGTGACAACGCAATTTGCCATTGGGGGACACAGAATCGCCTTGTCATCCCCTACCAAAAAGTCAAGATTCTTTAATATTTCTGGAATGATCAACTCGCTTGCAGGGAATCGTTCAAGGGATTTAGCTAGGTCTTTATTCCCTGGTGCATGCGTGCTAAATGTTCCTGTGGAAAGGTCCACCTTGGTCAAACCAAAGTACCCTTTGAATTCCGACAAAGCCATTAAATAATTATTCTCACCAGGTTCAAGCAGCGAGTCCTCATACAATGTGCCAGGCGTGACAAGCCTTACCACCTTTCGATCCATGAGACCTTTCTTCGAGCTGACGGTTTTGATTACTTGCTCACAAATGGCAACCTTCATTCCTTGTCTCACTAGTTTGCCAAGATATCTATCAAGGGCGAAATATGGAATGCCACACATAGGCTCCGAAGATCGTCTTGAAGTGAGAGTAATATCCAACAAATTCGCGGCTATCTTTGCATCTTGATGAAAAAGTTCGTAAAAATCTCCCATGCGGAACATAAGTAAATGCTCAGGGAACTCGGCTTTGAATCCCCAATACTGCATCATCATGGGAGTCTGTTTAACATCCAGTTTACGAGTAGCATAATCTCGAATACCTGTGATTCGACGTAGGTACGCACCAACACCTGTCATTCAAAATTAAAATGAATCAAGTGAAAATTTAAATTTCGTAAAATTCGAGCGGAATGAAAATACCGTGAAAATAATGATGGGGAACGATGTGCTGCCTCCGCTACTGGCGATATAAAGCCCGAAGCCCTCATTATGAAAGAAGAAGAGCCTTTAGTAAATACCTCATGTATTGCATGTCACGGGGTATTTGTGACGCTGTGCTTGGTCACTTTGGGTTGTTTTTGTGCTGCAATTGCAATCACCAGCAGCAACTTCTATGCTTACACCGTAAATTTGAGTTGCCAATGTGAATCCGTTTGCTATTATGTTGCTGAAAATGGTGGTGGCTCGGTGTCCGTGGAGGAAAGTGTAAGAATGGATTATTATCGAGCAAACTGTAGTCAGGATTTCCCTGTTTGCTTAGCAGTACCGGACGAAGAGAAGCAAGTCTACGTAGACGCTGATAAATGCATGACCTCAGATCAGTGCGCTAATATTCCTGATGCAATCCATTGTGATGATTTTTTGATGCGCCGCAGTGATTACGCGAATTCGCTTAGAGAAGTCTATGATGTTTTGAAACCAGCTGGCGTGTGGTTCGCAGTTCTCGGAGTTGCATTTTTAATTGGATCTGCGGTAGGAAATATTTGGATAGCCAAGCCTTGGGTGTCGAGGGTCACCTTGAAATTGAACCCCATCGTATGTTTCATTTTGTTGTTGGTGATGCTCGTTTTCCTCTGGCCGTATTCAGGGATGCTGAAGTACAAGATGAAAAGAGAGTTTTGTTGCCCCGCCTACGCGAGTTATGAAAGTGATTGTCCCGCCAGAGCTGCTTTTTACTCAGCGCATATACCCCTCGCAGTAAACGAAACGTGGAACCAGCAAGTTTGTGGAGAAGCTAGCGAAGAATCAAGGAATTGGATTCTCGCGACTTCTTCGTTGTTCTTGATATCTCTGATTCTGATGATACTTCCAGGCATTTGGAGAATGTCGAACACCAGTGTTGTTGCAAGGGGTCCAATTGAAAACTTGGTACGTACAAAAGACAATCCGAAGCCAGTCCCAAAAACGACCTCAAAAAGTTATGGACTTGCGGCGATTCTAGTTATTGCTTCTTGTGTCTTTATGGCTCTTCTAATACCTGCCGCAAATAGTTTCAGATCCCATTTTCGTACCTACATAATTCCCGTTCTTTCATTCATTGATCCTGGCACAGCCACGTTTTTCCATGAGATCATTCGTCCCACAGTTATTGGTCTGGCAGTAGTGCTAGGCACTAGCGCGTCGTTTGCTCTGATCATCGGAATTGCTGAATTGAGTTGCTGTAGATTTGGGTTGTCTCCTATCCTCGGATCGTCTCGTGGTTCCGCTTTTGTCGAACGAGTGCTGAACTACGTCATGGGTTTGTTGGTGTTTGGTCACGTTGCGTCCATGTTGTTTCTACTTCTTGGCACATTGCTGCTACTAATACCTACATTGTTCGCTACTGGTTGCTATGTGCTAATAGTAGTGAGACCAATAAATTCATTGTTGGTCTGGACAGGTACAAGTATTTACCAAGTCTATACTTCGTACCTGCCAACCTTAATACCAATAATAGTGGAAAAGGTATGCGATCTTGTCACGGTCCCTAATTGCGCAGATCAGATGCACAGCGCTCTTCAAAACACTACTACCTTCTATGTCGATGCCACTGTCTTGTTTTTTGGTGATGTGGACCAGGGAGGCAAATATTGTGCAAACACTACACATTTTTTTGGTGTCAATGGATCCTACACATGCAATTCAGCGGTATTCGATTATTGTGCTGGTTATAGTTCAACCAACTTCTTTGCCCTTCCTGGTTTATTTTTCGCATTGATTTTGGCCTCGCTTGCAATTCTAATATCCTTCCCGGCGATGGTTCGAAGGGCGGTCATCAAAACTGATTTGAAAAAGGCTCAAAACTATCTTTATGAAAACTCTTCAGACCCAGAGATTCGTAACAACAATATTGGTGCCAATGAGACGGAAGAACTCAGTCAACAAGTATAGAATTTTATTTTAAATCGATTACAGAGGATTATGCTGAAGAATTCTCAACGCTCCTGTATAATAGCTTTTCAGAGATATCGGGTATTTCCAGTTTCATACAGAGGAAAACTGAAAACTTATCAGCTGGCATGA
>Ga0105054_10008259_pt1 | contig 13830 bp, 12 predicted proteins | sample BON02_FD_78091 | JGI IMG/M metagenome (GOLD analysis project Ga0105054, IMG submission 78091) | Freshwater microbial communities from Lake Bonney liftoff mats and glacier meltwater in Antarctica - BON-02 (megahit assembly) | ecosystem: Environmental > Aquatic > Freshwater > Ice > Glacier...
CGTTTCTAAACTAAAGGTCTCCATCCTTTCTAATCCCGCAGGACAATGTCCGTGCGGGATTTTTTGTTAGCATCAGCCACTGCTTTTAATGCCAATTCGGATCCCTAAAAACATCCGTGGACAGCAAAGCGTATGGTCAGTGCCATGTAGTGGCAACAGCGGACAACGCAGCCCGGGAACCTATAAATCAAGTTACGGAGCAATAGATTACCCCGTTCCACTAAACGCACCAGGACATAAACGCTAAATCAGCACCAGAACATCCTTGGTCCGCAAAGCGTAGGGGCATGCCCCGCAGTGGCAACCGTGTACAGCGCAGCGTGTGAAACTACAAATCGAGTCAAAGCGCAGAAAATTACCCTAATTCGATAAATGCACGAAGACACAAATGCGCAATTACCTGAGCACAGCATAAGTTTATAACATTAGGCCGCCCAAAAAGCTGAATACCAAATAAAAAGAACGCTCCACCCTAAGCCTATTTTAGCTTAACCGGTATCCAGATTTCCTCTTCCGAATCAGCATCGCTGTTTTTATAATTGGCACCCAACACCTCAAAATGAGGTCTGTCATCCAAATCATACACCGATGTAGGCAGCCAATGTGCGAAAATGTATTGGAAGATATTGCTGTCGTTGCTGCTACCTTGGTATTCGAAAACCACATATAAACCGGCAGGCATACGTATTTCTAACATGCCTGCAGGGATGGGTGCTGTGGAGCTTACCTCAGCTGCCGCATATTTTTCGAAGCTTTTTTCTAGGTGATACGCTTTAAAATAAGCCAATGGATATACCGCCATCGATATCAAATCGGCGTTGCTGCGTTCCTCGATTTCACCCAAACGAGGCATGAATTGCTGCCACAGTTCTGAGGTTTTGTTGTCTGCAAGACTGAGAGTCATCGATAAACCTACCAAACGTATTTCGTTCAGAAAGGCGGTGCGTTGGGTGATTTTTGGCATGGACAGAAGCGCGAAAGTGAATAGGTGTAAAGGTAGAAGCCAAGGGGGATACCACCTACCCCAATCTATTCTTCCATTCTTCCCGCTATCCAGCACTTGTGCGCCATGCTTTGCCTTCCCCCTTTTCAGCCAGGAGCTTTAAGTCGGTGCCACGCGCTGCTTCATTTAAACCGATCAGCTATTTTGAACGATTAAATAGTAAACAGGCATGCCAATTGTGATATTAAAGGGAAAGGTTACAGCCAACGCCATCGGTAAAAAGAGGCCAGGGTTGGCTTTGGGTACGGCAATTTTCATGGCTGCAGGTACCGCGATATAAGAGGCGCTGGCCGCCAAAACAGCAAAAATAAACCGGTTACCAATGTCCTCGGTGACATACCCACTGAGCACAGCTACAACACAGCCGTTAAATAAAGGCACAACAAGTGCAAAAATTGCTGTAAACCAGCCGTTTTTGAAAAATTCACTCAGTTTACGACCACTGGTAATACCCATATCTAAAAGGAATATGGCCAAAAACCCTTTGAAAATATCTGTCGTAAATGGCTCAATACCACGGGCTTGTTTTTCGCTGGCCATAATACCGATAACTAAACTACCCAGTATAAGTAGTACGCTACCGTTGGTAAAAGAGTGGGTGACAATACTTTTGATTTTAACTCCTTGTTCTTTTTGTTGACTGAACACATTTATCAACATCACACCGATAATAATAGCCGGAGCCTCCATAAGCGCCATTATAGCCACCAAGTACCCGCTAAAGCTTTCATTATTCATCTCTAAAAATGAAACCGCCGTCACAAAAGTAACAGCGCTCACCGAGCCATAAGCAGCAGCAATTGCACCCGAATTTTCGACGCTAAGTTTTCTTTTCAGGATAAAAAAGGTGTATAAAGGAATGATACAGGCAATTAACAACCCAAAGAGAACAGACCACACTATTTCTACCGTAAGGTTACTGTGCGATAACTCCTGCCCTCCTTTGAAGCCAATAGAGAATAAAAGATAAAGCGAAATGAACTTGGACGAATTCTCCGGTATCTCTAAATCACTCTTCAGTTTTACAGCTAGTATTCCTAGTATAAAAAACAGAAAGGCAGGATTCGTGAGATTATCCAATAATAAATCAAAATTCATAAACATCCCATTTAATTTCAACGATTTCGTTTTCAGATTTTGTGGTAATCAACCCTTTTATTCCAATATTATATTGAAGAATTAGCGAACTGAAGCGCTCATTCATCCTAATTTCAAAGGTCTGTTTTTTAATATTCAAGTTAGCCAGTATTTTCAACTGCTCGCTACGTGTTCGCTGCTGCATAATCCAAGCATAATTGTCAACAAGCAGCTGCTGTATGCTTTTTTCGGAGGTAGAATCGGCAGTGCTGTCCCCGTTCAATACTGCATTTAGAAAGCGGCAAGAGGTATCGTTGACAATATAAATTTCACCAATCTGTTGGTTCGATATAAAATCGATGACACTTTCTAAATATTTGGCATCATGAAAGTGTGCATGTGTGGCCATTGCCGAAATAAAAAATACATCTTCTCCATATTTCAAATGAATAAAGTTTTCCATATTGGAAAAAGGGCAAACTAAAAACAGTTTGTTTTTCATTTATTCGGGGAGAATTTTGAGTGATTTGAGACCCGCATCGTAGCCGAAAGTTGATTCCAATCGGCACTGAAGGAACTAGTCCGCATCGACATAAGATATCGTTATTTCTGACCGCACAATCATCTTTTTATTCTTTGATTTGGCATCAGCAAGCATTTTTTCCAGCCTAAGCACTTCCAATTTTAAGGCCGGTATTCTTCGGATAGCCGTTTCATCTTCTTTTCCAAAACGTTCCTGTGAACTGAAATTTTTAAATTGATGAAAATTAATTTTAGTAGAAAAAACATTCATTAAAATTTCTCTGGCCTCTTCCTGCTGAAATTCGCCGTCGATAAGAATTAGTTTTTCCATTTATTTATATATTTTTTTCGAAGGGACGGTTGACGCATAACAAATACACCCGTTATCACAGACAAGGCGGAGCACAACCTACCCAACAGTACGTCGCTCGTGGTAAAAGCGGTAAAAAGAAACACACCCATCAGTACCACACAGAAAATAGCCAATAAGCTCGGTTGACTCGTTCGCACGGTTACTCGACTGCGTTGTAGTTGTCTTTCCATTTTTCTATTGTCCTTGTCCTAAAGAATAGGCTGCTATACCATCAAAGGCATAGAGATTTTCAGTTTTAATGATATCGATATTGAGCTCCTCTGATTTGGTCAGCAGTTCAATGATTTCATTTTTTGTGAGTAGGTCGCCGTCGTTTGTCTTAAAGCGACAACGCCAATGATCGGTGCAAAACGTTTCTTTGAAGCCATCCGGATATACCTTAATACCTCTATTGGTAATCATCGAAAGTTTCAACTGCGCTTTTTCCAGTGGTTGAATTAACTCGGCCAGGGTGTCTGGGCTAGCTCCCGTCCAGTGTATAAATAAATCTACCCCTACCAATTCCTTTTTTGCAGCTGCTTTTCTCTTGTATTTGGGCAATACAAGCGCCGAGCTGTTGGCGTACGATACCGCTTTGAGCGCGGTAGGTAATTTGCCTAAATTGGCGATAACAGCTCGCGCAAATTCTTTAGTACCCACGCGTTCTTTGCTCGTCCCCGCGTCATAAATATCGGCGGTATGTATGCCCTCTTCAATAGTTCTAAGCCACGCGTTGTGGATTTTTTCTGCTGCTAGGCTTTCTCCTATATGATTTAGCATCATGATGGCACCGTGCAATAAACCTGAAGGGTTGGCTATATTTTGACCAGCAATTAGGGGTGCAGAACCGTGAATGGCCTCAAACATGGCGCATTCTTCGCCAATATTTGCCGAACCAGCCAGTCCTACCGAACCCGTAATTTGTGCAGCCACATCCGATAAAATATCTCCGTACAAATTCGCCATCACAATCACATCGAATGCCTCGGGTGTATCGGCCAATTTAGCTGCTCCTATGTCTACAATCCAGTGTTCATTCACAATCTCAGGATACTCAAGCGCTATTTCATCGAATACCTTGTGAAACAAGCCATCGGTTTGTTTCATGATATTGTCTTTGGTAAAACAGGTCACTTTTTTACGCCCTTGTTGTTTGGCGTATTCAAAAGCGTAACGTACAATCTTTTCGCAACCAGGGCGACTGATTAACTTCAGACACTGAACAACTTCATCCGTTTGTTGATGCTCAATACCAGCGTATAAATCCTCTTCATTTTCTCTTACAATCACCAAATCCATTATCGGATGTTTGGTTTTTACGAAGGGGTGCAGACTCACACATGGGCGAACGTTTGCGTACAAGCCCAGAAATTTGCGTGTAGATACATTCAAACTTTTGTAACCACCACCCTGAGGCGTGGTAATGGGTGACTTTAGAAAAATTTTGTTCTTGCGAATTACATCCCATGCTTCCCGAGCAATGCCTGACGTATTCCCTGACAGATAAACTTTTTCACCTACTTCAATTTCATCCATTTCGAGCTGAGCGCCTGCTGCCAATAAAATTTCCAAGGTAGCCTCCATAATTTCCGGTCCTATACCATCCCCTTTCGCTATCGTAATTCTGGTCATTTTAATTGCTTTCTTTTAGATTATCGCAAATTTCCACTTTAGCATTCATTTAATTTCATTTATATTCAATATGTCATACATAAATAACTTTAATGTATAAGGCAAGCATTCAGACCGCTTCCTTTTAAAAATACTTCTCCAAAAAAGGGCATTCAATCTACTGAAATGCACCTAATGGCTTCAATTTGGCTCAGAGATAGGCCCTTAAAAACTGTGGTTTGAGCCTAGTCCGATAAAACAACCATGACGTTCGGAGAGAAACGAATACGCTCATCCGCAAGATTGAAAGTGGATAGATTCAAAGCTTTTTTGACCTAATTCCGTATTCAAAAGTATATTTCTGCTTCTCATCCTCTCGACACAAATCATCGACAAGCGCTAATTTGGCTCGATGCCCAAAGCTGGCAAGAACGGCGTTTCGACGGGGTTCATCCAAACCAGCTATTTCAAAAAACCAGCTGGACAAAGCTCCCATCTCAGTTTCCATGTATTCTAGCAGATGCGCCTAAAAAAGAATATTTAACTCCCTCATAAAAAAAGGGCCTGCCCTCCACCACGGGTATTGGCATTAACCAGCGCTTATGGCAATGGGTATCCAATTTTGTGAAAATGGCTACCTAAGCTTCAGAAACGAGCTGTTGACGGTTCCAATTACTTTTGTTTTGCTAGAACCGCCCTATTTTCGCATCCGCTCGAGTAGGTGCGCTCAGGCAGCAGCAGGTCTTCCACCTGTCATCATTCTTTTGGTCAAAAAGTCTCGTAGTAGCCTATTACACGCCAAGGGGTGTCCAAAGTTTTTACTGAAGTCATTAAACAATAGACTTCCCTTTTAATTAGCGTTCGAGGACTACCCTCAACAATTAGGTTTCGTTACGTCCATTAAAATTTCAATTCTTGTAAATAATTCGCTATATTAAAAAGTCCATTTACCCTTTTTTCTTTTGGAATAAGTCCTTCGGCAAGCACAATTTGAATTTTACCAATACAACAAAACCAAATGTTAACTAAAGCGCTACTAGATAAATTGACCCGAATTCGTAAAACTTTACATGCCCATCCTGAGCTTTCTGAACACGAATTTGAGACACAAAAACGTATCCTCGGCTTTCTAGTAGCAGAAACGCGTGCCATGGTGCAAAAAGTTGGCAATACAGGCGTAATCGCATCTTTCAACAGTGAAGTAAGCGGCCCAACCCTCCTAATACGCGGGGATATCGATGCCTTGCCAATTGCAGAAACCAATACCTTTGACTACAAATCTGTTGCCCCAGGGGTATCCCATAAATGTGGACACGATGGTCACACCACTATTTTACTCGGATTAGCCCAAGTATTATCCGAGCAACCTATTACCAAGGGAAAAGTAATATTGCTTTTTCAACCAGCAGAAGAAAATGGCATGGGAGCACAAGCCGTTCTGAATGATGTTGCCTTTCCGCAGAAAAATATCGACTTCGTTTTTGCACTACACAATTTACCAGGCTACAAAACACACGAAATTGTCGTAAAAGAAAATGAATTTACAGGCAATGTAAAAAGCATCATTTTAAAAATGACAGGCAAAACGGCGCATGCGGCGGAGCCTGAACAGGGAAATAATCCAAGCATGGCCATCGCTGAGCTATTAGCGTATGCCGATAAAATCAACTACAACAAACCAGAAAAAACTGATTTTTTCTTGATGACACCTATCTATGCTACATTAGGTGATTTGGCCTATGGCATTTCTGCCGGCTACGGTGAGGTCCATTTCACCATACGCAGTTGGGATACCAATTTAATGCACCAACGCAGCGAAAAAATTGTGGCCTTTATGGAGGAAACTTGCGCGAAATATAAACTCACCCCAGCCATTTCATGGACCCAGATATTTCACGCCAATATCAACCATCCTGAAGCGGTAGACTATATTCGCCAAGCCGCCAAACACAATAATTTCTCCTTAATTGAGCGTGAATACCCCTTTAGATGGGGAGAAGATTTTGGTCTATTTACACAACAATTCAAAGGTGCCATGTTCGGTGTTGGAGCAGGTATGTCTACACCTGCCTTGCATAATCCCGATTACGACTACCCGGATGAAATCACGGCAACGGGCATCCGTATGTTTCATCAAGTCATTCAAAAAATACTATAGAACATGTTCCACACTTCTTACATTGAATTATCAGAGTCAGCTATTCAAAACAACATCAATTTTATCCAGAAATTTATAGGCGAAGACGTCATGTTTTCTGCTGTAGTCAAGGGAAATGCCTATGGTCACGGTATTGAGCATTATTGTCCGCTTGCGCATAAATATGGGGTGCGCCATTTCAGTGTTTTTAGTGCCAATGAGGCGCTCAATGTACTCAAAGCACTACCCAACCACGAATTTACCGTGATGATTATGGGGCAAATTGATAACAGCCAATTGGCCTGGGCTATCGAAAACGAGGTGGAGTTTTACGTTTTTGAACAGGACCGCTTGAATGAAGCGATTGCTACGGCAAAAAAAATGGGTAAAAAAGCACTCATCCATGTGGAATTAGAGACAGGTATGAACCGAACAGGCTTTCCACAAAATGAATTTGCCGCAACCTTTAAAAAAATCGAAGCCAATTTGGCTCATATTGAAGTCAAGGGTATCTGCACCCATTTTGCCGGTGCTGAGAATATCGCCAATTATAAACGGATCAAAGATCAAATCAGTCGTTTTAAGCGCTACGAAACCAAACTAAAAAATTATCAATGGCTCGAAGCTAAAAAACACTTGGCCAGTTCAGCAGCTACCATTCGTTATCCGAGCACGCGAATGGATTTGGTACGCGTTGGGATTTTCCAATTCGGCTTTTTCCCTACACAAGAAACCTTTGTAACCTACTGCAACAAACATAAAACCAGCAAAAACCCAATGCAGCCCGTCTTAAGCTGGAAATCCAAGGTCATGGATGTCAAAACCGTAAAAACAGGTGAGTTTATAGGTTATGGCACTTCTTTTCTAACCAATCACCCCACCAAAATAGCCTTAACACCCATCGGCTACTCCTTTGGCTATAGCCGCTCCTTAAGCAACCAAGGCAAGGTACTCATCAATGGCTCTCGCTTTGCGGTAATTGGCATCGTAAATATGAGTATGCTGGCCGTTGATGTTTCAATGGATCCAACCATTAAAAAAGGCGATGAAGTCGTACTTATTGGAAAACAAGGCAATCAAGAATTGTCCGTTTCTTCCTTCAGTGATTTTAGTCAGTTGATTAATTATGAATTACTCGCACGTTTACCGCAAGATATCCCACGCATAATTACAAAATAGGCGTACAAAATAGACGTAAAAACAAAATAGATATGCAAAAATTCGGCATACAAACTGTTGGCTTATTTTATGCTAGTACACACCCTTGAGATAAATCTTTAAGCAGCATTTGTCGGGATCAATGATTAACCCACTTTTCGCTGATTAGGTAGTATAAACAGAATTAAATAAAACATAATCGGTCGTTAGGTCTGTACCCCAGCCCTGTGCGCTTGCTCTACCATTGTGCAAGTTCAATTTGATTTTAATATGAGATTCCCGTAGTAATAGTTTCATAAAATTTCGGTCAAAATCTGTAGGAACACCTTTTTCGAGCACGGGTATTATTTTTTCTTCAGAACCCATGAACAAATCTATTTTTAGATAATCAAAAGGCAAACCCGCATTGCCTGCTGCACTTATTATCCTTCCCCAGTTAGGGTCGCGACCAAACATAGCCGTTTTAACGAGCGACGATTTAGAAATCGCCCGTATCATCGTTCTTGCATAGGCTTCATCTGGGGCATTTACAATTTCATACTCTATAAATTTCGAAGCCCCTTCGCCGTCCGACACAATTTGTTTCGCCAAATGCAACATCATCTCATCCAGATTTTTACTAAATTCTTCAAAACCTTTGTCTGATATTGCTTTTAGCTCAGGGTTATTTGCTTTTCCATTGGCCAGAACCAAGACCATATCGTTGGTAGATGTATCCCCGTCGACCGTAATCATATTAAAGGATTTATCGACCGCCTTTTTCACCGTTTTTTGAAGCAATTTAGGACTGATAGCCACATCCGTAACAATAAAAGCTAACATAGTCGCCATATTAGGATGTATCATTCCCGATCCTTTAGCGATACCGCCCATATTTACGCCATAGCCGTCCACACTAAATTCAATAAATCCCTCCTTAGCGAAAGTATCGGTGGTCAGGATAGCATTTGCCGCAAATGAACCAGCCTGCGACTTGGAGGTTAATTTACTAACATTGGCTTTTATCCCATGCACAATTTCCTCGGTGGGAAATGGCTCTCCAATCACGCCAGTGGAAGCAACCAGCACCAATTCCTCATCGATACCAAGTTCGGCTGCCATCGTTTTAACCATGGCTTCCGCACCATCCATACCTTGTTGGCCTGTTGCTGCGTTCGCATTGCCCGCATTAATGACAATAGCTTGTGCCAAACCATTCTTAATATGTTTTTTTGATATAGTGACTGGAGCTGCAACCACTTGGTTTTGTGTAAACACACCTGCTGCGCTTGCTGGCACCTCTGAATAAATGATGGCTAAATCTCTGCGCAATGATTTAATTCCTGTATGCGCTCCCCAGCATTTAATGCCGCGCACATTTGTAATGTTTTTTATCATCTTTTAGTGATTTATATCTTATAAGTATTCTTACTATGGGTTAACAGGCACCTGATTTAGTCCTTGTGTTTCATTTATTCCAAGCATCAAATTCATATTTTGAACCGCCTGACCAGCTGCTCCTTTTACTAGATTGTCAATAACACTAATAATAATTATCCTATTTGTTCTAGCATCGAAGCTTACATGCAAATCACAATAATTGCTTCCGCGTACGTCTTTAATGGCTGGCGCCTGATTACGAATTCTAACAAAAGGGGCGTGCGCATAAAATTCGGTGTAGCGCTGCATGAGCTGTTCCTGATCCATACTGCCCACGGGCCGGGCATAAATCGTTGACAAAATGCCCCGATCTACCGGCAATAAATGAGGTGTAAACTGAACCAGCGTTTTTTCACCCGCCAACTGATCAAGGATATTCTGAATTTCGATGGTATGGCGGTGCGTTTTGAGTCCATATGCCTTAAAATTGTCATTCACATTTGAATACATATTCACTGGATTTGATTTTACCCCTGCTCCTGTGACACCAGATTTTGAGTCGATAATAATCTCCTCTTTCTCCACCAAACCATTTGCAATTAGGGGTGCTAATCCGAGAATGGCGGTAGTAGGGAAACAGCCTGGGTTGGCTACCAATTTAGCTTCCTTAATTTTATTCGCAAAAAGCTCAGGACAACCGAAAACAGCATCTTCGATACCACGCGGGTAAATGTGTTTTTTATGGTACCATTCCTCATAATCTGCCCCGCTATTTAAACGAAAATCTCCTGATAAGTCCACTATCTTGAATGCTTTCTTATGGAATTTCTTTACAAAATCCATGGAAACACCATGAGGAAGTGCTAAAAACACCAGGTCGAGGTAAACATTTTCGATTTGATTTATGGATACTAATTTTCGATCTTCAATTCCTTGGAAAAAAGGGTGCACGTCAGAAAATTTTTCCCCTGCCCTACTTTCCGAAGTAATTAAACTGATTTCCACATCCGGATGATTTATAAGTATCCGCACCAATTCTGAACCCGTATAACCCGTTGCGCCAATTATGCCTATTTTATATTTAGTCATGTTTTTTCAATTCATTGTACGATTCAAAAATTACTTCGACGATTTTTTCTAAATCGGTCATTAAAATGGTCAAGGGGGGGACTAATCTTAGTACATTATCAGCTGTGGCATTTGCCAACACGCCTTTTTCAAGCATTTTTGCGACCAGCGGTTTCGTTTCAAAGTCAAATTCAATTCCTAACATTAGCCCTTTACCTCTGATTTCTTTTATGTCGGGAATATTTAACTTTTCAATGGCTTTACGGAGCCAAGCTTCTTTTATAGTAGCAGCTTCAAGCAGATTTTCAGTTTCAATTGCCTCCAAAACTGCCAATGCCGCCGCGCAAACCAAAGGATTTCCACCGAAGGTGGTGCCATGATCGCCTAGTGCCATGGCCGAGCTCACTTTTTCATTCGAGAGTATGGCGCCTATCGGTACGCCCCCACCCAAAGCCTTAGCCAGAACCATAATATCCGGTTGAACGCCTACATGGTCTTTTGCAAACATTTTACCGGTACGGCCAATGCCACATTGTATTTCATCAAAGATGAGAACGATGTTTTGCTCCTCGCTAAATGCCCTAATCTCTCGCAGAAATGAGGCACTAGCTACATGTATACCCCCTTCACCTTGAATAGGTTCTATGATAATCGCAGCTGTTTCCTTTGATGTGGCTTGCTTTACGGCATCCATATTGTTAAAAGGTACCCGTTTAAAACCCGTAGGCATCGGTTCAAATCCCTTTTGCATTTTTGCCTTGCCCATGGCGATCGTTGCAAGTGTACGTCCATGGAAAGCGCCTTCAAAAGAAATCACTTCGCCACCGCGACCGACACTATGTGCATATTTTCGGGCAATTTTTACGGCCCCTTCAACAGATTCTGCTCCGCTATTCGTGAAAAAAACACGGTCTAAGCCCGATAATGAAATCAATTTTTCGGATAGCCTGGCTTGCGGTACACTCAAATAGAAATTAGAGATGTGAAGCATTTTACCCGCCTGATCCTGAATAGCGCGAACCAATTTAGGATGATTGTGGCCCAACACATTCACCGCAATTCCACCCAGGGCATCGATGTACATTTTGCCCTCTACATCCCAAACGTGCGCACCTTCACCTCGCTCCAATGTTATTGGAAACCTACTAAATGTTTGCAGGTATTGTGCTTTATCTAGCTCAAAAAAGCTATCGTTTGTGTATGCCATGGCTGCTGATTTTATTGTTTTGTAATGAGGGTTCCAACTAAATCCGTGTGAAGGTTGATAATATGATCAGCTTGCGTCCCATTGATTATTTTAGCACTTCGGGCACCGGTAAGGATGGCTGTTTCACAGGCCTCCATTTTTGGAATCATGCCTCCTTGAATTGTTCCATCCAACTTTAAAGCATGCAATGCTGCCAGGGATATTTTCCTAATTATCGAAGTAGGGTCGTTTTTATCTTTTAATAAACCATCCACATCCGTGAGCACCACAAATTGCTCGACTTGCAATGCGCCTGCCAAAAAACCCGCAAAAGTGTCCCCATTTACGTTATAACCTACTCCCGCCTCATCGGCACCAATGCATGCGATCACCGGAATAAAATCATTTTGGAGCAGCAGCCGAATCAACTGTGGGTTCACCTTCGCAACTTCACCGACCATGCCAAGATCCACCTCCTCCATTGCCCCATTCACTATTCTTTGGTGAAGTTTCCGATGTGCAACCACCGTATTGCCATCCTTGCCTGATATACCTACAGCGCTAAAACCAAGGCTATTTATCATGTTCACTAAGTCACTATTCACCTGTCCTTTAAGTACCATTTCAATGTATTTAAAAGCTTCAGGCGTAGTATAGCGCAGTCCATCAATAAATTCAGATCTCAGATTAACTTTGGCCAACATGTCTTTAATAAAAGGGCCACCCCCATGGGAGATAACTACATCATATCCCTCCTTTTTTAAAGCTAAAATATTAGCCAATAGGCGCGTTTTGGCCGTGACATTGTTCATGGCGTTCCCGCCATATTTGAATAATAGTATTGGTCTTTGCGTCATAAAAAAAACAACCTTCGCTGCTGCGTTTCTAGTAGATTTTTTACCGCCTTAGTTATCCGAAAAGTGTTAAATCAAATTTTTGAAAGCAGAAAACCGGAAAAAATAATTCCAGAAATAGAAGGAAATTACGTCGTAATAAGCTTCAATATCGACAAAGTAAATGGCAAAACCCAACTAAAAAATAATGGGCCATCTACTATAACTCCTTGCTTATTGCAGCCCACAAATTAAACCAACCGACTCCAGACGTGCTAACTTCAACCCCTTTGGCCCGTAAAACAGGCGCAAAAAGTGGTTCAATCGTTATTTTTGATGATAAATGAATTGATACCAACGCTAAATTACGCTGCACAAAGCGCTATCCGCCGCAATATGCATAGACCGTGCATACCGATTAGAAAAATACGAAAAGGGCCTGCCAATCTATCCTAAAACAAGCTATAGCTAAACAAGATCAAAAAGATTTGGTCGTGGTAATTCAAAGGGGCAACCCCAACAACAAAATGAATGCACCTATTGAATAAAAAGCTTGCGCCTAGTAACCATTAAGCAGGCATCGACCAAAAAAGTCGGGACAAAAGCGCTATTGTACTTTTACCTTACGCTCAGGTGCTTCAACCAAGTGAAAGGTTGCCGGGGCAAACTTTATCTCTCCATTCGTTACTTCAATTGATTTCAACATTTTAGTGAACAGCGCAGTTTTGGATACTCTTCTGCTGCTATAGCTAACCAAATAACGCAGGGTATACTTAACCCAATGGTCGTTGGCAATTAACGATATCATGGGCTCAGTTTGCGCATCCGCTAAGCGATATTTGCTTAGTAATGAAACCCCTATTTCGCGTGACTTTCCCCTTAAATCGCCGGCTACTACTTTGTTTACACTTTCTCGAATTTTATGGGCTTAATCCTAGTTGCTGCCGCATTGAATGGGTATTTTAATTTCATCCCACAAAAAAGGAAGAGCACCACTGCAATTAAATACAGCCACTTTAAAAACAAAGCCATCAGCAATGAGCACCATTCGACCCTTGTATAAATCAACGTCTACCCGTTGTCCCGTTTCCATTATAGGGGTATGCAACACCCCAATATCCATTACATCGCCTTTTATACCACCCAATTGAATACGGTTGCCAGTTTTGTAAAAATCGCCGAACCTAAGAGCCAACTAAACTGGAAAGGAAGCGAAAACATCTTGCAACGCGAAGGCAATACCCGCAACAGCTACACCATGCGCTACGCTTAAACCGCCCAACTTATCGCTAAATACTAAGGTGATTAGTATGGCCGTCGGAAAACATCTCCTAAAACTTCTAAATTTTTAAGGTCGGGGTATGTTGTCGTTGTCTTGCTTTTCGAAAATATGTTCTTTTCAATGGCTTTAATGATGGGCCATATTATGCTCACCCCAAAAATTGTAGATGCCCTTTTCCCCAACTACTGGCTTAAGGGCATTTTATATAATTGCTCTTCCATTATTTCTCGTCCCTATCGAGC
>Ga0105054_10008264_pt1 | contig 13826 bp, 14 predicted proteins | sample BON02_FD_78091 | JGI IMG/M metagenome (GOLD analysis project Ga0105054, IMG submission 78091) | Freshwater microbial communities from Lake Bonney liftoff mats and glacier meltwater in Antarctica - BON-02 (megahit assembly) | ecosystem: Environmental > Aquatic > Freshwater > Ice > Glacier...
AAATAAAACACCAAACCCGCCAGCCAAACCCACGGCAGCATGGATCAACCCACCTCAGCCGAAGCCTAGAATCCAAGCCTAAATATCCACGCCGGATGTATCAAAGTCGTTGACACGCTCCGCAGCGCCGCAGGACATAGTCGAGGAAGGCCGCCGAGCCGAGTTCGTTGACGCGCGGCAGACGGTCGGCGCGCGTCTCATTCAGGATCGGCCTGGCACAGAGTTCGCAATCATTCTCCGCACGATCCGACTTGGCTTTGCTTCGACTCAGAGCGAAGTGTTGCACACGCGCAGCAGATCGAGGAGCCAACCAGATGCCGACAGACACTATCCCGCAGACCCAGAACCGCGAATTTGGGTTCTTCGGAACCATTAGCCACCACACCGACCCGGAATGCGCCTGGGACAGCGCCCTGGCCTTCATCGCCGGCACCACCGGGTGCAGCCTCGACGCCACCCGCGCCTTTCTCGACAGCCGGCACGGCAGGCACTTCGCGGACGAGGTCAGCAACCACCTGGCGGCGGGCCAGGGACTGGCCAGCGCGATCAACACCGCCACAGCAACCTGGATGGGCTGGCGCATCAGCGTCCGCACCGCCCACGAGACCGGCATCCCCCACGGGCTGCCTTACCTCACCGGCTACGTCCTGCACGCGGAGATCGAGGCCGACACTGCCGACTGACGCGCCGCCCTCCACCACTGCCCCGACCGGGTTCTGCCCGGCGGGGCTTCAGGCAGTAGCAGGCGCCTGATGGGCGGGTGCCGTAGCATGGAGCACGCAGATGAGCCTCTCCCCCGCCGCCACCATTGTCCTGACCCGCGCCGCCGAGCGCCCGGACCGCCGCATCGAGTTTCACCGCACGCTGCCGACCGGTGGTCGCCACAAGATGATCGACGCCCTGCTGCGCGACGGCCTTATCGCCGAGACCCAGGGCGACTACCGCCTCGGCGACGGCGCAATGCTGATCGAGGACACCGCAACCGGTCTGATGCTGACCACTCTGGCGCTCACCGACGCCGGCTTCCATGCGTTGAAACTCGACCCGCCCGGCAGCGAGCCGGCGGCTACCTCGGGGGCCACGGGCGCGCCCACGGAGGCGTGGGGCGCGACGATGGCGCAAGGAGGCCATGGCGGTTGCCGATGCCCTGGAGGCCGCCCACGGCGCGCCAGTGGCCGCCTCAAGCGGCGGCCTTCGCGACGCCGCCGCGGCGGTGCTGCAGGAGTGGGATGACCGGGACAACAACCAGTATGGTCTGCCGGAAGCGATTGAGCGCCTGCGCGCCGCCCTTGTTGCCAAGCCGGGTCGCCCCACCCGCGTGCCCGGTGCGCCGCGCAAGCCGCGCGAGGGTACCAAGCAGAAGACGGTCCTGGCCATGCTCCGCCGCGAGGAGGGTGCCACAGTGGCGCAGATCGCCGAGGCGATGGAATGGGCCGGCCACACTGTCCGCGGCTTTCTCTCCGGGTTGAAGAAGAAGGGCTTCAAGGTCATCACCCTGGCGCGCGTCCCCGAGGTCGGCCCCAACAAGGAAGGCGCCAAGGGTTCTTATAGCACCTACCGCATCGTCGAGGCCGGCTAACGTGGCGCCGCCGGGCAAGTCCTCACCACGCTATGCCGTCGGACTCTACCGGGTGTCGACGGCGGAGCAAGGGCACAGCGACCTTGGGCTGGAGGCGCAGCACGCCTCGGTCCGAGCCTTCGTGGCGGCGCAGGACTGGATTTTGCTCGCCGAGTTCTCAGACATCGCCAGCGGCAAGGACGACCGCCGACCCGGGTTCCAGGCGGCGTTGGCGCGGTGTCGGCAACTCGGGGCGGTCCTGGTAGCGGCACGGCTGGACCGGATCACGCGCAGCGCCCACACGCTGTCGCAGCTTCTGGAGGACGGGGTGTCGATCCGCGCCGCCGACACGCCCGGAGCCGATGACCTGATGATGCGCATCTACGCGGCGATGGCGCAGAAGGAGCGGGAGCTGATCAGCGAGAGAACCAGGGCGGCGCTGGGAGCAGCGAAGGCGCGGGGACGAGTGCTGGGCGGGGATCGGGGTTACCGACCGACGGTAGGCCCGGACGCGGTGGCTGCGGCCCAGGCGCGGCATGAGGCGGCCGAGCGGGCAGCACACCGGCTGGCGTTGGAGGTGGAGCGGCTGCGCGCCGCAGGGATTTCCGGGCAGGGAGCCCTGGCTCAGGCGTTGAACGAGCGGAGGGTGCCGACGCCGTCCGGCAGTGGGACATGGACGCACACCACCGTGGCGCGCGTGCTCGCCCGAGCGACACCGGTATCGGCGCCTTGACCGCGACATCACCGCGTCGTCAGCGTGATCGGTGACCTGAAGGGATGAACTGGTGTCGTCGCGATACGCCCTGGAGATCCGAGCCGCCACATCGTTCGAGGCGCCCGGCTTGGCCACGTTGCTGGCGGAGGCCGGCTACACCATTGATGCCGCCGCTGTTGCCGAGCGGATTGCCATGCTGGGGAGCACTTCGGGAACCGCCCTGGTCGCGCTGCAATGGGGGCCGCCAAGCGGGCTGGTGATCCTGCACTGGTATCGGACGCTACTCGCCCCACGCCCGATCGCCCAGATCACGACGCTTCTGGTCGCTGTCGAGGACCGGCGCAAACGCATCGGCCGCATGCTGCTCAAGGCGGCGGCACAGGCGGCCCGCTCGGCCGGCTGCGGCGACATGGAGATCCTGGTTGGTGCGGCCGACCCATCGCTGGAGGCGTTCTGCGGCGCCACCGGCTTTGAAGTGGTCGGCTCGCGCTTCATTCGGCCGCTGCGCAAGCGCGCGTCGGAGTGATACCAACCGCCGAAATGAATGACCGCTCCAAAGCAAGCACGGGGCGCTGCCCCGCACCCCGCCAGGGGCCGAGCCCCTGGACATCATATCATTGAAATAGATGGGTTTCCAAAGGCCTCCGGCCTTTGGTGGGTCCAGGGCAAAGCCCTGGCCTTGCCTTTGTACATCGGTCAATCAATAGGGCGGTTGGTATGAGACGCCGATCGCCGTCTGACCCTCTCCCAGCGGTGCGGATCCGGTCGAGATCGAGCAGCCCCTTGGCACCCCATCCGCGCGCGTCCGGTGGCACCTCCGGGCGGAAGTGCTCATAGAGGCGGAAGCCGATCCGGTTCAGTTCCTGCGGGTCCAATTGCGACGCCAGGTCCTCCATGGCGCCACGGACTGCGGCGAGATGTTCCCCGAATGCCTTGCTGATGTAGGCCCGCACCGGACCGGCGGGCTCCGGCTTCCCTCCGGCGTCGGCCAACACCCCGCCGTCCTTGTCGATGCTCAGCCGGATCTGCTTGCCGAGCAGCAGGGTGGTTCGCTGCGGTGGTGCGGGTGCAGCGTCGTGTCGGTCCTTCGCTTGGTCGCTCTCCTCCGCGATGCCCAGCCGGCGCGCCTTGGCACGCGCTGCAGTACCCGCCACGGACTTCGCCAGGCTCAGTGCGAGATCAGGTGGATGGCCGAGACGCTCGGCCACCACGCTGGCCCAGAGCGTCAGGACCGGGGCGCGATTGACTTGGATTGCGTTCGGACCCGTCGTCGCCGCATCCATCGCCGTTCTCCTCATGAACCTCGCCACAGCTCCGGGAGCGGTCCATCCGGCCCCAGCACGGGGTCGGACTTCGGAAAGCCAAGCGTGCCGATCAGCGCCAGCGCCTCGCCGGAGGGCGCAGCACGGCAGATGTCGCCCTCCTGCCCCGGCGGATAGGCGCCGACCACCAGGAACTCGGAACTGGCCTCCAGCCGGCAATGCCCCGTCCCGGCCGGCAGCACGGCGACGTCGCCCGCCTGCACGCGAACCTCGGGGCCACCCGGCCCGCCCAGCATGAGCCGGGCGCGGCCCTGCGCGAAGCCGAGCACCTCGTGGCCCTTCGTGTGGTAGTGGTGGAAGGCGTAGACCCCATTGCGCCACTGTGGCGGCCAGCCGTTGCGGCGGAACAGTGCCTCCATGGCGGATGACATGTCTCCCCCGTCGTTCCCGAAGACGCCGCGATAGAGCAGCACCGGCAACGTGGAGTTGTTGGGCATCCACTCGTTCTTGGACAGCTGCAGGACCTCAGGCGCGGTGTTGCTGGGTGCTGATCGTGGGTCGGTCATGGCGAAGCCCTCCGAGACAAACGATACCGTCAGGCGACGGGTTGCAGCGCTGCTTGCCATCGATCAACAAGCGCAAAGGGCGGCGTTCCCGGCGGGATGCGGCACCCGCCACGCGGGATCTCTTGCCGATCCTCTGGAATTTGGATACCGTGTCCTTTCAGGAGAAAGAGAATGCGAGCCGTTGAGCGAAACCCCGATCTCCGTGCCGCGGCCACGCCGGACCCGGCGGCGGTGGTGAGCAAGGCAACGATCCGTGCAGCCGACCATCTCGGGCTCAACCAGCAGGCGCTCGCGCGTGTTCTCGGGCTCTCGGGTGCCACGGTCACGCGGCTCAAGGCGGGGACGTTCACTTTGCCTCATGGCGGCAAGCCCTACGAACTGGCGCTGCTTCTGATCCGCCTGTTTCGGGGGCTTGAAGCAATGATGGGCGGTGACCCGGAGGCGCTGCGCTCCTGGATGCAGACGACGAACCTGGCGCTGGGTGGCGTGCCGCGCGAGGTCATCGCCTCGGTGAGCGGTCTGGTCGAGACGGTCGCCTATGTGGACAGCGCTCGCGCTCGCCTCTGAGTTCCGGCCGATTGCCGGCGAGGCTTGGCGCGTGGTCGAGAGCCAATCTCGTGTCGCCACCATGAAACTCGTCGACAGCCTGGCGGAGCAGCAGGTGCTGGAAGCGGAACTCGAACGCTCGAAGCCAGCCATCCCGATCGCCTGCCAGCATCTGCACTGGCTGCTCGCGACGCCCTTCCGCTATGCTCCCTATCCCCATGGCAGCCGCTTCCGCCGCGCGCGACAACGCGACGGCTGCCTCTACGCCGCCGAGCGCATTGACACGGCCATTGCGGAGGATGCGTTCTACCGGCTCCGCTTTCATCTCGATGCCCCCGGGGTGGCGCTGCCGCGCAATCCGGTGGAGCGGACCGCTTTCAGCTTCAGGGCCAAGACGTCCGCCGGCCTGGACCTCACCAACCCACCGCTCGATCGGGATCGCTCGGTCTGGACACACCCGAGCGACTACGCACCGTGCCAGACGCTGGCGGACGCTGGCCGGACGGCCGGCGCGGCGCTGCTGCGCTACACCTCGGTACGCGATCACGCCCACGGCGCGAATTGGGCAGTGCTCGACTGCGCCGCAATCTCGACGCGCACGCCGACGCGCCAGCAGACTTGGCACTACATGATCCGATCGACCCAGATCGAAGCGGTTTGCGAAATGCCGCAAATGAGCCTGGTGTTTCCCTACGCCGCCTGGGCGTCGGCTGATCCGCGCATTCCGCAGCAGCTGGCGTGACCGGCAATACGTCCAATCCATACCGCACCAATTTGGTCCCGTTCACCACCGATCAACGGTCGTTGGTCGGTGGTGAACATGGACTCCTTCAGGCGGTTTTGCAGGGCACGGATGACGGCTGCACGATCCGGGTGCCGATCACTATCCGGAAACGTGGCGGACGAAAGTTGGTCGTGGCGCCCGACGGCGCGCCCTGGTCCCCTCCGCGGCCCCGGATCGACAGCACGCTAATCAAGGCGTTGGCGCGAGCGCACCGCTGGAAGCGGATGCTGGATGACGGCCGCTACGGGTCGGTCACCGAGTTGGCGGCTGGGGAGAAGCTGGATCGGGGCTATCTTGGGAAGATACTGATGCTGACGCTGTTGGCGCCGGATATCGTGGAGGCGATCATGGATGGCCGGCAGCCGGCCGAACTCGGGGTGCACGTGCTGCGGGAGGGGTTTCCGGTGGAGTGGGGGGAGCAGCGGGCCGATCTTGTTGCCTGACCGCGGTTTGGCGGCCTCTTGGCACCTGACGAGATACAAACCGGTCCAACCCCAACGCGGCGATCCGGCATTGGTGAAGACGCTGGCCCGGGCGCACCGGTGGCGGAACATGCTGGAGGCCGGCGAGCACGGCACGGTGCGGGAACTCGCCAAGGCCGAACGGGTCAACGAGACCTATATCAGTCGCACGTTGCGGCTGACGCTGCTGGCGCCGAACATGGTCGACGCCATCCTGGATGGGCGGTAGCCGGAGGGGATGACGCTGCCGGGGTTGATGGCGGGGGTGGCGGTGGGGTGGGGGTAACTACTCACCCCCCCCCCTCATTCGGGGCTACAGGCGAATTTGTACCCAGGAATGTCGATGCGAGCTCGGTGATAACGAGACTGTAGCCGTCAAAAGCGCCCGGAATCGATCAATCTGGAGGGGGGGGGTGAGCGGTTACCAAATGAGCGGGATGCCGAACGAGCCGGTGACAGGCCGGCTTCGGTTAGGCACCATCGAATGTGGTGACGGCGCGCCAATGCCGCCCTGAGGAGCCGCTGACCCAGTCGAGCTATTCGGTCGTCTCCTCAATGTTCTCCAGGGTGGTCAGGATGTTCGCACTGCCACCCGTACCCTCGAGCTGCATGACGATGTCGCGCATTGCCGGGAGAAGCGCGTCAGCGGTGCGGAAGCGGCTGCGCCCGGTTTCGATGGTCACGGCGGCGCGGTTGAGCTCGTCGCGCAGGTCGGCCGCGGCCGGTGAGCGATCCGTGACCAGGGCCCAAGGCTCGACTTCGCGCACCCGCAGCACGCCAGCGGCAGCCGTTAGTGCGTATTTGAAATGCACGCCGAAGTTGCGATTGCGATTGCATTCCGCGATCCTGCGTCGCAAGCTGCTCACGATGGTTTCGACATTGAGACCGGCAAGGACAACCGAGGTACACTTGGGCCGGGACACCATCGCCGCAAGCGCCGACAGGAAGTTCGCATTTTCCAGGCGTGTCGCCATCATCGGGATCGCCTGGCGCAGCAGTTCCTCCTCAACGAGGACCCTGCCGAGTCCCTGCACCACCACCGATCTGGCCGCGCGTGGTTCAAGAAAGGGGTGCGACGTTCCCGCCGCGACGGCCGAGACGGCCACGAACAACGCCTGCTTCACCGCGGCCGGACAGCGCGCAAATGTCCAGGTCAAAACCAGAAGCGCACCGTTGTCGACGAGCCGCCGGCCCTCCAGTGCCAACATGAGTTGCCGCTGCGCGAGCTCCAGGGCCGCGTCAAACTGACCGACGGTGACCGGATCGACCTCGGTGGGCAGATCGCCGTCGGACCCGACCGGAAAGAACGGCGGCCCACGACCCGATGTCTGGTCGCGATGGGCCGTACGTAAGCTGTTGCTCAGCTCATGAAGATCCGGCAGTCCCTGCGCATGGAACCAGCGCAATGCCTTCCTGACGCCGGGGGAGCGAAGCGACCCGTCCCACAGGCCGATATGCGGTCGCAGCCGCAGGCGATCCGGTACAACCGGCCGAGGCCGCGCGAGCTTCGCCAAAACCTCGTCAGCGGTCTCGCCCACCGCCTCCAATCGGTTCCAATCGAGCACGATCGGGCTGTTACGCAGCGATTCCCAATCGCTCGAGGTGATCGACATGCGGGCCCAACCCTGGGCCGGGGTCTGGCGCAGCTGGACGATCAGCGCCTGGGCGCGCGCCGGCGGGTGCAGGGAATCGACCACCCAGCGCCGGATCTGCGTCGCGCCCTTGCGGATGTAAAATTCGGCACGCTCCATCCCGGCCGACCAGACCAGGTGCCCGATTGGCGCCGAGACGTATTCGCGATTGCCCGGCACGACGGCATCGGGGCCGATCAGGTCCTCGAACACCGGCTCGCCGCGGCGGTTGACTACGAGGGCCACGGGATCGAGGCGGTCGAGGTAATGCGGCACCCCGCGCGCGATGCGGCGCGTGGCATACAGGGCTCCGCGTGCAGCATCGCCGGGACCGGCGGGCACGACCGCAAGGCCGGTCGCCGCATGTAGCGCGGCCTCCAACCCCGCACGATGCTGCGCCGCGAGCGGCGTGCACAGCAGCAGTATGTCGGCATCGATAGCCGGCAGGGCCAACTCCGCCGGGTCAGGAATGGAAACGGACGGTGGCGGAACTACGCGCGCCCAGGTGCCGGTGTCGCGCCGCACGATCTCCGCCGCCCGCGGCCAGGACGGCGCGAACAGTAGGGCTGCTGGCATGCGGGGGCGCTCCGCCCCCCAGTCGGCAAGCCCGGGATTAGCCGCTGCGACCGCCGCCGTGGCGCGAACTAACAGTGCGGCCAGACCCCATGACCCCCCATGCAGCGCGCCCGCGTCGCCGCGCACGGGCGCCAGGATGCCGCCATGCTCGCGCAGGGCGCGCAGGGTGAAGGTTTGGAGCACAAAGCCGTCGCTTTCATGCACCAGGCAGGCGATGCGGCTGCCATCGGTCGCGGTGGCAAGCCGGCCATCGTCGAGCAGACCAAGCACCATGGCAACGGTTCGCCAGAGCAGGTGCACCGTAGGTTGGCGCGGCCCCTGGAGCGCCTGGAGCAGCATGCGCTGGCGCTCCTCGTCCATCTCGCGCCGGTCGGGGATGCACAGCATGCGGTGGTCGGCGGCGTGCGAGAGCGCGGCGACTGCGGCGCGCAGATCGCCGGCGAAATTGGGCGCGGGGGCCGCGGCCAACAGCCCGTGCCACAGGGCGGCGACCTGGCGCCGCTTCTCGGTGGCGCCGATCGGACCCCAGCCGGCCCCCCGCCCGATCTGCGACAGGATGGCCTGCGGGCCGCCGACATGCAGCGTGTTGTGCTCCACCACCACCGCGCACAGGCCGCCATCGACCAGAAGTGGGACGCCGGGCGCTGCGTCGGGTTCGTCCTCGACGCTCCAGTCACGACAGGCGGCGTCGGCCCAGCCGTTCAGGTCGATGCCGACGGGCTGACGCATCAGGCCAGCCCGCGGTCGAGGGCGCGCAGGATCGCCCCGCGCAGCAGGGCGATGCCGTCGGCCCGGGCGACGCCCTCCGGCCCCAGGGTCAGGCAGGCGACCCGGCCGGCCCGGCTGTGCGCGGCCTGGACGGGTGCGCCCTCCGCCGCCGGGCGCACCACGATGCCGCCGCGCGGACGCTCCGGCTGATCGGGGGCGTCGAGCACCCGATCGACCCGGTCGGGCTCCTCGTCGTCCAGGCCACCCTGCGCATGCCAGACCGGCCAGACGGCGCAACGCCGCAGAAACGCCATCGGATCGTCGACACGGCCGTAGCGCAGCCAGATCGGTGCGGCGAAATACCGCAAGGGTCCGGAGAACTCAGGATCAAACGTCACCTCGACGGTGATGTCGCGCGCGACAAGGTGGAAGACGGCGAGTGGATTGGCGTGGCGCAGCAGCCGCCCCTGATCCTGTTCATCGCGGATCGCGATCGGCGAAGTCGCAAGCACGAAAGCGTCGTCGCATGATTGTAGCGCCACCACCACGGCGAGCGCGCAGAACTCCTCCCACGACCGGGCCTGCCAGCGCCATAACCGGTCAAGGATGCGGTTGCGTTGCAGTAGCTCCTGCCAGCTCGTCCAGACCCGCTGGTAGTTGGTATTGTTCTGCAGCACGAAATTGGGGATCGCGTCGGCCGGCGCCTCGCGCACGCCGGCACCGCGCAGATCGGTGGCGGCATGCCGGCAGGCCTTGCCGAATCCCCTCACCAGTTGCGCCCGCCCCGACGTTGCGGGCGCGCGCTGCCGCGCCGCGTAGTCGCGCGCCACCCCGGCGGCAAGCCGGGCGTAGCTGTGCAGCACCCGATTCTCCAGCGTGTCGAAATTCTCCTCGCGCGCCACCGCCATGATGCGCTGGCGGTCGCCGGCTTGCTCGGCAAGCGTAGCGCCGGGCTGGCGGACCAGCCAGACCATCGAACGGCGGTCCATCTCCTGAACTCGGCCCAGCGGCAACTCGCTGTTTCGACGGCGCAGCACCCGGCGCGGCGCGCGGTGGAGCAGCGCCAGTGTGCGCGCGAGAGTGCGTGCATGGCGCACGATCACATCCATCATTGGCGGGTCAAGGGTGGTCGGGTCGAGCCAGCGCGCGGTCAGGCGCGGCCAGATGGTGGCGGGGTTGGCCAGACACAGCTCGATGTCGCGCACCCGCGCCCAGACCGCCTTGACACGCGCCAGCAGCGCGCTTGCTGCCCGCTCGTTTTCGCTTGTCGGCTCGTCGGCTTCGTGCGGGCGATCGGGGATGGCCGGCAGCGCCAGCCGCCAGGTGGTGCCGCCGGCCGACAGCACCAGCCCGGCCGAGGGGCGCGACGGCAGCGCGATCGCGAACACGCTGCGTTGGTCGGCTAGGCGCATTACCAGGCGATAATCCGGCTTGCCACCGTCGACGGATATCGTCGTGCCGTTGGGCACGCAGAGCCAAAGCGCGCCGCCGCCGATCCAGCGCCATGCACCGTCCGCATCCGCCGGCGCAGCGTAGTCCGCGCCGGATCGGCCGAGCGCGGCCCAGGGCGTGATCCAGCGCACCACCGCTTTCATGCCCGTCAACCTATGCCGCGGTCCAGGCCGCGCCAGCTAAACTGGCCGATGCCCCGTTTCTGGGTGGCGACCAATTCTTCGAGCCGTGCGGCCAGGCGGTCATCCCCCGCGTCGTCGCGGATCAGCTTGGCCAGCGTATCGAACTGGCCGCCGAAGTCCTCCAGCGACAGGCCGCGCAGTTTCGGCAGGATGCGCATCTCGATCTGGTCAGCGATCGGCAGGGCGACCGAGTCGCCGGGCGCGCGCGGGTAGTTTGCAATATAGGCCAGCATCGCCTCGTTGAGGCGATGGCCGAACGGCCGGCCGAACTCCTCCATCATCCGCGACAGATCGCCAATGACATCTTCCGTCCGCTGCCGCTCGCCGCCATCGAGCTGTTGGAGCGGGCGGACCCACTTCCGCCATTCCGCGAACGAGCGATACTGCGTCGAACCGGGGCCGGTCAGGCCGTCGGCGGGCCTGGCGAACCGGGCGGGGGCGGCGAACTGCACGATATTGCCACGGTCGAGCACCTTGTCGGACAACGCCTGGGTGCTCTCGTCGTCGTTCATCGTACCAACGAACAGCACATTGTGCGCGGGGAACAACCGGACCGGCCCGTCGGCGCGGCCGGGGATGTCGATCGGCAGGCAGGCAACCTGCCGCCGGTCCGGATCGGCCGCGTCGGCCAGCCGCGGGCGAACCTCCAGCCGGCTGAGGAACTCGGAGAAATAGTATTCCACCCGGGCGAGGTTCATCTCGTCGAGCAGCACCAGCATCATCTTGTCGCCGTGCCCTGGTTCGCCGAGGTCCGAGGTGTTGTACGGGTCCATCTGGACCAGTGCCCGGGCGAGGTCGGTGGCGCGGTAGCGTTGCTCGATGTAGTTATAGAAGCCCAGCAGGTCCTGCGGGCTGTCCCAGCGTGGCTCCACGGCGATCTGCAGGAAGCCGATGCCCATGGCCGCGGCGTAGCGGCGCGGCAGCAGGCTCTTGCCGGTGCCCGACACGCCAGCCAGCACCGTCATCTGCGCGACCTCGTTGATCTTGAGCGCGGTGTGGAAGGCAAAGACCTTGCGCGGGTCGAACTCCAGCCCCTGGGTCGTCAGGGTGCGGCAGACGCCCTGGAGCGCGTCCAGCTCCCTTTCGGCCGGATGGGCGCGTTTCGGCAACAGATCGACGCAGGCGGGGACGCCGCGAAGGTCGTGGATCATCTGTTCCGTCATGTCCGGGCCGGGCGCGTTCGGCGCGCCGGTGCCGCCCAGCTTGGCGCGCAAGCCGGCGACCAGCTCCTCCAACGCCGCCTTGCGTGCCTCCAGGGCGTTGATGTCGTCATGCACCGCGGCCAGCGACTCCTGCTCCGCGTGCAATTGCGCCACCGCCGCGACCAGGGTGGCGTGGTCGGCCGCGAGCGCGTCGTTGCGCACCTGGAGGGATCGGCAGGCGTGTTCGGCGCGGCCGTGCTCATCACGGAGCTGCGCGATCCGCTCGGCGAGGCGCCCGGCTTCCTCGCGGCCTTCCAGCAGCCGGTCGCGGTTCGGCCGCAGTTGCGCGACGTCGGCCCGCAGTGCGGCGACCGCATCGCCGAGCGCTTCGCGTTCGGCCGACAGCGCGGTGATGCGCGCAAGAGCGGCCTGTTCCGCCTGTTGCGCCTTCTCCTGTTCGACACGCAGGCTTTCAAGCCGGGCGGCGAGGTGCAGCACTTCCTCCTGCGTCGTCAGCAGGAGGTCGCGGATTGGCCGCAGTTGCGCGACCTCGGCCCGTAGTGCGGCGACCGTATCGCCAAGCGCCTCGCGTTCGGCCGACAGCGCGGTGATGCGCGCAAGGGCGGCTTGTTCCGCCTGTTGCGCCTTATCCAGTTCGACACGCAGGCTCTCCAGTCGGGCGGCCAGACGATGCGCCTCCTCTTGCGTCGTCAGCAGGTGGTCGCGCGCCGGGCGGAGCCGTTCGATCTCGTCCGCCAGCGCGTCCTTCCGGTCGGTCAGTTGCCTGATCTCGTTAGGCAAGGTCTCGCGCAACCGCTCGTTGTCTTCGATCAGACGCGCGGCCTCGGCGCGCAGTCGCTCAGTCTCAACCGCGGCGGCGTCGCGGGTGGAGGTGGCGACCCCGGTTTGCAGACGCGCCTCCTCCAGCCTTGCGGTTTCCTCGGCATGGAGCAGTGCGGCGTCGGCTGCCTCCTGCTTCATCGCGTCGATCTGAAGCCGCGCGCTGTCCAACCCGCTGTGTTCCAGCCTAAGCGCGTCGATCCGCTCCTGCAGAGACATGGCCTCGGCGGCGAGGCGGTCGCGGTTGTCGATGCGGGCCTGCAGTTGCCGCAGTATCTCTTCGAGTTCTCCCTTCCGTGCCTCCAGCCCGGCGTTTTTTTGCGACAGCCCCTCGAAACGGGTCGCCTCCGGCAGGCGTTGGCTGCGGCGTTCGAACGACCATGCCAGGACAACAGCCGTGCCCCCCAGCACAATGCTCAGCACAAGCGTTGCGACCGCGAATAGCGGCCAGCCGGCGGCAAGGCTGGTCATTGTGCATCTTCCTGCTTCGGGGCTGCATCGGCTGCCGGGATCGGAACGGCATCGGGGGGCGGCGCGCGCAATTCGTCGCGCCGTTGCAACAGCCGTTCGATCCGACGTTGCAGTTCGTCCAATTGCTGCCCGGCGGCGCCGATTTGGCGAGCCAACTCCTCGCGTTCCCGGCGCATCGGTTCGACGGCGGCGCGCAGGGCCTCGCGATCGAGGGCGATGGCGTCTTTCTGCCGCTGCTGCTGGGCCGTGGCGGCGACGGCGGCCTCGTGCGCCACCAGCGCCTGGTCGCGCTGTCGCACCGCGCTGTCACGCGACTGGGAAGCTGCGTCACGCTCGGCGCGGGCATGGCCGATAGCAGTGTTCAATTCGGCCTTCTCGGCCTCGATCCTGTCGCGCTCGCCGCGGGCTTGTTGCAGTCGCGTTTGTTCGGCAGCCAGGACGGCGATCTCAGCCGACAGGCGTTGCAACTCGCGGGTTCGATCGTTCACCTGGCTTTGGAGTGGTCCAATCTCCTTGTTTCGCTGGTCGATCTGCGTCAGGAGGGTATTGCGTTCGATCGTCAGGTCCCTGATCCCACGCGCATCGGTGGCCGCCCGGGTGAGCTGTGATTGCAGTTCGGTGAGCCGAGCCTGTGCCGCGTCGCGGTCGGTGCTTGCCCGGAGGATTCTCTGATTGGCATCCTGCTGTTGCTGGCGCGCGTCCTGCTCCCGGCTGTTTGCTGCGGCGACGGCGGCGTCCGCGCGTTTCTGCGCGGCGATCGCGTCGTCTTCGGCCTTCCGCCGCGCCGCGCCGGCCGCGGCGGCCGCGTCGTTCTGCGTAGCAACCTGCTTCAGAAGTTGCGTCTCCTCGACCTTCGCCTCGGCGAGGCGCATCCGCACCTGCGTGAGTTCATGCACCGCACGCTCGGCGCTCGCGAGCGTTTCGAACTCCTG
>Ga0105054_10008265_pt1 | contig 13824 bp, 15 predicted proteins | sample BON02_FD_78091 | JGI IMG/M metagenome (GOLD analysis project Ga0105054, IMG submission 78091) | Freshwater microbial communities from Lake Bonney liftoff mats and glacier meltwater in Antarctica - BON-02 (megahit assembly) | ecosystem: Environmental > Aquatic > Freshwater > Ice > Glacier...
CGAAATGCCGTGGGTGATCGCCGGGTTGATCGTGTATTTCGCGATATAGCGGCGCACGCGGAAATTGTCGTTGTCGCCAGTTTCCTCGGCCAGCCGCCCGCGCTGTTTCTTCATTTTATCAGCTGTCTGCCAGGTGCGGATCAGCACCTCGCCCACCCGGCCCATGGCCTGCGAATCCGACGCGATGATCGAAAACGCGCCCATGTCGTGCAGGATATCCTCGGCCGCGATGGTTTCACGGCGGATGCGGGATTCGGCAAAGGCCACATCCTCGGGGATCGACCGGTCGAGGTGATGGCACACCATAAGCATGTCCAGATGTTCCTCAAGCGTGTTCACCGTATAGGGGCGCGTCGGGTTGGTGGAACTGGGGATGACGTTTGGCAGCGACACCACCTTGATGATGTCGGGCGCATGGCCGCCCCCCGCCCCTTCGGTGTGAAAGGCGTGGATCGTGCGGCCCTTGATCGCGGCCACGGTGTTTTCCACAAACCCGCTTTCGTTCAGGGTGTCGGTGTGGATCATCACCTGCACATCCATGTGATCGGCCACCGACAGACAACAGTCGATGGCGGCGGGCGTCGTGCCCCAGTCCTCGTGCAGCTTCAGCGCACAGGCGCCCGCCTGCACCATCTCGATCAGCGCATCGGGGCGCGACGCGTTGCCCTTGCCCGACAACCCGATGTTCATCGCCACCCCGTCGATCGCCTGCAACATCCGCCCGATGTGCCAGGGCCCGGGGGTGCAGGTGGTGGCCAGCGTGCCATGGGCCGGGCCGGTGCCGCCGCCCAGCATGGTGGTGACGCCGGAATGCAGCGCGTCCTCGATCTGCTGGGGGCAGATGAAATGGATGTGCGAATCAAAACCGCCGGCGGTCAGGATGCGCCCCTCGCCTGCAATCGCCTCGGTGCCGGGGCCGATGACGATGTCCACCCCCGGCTGCGTATCGGGGTTGCCCGCCTTGCCGATCTTGTGAATGCGTCCACCGCGCAGCCCCACATCGGCCTTGTAGATCCCGGTATGATCGACAATCAGCGCGTTGGTGATCACCGTATCCACCGCCCCCTCGGCCCGCGTCGCCTGGCTTTGCCCCATCCCGTCGCGGATCACCTTGCCACCGCCGAACTTCACTTCCTCGCCATAGGTGGTCAGATCACGCTCGACCTCGATGATCAGGTCGGTGTCGGCCAGACGCACCTTGTCGCCCGTGGTGGGGCCGTACATGTCGGCATAGGTGGTGCGGGCGATCTGTGTGGGCATGGCTGGGTTCCTAATCTATCGCGTATCTGATGCACCGTTCAAGAAACGGCCGGTTGTCACAAGAACAGGGTCATCTGCACCGGACCAACGCCGGTCGCTGCCGCCATCAAAGATCGCCCATCACAACCTGATTGAACCCGATCACCCGCCGCGCCCCGCCGAACGGTACAAGGCGCACCGACCGCACCTGCCCCGGCTCGAACCGCACCGCAGTGCCTGCGGCAATGTCCAGCCGCATCCCCCGTGCCGCCGCCCGGTCAAACGAGAGCGCGCCGTTCGTCTCGCCGAAGTGATAATGGCTGCCCACCTGGATCGGCCGGTCGCCGGTGCTGGCCACCTCGATCTCGACCGCCACAGACCCGGCGTTCAGCGTGATCTCGCCCGGCGCGCAGATCACCTCACCGGGAATCACCGGCGCACCCTGACGGGCACGGTCACCGGTTGCGGCGCCATCCCCTCCAGCCAGCGGCGGATTCCATCGATCGGACCCTTCATCGCAACCCCCTGTTCTTTCTTGCTGCAAATATCCAAATCCTGCCCCACCCCCGGACTCACCGGATCGGATGGTGCACCGTCACCAGCTTGGTTCCATCGGGAAACGTCGCCTCGACCTGCACATCGTGGATCATGCTTGCGATCCCGTCCATGCATTGATCGGCGCGCACCACATGCGCCCCCGCCTCCATCAGATCGGCCACCGAGCGCCCGTCGCGCGCGCCCTCGACCACGAAATCGGTGATCAGGGCAATCGCCTCGGGGTGGTTCAGAGCGACGCCACGCGCCAGCCGTCCCCGCGCCACCATGGCCGCGACGCTGATCAGCAGCTTGTCCTTTTCGCGCGGTGTCAGGTTCATTCCATATCCTATCTCTGCCAGACCCGGGGCAGCGCGCCGCCCCGCAAATGTTGCAACAGCCCGGCCAGGCGGCGGCGCAGGGCAAAGGCATCGCGCGCCATCAGCCGCACCACGCATTTGCCGTCCCAGCCGCTGACCGCGCCCATGTCGCCCACCAGGGCGCGCAGCGGGTCGACCGCATCCTCCGCGCCCCGCTCAACCAGGGCAAGGCTGCACAGTGCCAGCGCGTCGCCCAGACCGGCGGGCGTGCGGCGTTCAAGGCCCTCGGTGCCCAGATGCAGTGGTTCGATCAGCACCGGCGCCCCATCGCGCCAGATTTCGCGCCGGTCGGAAAACGTCAGGTGGCGCAACGTCTCGCCCATGGCCACCCGGCCCAGCACCACTGATTCGACGCACAGCACCGCGCCGTCGCCTGACAGGTCGATCCGGGTGGTGCGCGCCAGGTGCGACGCCTCGAACAGGATGGTTTCCTGCGGCAGCCAGTCCAGCCGCGCCCCCGCCCCCACCTGAAACGCGATGTCCACATGCCCCGCCGCGCCCGTCGAGGCATAGGCGCGTTCCGCCGTCTGGGTGGTGGCCGTGGCCCGCACGCCGGCCCCCAGCGCCAGTTCATAGCGCAGCCTGTCGCCTCCGGTGACGCCCCCGGCGGTGTTCAGGAACACGACCTCGGGCGCAGCGCCGTGCATGCGCGGCAGCATCGCCTTGGCCGACCCGCTCTGGTGCAGATCGCGCAGGCCGCGCGCGTCGATCACCACGCGGGCGCGGCCTCGGGTGCGCTGCATCGGGGGGGGCTCGTCTGGATCCTGGTCGAACATCAACGCTCCGTCGGTTGCGCCAAGGCTAGTCTCGGGACGCGGGGCGGTTCAAGGCCGGGGGCGGGCTTTGGCGCGGGGATCGCGCAATTTCCCGCCAGCGCGCCGCTTTTTTGCGCAGTTCGCCTGTGGCCCCCGGCGATTTGGCCACTGGAAACCGCGGCACGCAGCGGCTAACCAGGGAGGATGGACAGCCTCACCATCTCTCGCCCCGACGATTGGCACCTGCACCTGCGCGACGACGCGATGTTGCGCGCGGTGCTGCCCGAAACCGCGCGCCACTTCGCCCGTGCGCTGATCATGCCAAATCTCGTGCCCCCGGTGGTGACAGGGGCGCAGGCCGCCGAGTATCGCGACAGGATCCTGGCGGCCAAGCCGTTGAACTCGAAATTCCGCCCGCTGATGACGCTGTACCTGACCGAGGACACCGATGTGCGCGACCTGCGCGCCGCCGCCGAGATCGGGCTGATCACGGCGGTCAAGCTTTACCCCGCCGGGGCCACCACCAATTCGGCCAGCGGCGTGTCGGATTTCACACGCGTCAAACGTGTGCTGGAGAACATGGCGCAGATCGGCCTGCCGCTGTGCGTGCACGGCGAAGTCACCGACAGCGCGGTGGACATCTTCGACCGCGAGGCGGTGTTCATCGAACGGGTGCTTGACCCGATCCGCCGCGATGTGCCGGGCCTGCGGGTGGTGATGGAACATATCACCACCCGCGACGCCGCGGATTACGTCCGCGAAGGCGGCCCGGATCTCGGGGCCACGATCACCACCCATCATCTGGTGATCAACCGCAACCACATTCTGGCGGGGGGCATAAGGCCGCATTATTATTGCCTGCCCGTGGCCAAGCGCGAAGAGCACCGACTGGCGCTGGTGGCCGCCGCGACCGGGGGCGAGACGTGTTTCTTCCTCGGCACCGATTCCGCGCCCCATCTGGATGCGGCCAAGCTGATGCCCTGCGGCTGTGCGGGGTGTTTCACCGCCACCAACACGCTGTCGATCCTGGCCGAGGTGTTCGAGCGGGCGGGCGCGCTGGACCGTCTGGAGGGGTTCGCGTCGCGCCATGGCCCGGCGTTCTATCGCCTGCCGGTGAACGGTGACACGGTGACGCTGGTGAAGGGGGCGCCGGTGGTCTATCCGGCGGCAATCGCGACGGATGAGGGGCCGCTGACGCTGTTCGATCCGATGATGCCCCTGCACTGGCGGGTCGAGGAATGAAGCGTCGGATGCCTCCGGCGGGAGTATTTCTGCAAAGAAGAAACGGGGTGACGGCATGATTCCAAGCGGTTTTCCGACCCGCGATGAGATGGCGCGGCTGACGGCGCGGATGCTGCTGGAGATCGAGGCGGTGCATTTCAACGCTGTCGAGCCGTTCATCTTTGCCAGCGGCCTGCCCGCGCCCACCTATATCGACTGTCGCAAGCTGATTTCCTATCCGCGCATCCGCAGCACGCTGATGGATTTTCTGGCCGTCACGGTGATGCGCGAGGCAGGATTCGAGGCGTTCGACAACGTGGCAGGCGGCGAGACGGCGGGCATTCCGTTCGGCGCATGGATCGCCGAGCGGCTGGCGCTGCCGATGAGCTATGTTCGCAAGAAGCCCAAGGGATACGGGCGCAATGCCCGCATTGAGGGCGTGATGACCGAGGGGCAAAGGGTGCTGCTGGTCGAGGATCTGACGACGGACGGGGGCAGCAAGCTGTCCTTCGTCGATGCGATTCGCGAGACCGGGGCGACCTGCGGGCATACGGCGGTGATCTTTTACTATGGCATATTCCCCGGCACAGTCGAAAAGCTGGCGGCGCATGGCGTGCAACTGCACCACCTTTGCACCTGGTGGGACGTTCTGGCCGAGGCCCGGGCGCGCGGCACCTTCGACGACGCGACCCTGGCCAAGGTCGAATCCTTCCTGCGCGCGCCCGATGCCTGGCGCGCGGCGCGCGCCAGGGGCTGAGCGCGGCGTCGGCAAGAAATCCCGGCGCAAATACAGACGCAGGGCCGCCAGATGTTGACGAAGGGGGGGCGAATGCCGCAAGATGCGGTGGTATCGATTTGCCCACAGGCTATCCACAGAAAGATACAAGTTGCGCGGGGTGCAGCCCGGGTTCTATGACCCACCCCACGCTGGGGGCGTGAACAATCAGGGGCAGGCATGAACGAGATCGCAACGATCCGCACGGGTGAAAAGATGACAGGCGAGGCGGGCAACGGCCCCGACCTCCTGCCCCACAACATCGAGGCCGAACAGCAATTGCTGGGCGCGATCCTGACCAACAACGACATCTTCGACCGCGTCGCCAATATCATCAACGATGCCCATTTCTACGATCCGGTCCATGCCCGCATCTATGAAATCTGCGCCGCGCGCATCGCCAAGAACGCGCTGGCCAGCCCGGTGACGCTCAAGGCCTTCCTGGCCGACGATGCGGGGCTGAAGGAACTGGGCGGGCCTGCCTATCTGATGCGTCTGGCGGGCGCCGCGATTTCCAGCTTTGCCGCGCGCGATTACGCCCAGATGATCTATGACCTGGCGATCCGGCGCGAACTGATCGGCCTGGGGCGCGACATCAGCGCCAAGGCCGCCAAGGTGGATGTGGCCAGCGAGCCGAAGGAACAGATCGTCGAGGCCGAGCAGCGGCTGTACAAGCTGGGCGAGGCCGGGGCGGCGACACAGGGTTTCCAGAGCTTTCTCAAGGCGGTCACGGACGCCGTGAACATCGCCAATGCCGCCTACCAGCGCGATGGCGGGCTGTCGGGCATTTCCACCGGGCTGGTGGATCTGGACAAGAAACTGGGCGGTTTGCACAAATCCGACCTGCTGATCCTGGCCGGGCGCCCGTCCATGGGCAAGACATCGCTGGCCACCAACATCGCCTTCAACGTGGCCAAGGCCTATCGGCGCGGGCGGCTGGCCGATGGCACGGAAGGCGCTGTGGATGGCGGCGTCGTGGGGTTTTTCAGCCTTGAGATGAGCGCCGAGCAACTGGCCGCGCGCATCCTGTCCGAAGCCTCCGAGGTGCCCAGCGAGCAGATCAGACGCGGTGACATGAACGAGGGCGAATTCCGCCGGTTCGTCGAGGCCGCCAAGGCATTGGAAGCCTGCCCGCTGTTCATCGACGACACGCCTGCCCTGCCCATCGCGCAACTGGCGGCGCGGGCGCGGCGGCTGAAACGCACCCATGGTCTGGACGTGCTGGTGGTGGATTACCTGCAACTGGTGCGCGGCACCGGGCGCAGCGAAAACCGGGTGAACGAGATTTCCGAGATCACCATGGGCCTCAAGGCCATCGCCAAGGAACTGGACATTCCGGTGATCGCCCTGTCGCAGTTGAGCCGCCAGGTGGAAAACCGCGAGGACAAGCGCCCGCAACTGAGCGATCTGCGCGAATCGGGCAGTATTGAACAGGATGCCGATGTGGTGATGTTCGTGTTCCGCGAAGAATATTACAAGGAACGCGAAAAGCCCGGCGATCACGAACTGGAAAAGGTTGCCGCCTGGCAGACAGAGATGGAGCGTCTGCATGGCCGCGCCGAACTGATCATCGGCAAACAGCGCCACGGACCCATCGGCACCGTCGATCTGTCGTTCGAGGGCCGGTTCACCCGGTTCGGCAACCTTGTGCAGCCCTGGCAGGAACGCGGGCACGACAGTTTCTGACACAAGCGCACCACAGCGCGAAAGATTGTATCGTCGCGCTTGCTCTTGCGGCAGGTTTCATGTGATCCTCCTCTCCAGAGGCCGCTTTGGCCCCGGGGCTTTCGCCGGGCCGAGGTCTGCGCGATGGGACGCCCGCAGCACCACTTGGCGGGCCGAAGGGAACAGATGGCGCGAGACCTGTCCGACCCGCCGGCCCCGGACCCGGATCCGGGCACCGAATATGCCGGGCGGCTGCGGCGGTTGTACGAGACCGACGTGGGGCGCACGACCGAGTTCGTTCTGCGCAATGCCATTGTCATCTCGGTCGCCTGTGCCGTGGGCTGGCTGGCGGACATCGGCTTCGCCTTCGTCTGGCTTGCCGTCTATCTCTCGACCATCGCCGTCTATGCGAATTATCTCAGGCGCCATCATCGTGCGACCCGGGTGACACGGCGGCAGTGGATCCTTGTCTGGGCCATGGGCACGGCGGCCTGCGCCACCTATACCGTCCTGCCCCTCTATCTGTGGACGCTGCACAACCCGGCGCTGGATTTCGTGGCCGCCAGCGCCATCTTCGGCATGGCGATGCTGAACCTCACCCGTCACACCTTCGATGCCGATCTGGCGCGTGTCGATCTGGCCGTGGTGTGCGGTGCCATCCTGTTCATGGGGGCGGTCACGATGCTGGACCTGGGGCTGGGGCCGCAAAGCGGGCTGGTCATCGCAGGCACCCTGGCCAGCGCGATCTACTATGCCTTCGCCTATCTCGACGGGCTGGCCCTGCGCACCCGCCTGCTGGACAAGGAACGGCGCGAGGCGCAGTCCGCCAAGATGCAGGCCGTGGGCCAGTTGACCACCGGAATCGCCCATGATTTCAACAATATCCTGACCGTGGTGATCGGCAATATCGAACTGGCCCGAATTTCGCGGGACCGCTGCGAGATCGAGGAAAGCCTGGACGACGCGCACAGCGCCGCCCTGCGGGCGGGCAGCCTCGTGTCGCAGTTGCTGGCATTCTCGCGCCGCGCCCAACTGCGCCCCGTCGCCATCGAACCGCAAGGCTTTGGCGACGCGTTCGCGCGCACCATGGAACGTCTGCTGCCCGCCAGCATCACCCTGCGCCACCATGTCGCCCCCGGCATGGCGCCTTTGCACTGCGACCGCACCCTGTTGGAAACTGCGCTGATGAACCTTGTGATCAACGCCCGCGATGCCATGTCCGGCCGCGGCAACCTGTCGATCGTGGTCGAGGAATGCCGGCTGCCCATGGGCCTGAGCCAGGGCGACCCCGGCATCGCGCCGGGCCTTTATGGGCGCATCACCGTGTCCGACACCGGCCCCGGCATCCCCGGGAATTTGCTGCACCGGGTCGCCGAGCCGTTCTTCACCACCAAGTCGATCGGTCAGGGATCGGGGCTGGGGCTTGCCATGGTCAAGGGATTCTCGGAACAATCGGGGGGCGGGCTGGACATTGCAAGTTCGCCGCGCGGCACCGATGTCGCCCTCTATCTGCCCCTCGGTCAGCGTGATGAGGCAATTGCGCGCGAAACTGTGACTGGACAGGGCCTGACGCCGACCGCAGGCTGAACCGATGCGCCGCCTGTTCGCCCTCTTGCTGCTGCTCTGGCCCCTGTCCGCTCCGGCAGAGGGGGTCGAGGTGGATGTCGAGCTGCTGCTGCTGGTGGATGTCTCGCGCTCGATGAGCCCTTTCGAGCTTGAGATTCAGCGGCGCGGCTATGCCGAGGCGCTGCTCAGCCCCGAGGTTCTGACGGCCGTGCAGGCGGGGCTGCTGGGCCGTGTCGCGCTGTCCTATGTGGAATGGGCCGGGGCGCAGAGTCAGCGGATGATCGTCGACTGGACCGTGATCGAGAACGTGGAGGACGCCCGCGCCTTCGTGCAGCAACTGACGCGCAGCTTTCCCGAGGGGATGCAGCGCACCTCGATCGCCGGTGCGCTGGAACACGGCGCCAAGATGCTGGAGCGGAACGATTTCACGGGTCTGCGCCGGGTGATCGACATTTCCGGCGACGGGCCCAACAATCAGGGGCTGGACGTGACCGTGGCGCGCGACCGGGTTCTGGCGCAGGGCATCGTGATCAACGGCCTGCCGCTGATGACGCGCGACGCGGTCAACACGCCCTGGCAACTGGACGATCTGGACCTCTACTATGTCAACTGCGTGATCGGCGGGCCGGGTGCCTTCGTCATCCCGGTAACGCGCTGGGAGGAATTCGCCGAAGCCGTGCGCCGCAAGCTGGTGCTGGAACTGGTGGGCCTGCCGGACGTGCCGGTGATCCAGGCCCGCGCTACCGGCGTGCTGCCGGGCGGCTATGACTGCCGGATCGGCGAAAAGATGTGGGAGCGCAACCGGCGCTACTGGGACGTGCCCTGATGGCGGTGGTGGGTCGTGACGGGCTCGAACCGCCGACATTTTCGGTGTAAACGAGGTCACTCAGACCCTACATTGCTGTTTTCAGTTTGCTTTTTGTTCCCGCCGACTGCGCAAAATAGACGGCCCAACGGCTGAATAAATTGTGAATTTGGGAACGCTTTCCTGCAGGTGAAACCGGCCTTAAATCCCCCGATCTTTTGGCAGAGAGTAGGAGATCCTGACCTCTGTCGCCCTGCCGCGGCACTCTTTGCACTTGGTGCGCCGCATCACATCACCAACCGTGCGCAGAGGATTCGGTCGGGCCAACAATCCAGCGACATGCTGCCCGTCGCTAGCATGACCGGCGGCGTACGAGGTGCAATGCAAAGAGAGCGAGGGCAAAAGTTCAAACGATAGTTTCTGATCCTTGTGAATCAGACCCGTCCTCAACCGAACTGATCTCTATCTTTACAGGTTTTGGGGGCGGAGCCTGCCAGGCCCGCAGGTTTTGCCCTACAAGATCGTAAAATTTCGGCACTATAGCTTCCAGATCTTCGATGAAAGTTCGTCTTCCAGAAAATCTCTTCGCTCCGGTCTCGACCAGTAGAATCTCGAAGGTATGAGGCACCGTATCCGTTGGCTCTGCACAAATCGCCTCTGGGTCAGATCGCAATTTCTTTATCGACTCTAGCGTTGACTGCTTTCGGCCAGGCCAGTGCGCCCGAACGAAAAGACGGTCGTCATCTTCTTTCAGCATACGAAGCAACCAGTTGACCCGAGCTTTCGTTGACTTTCTATCTTCTGGACTGCGCACCTTCATCGCGACCGTTATTGCCCTGCGCGCAAGGTCAGCAGTCACCTCAATATCGCCAGCCGAATCTGGAACCGTGAAAGTACCTTTCAAACAGTTTTTCTCTGTCAGATAATTGATGCCATCCCTCAATCGCTCTTTCTGGTCTGCCAGATGTTTTCGCTCTATACGCGTAGTTACCGACTGACCGACGTGTCTCGACATTTGAAGGCTAAGGTCGCGCAACTCAGAAAACCATGCTTCAACGGCATCTGTTACGTCTGAACTTGTCTTCTTCAGGGTATCAAGGTTTGCAACAGCCTGCACAACATCCTTCCAGGAAGCAGGCATCTGGGTGAATCCTTCCACTCCTGTATTGGAATGTTTAAGCAATCTCAGAAATTCCCTGACAATAAATTCTTGATCTGAAGACTCAAATAGCTTCTTGTGCAGGAGGATTTCACACTGCGTTGCAATCCACATCCACGACCAATGAAACAGACCGCATTTTCGGAGATGTATCTTCGACAACTGCACCGGCGACAGGTCCGCTCGCGCAACAAACTGATTTGAAATTGTTATGACTGAGTCAATCTTATTAAGTTTGGCAGCATCCATGTATCTCATGACTTGATCTGCATTAATCTCTACCTTGCCGATCTTGGATTCGACCAAAGCGCTCCAAGTAATCTTTCCATTGGTAATAGAGATAAGTCCATCAGGCCTATTTTTTATTTCTGAATTGTCGTTCAAAATTATCTCTGTGAAAACTTCGATTTTCGCTCGCTTGCCAACCTTGATACCAGTCGACGAAAAAACTGCAAAAGCAAGATCTGGGACGACAGAGAGAACCGCCAAGAAAATTGAAGAAAGTCTATTTTCACGGCTAGTGTCTGCCAGTATGGGGAAAAGTCTTGCGCGCTCACCTTGTTTCAACATCGGCGGAAGTTCAATCGGTCCCATCGCAATCTCCTAGAGTTTACCATTTCAGCCGACATTCCCCAAGTGGCATGCCGTTTGATGGCAAGATTGCCTGATTTTCCCTGTTGATCAAGTGTTTTGGGCCTGGGCCGCGAGCCTCACAGGCCAACCCATGCGTCTCGCGCGCCTACGCCGCCGCATGCCCGGCCATGGTGCACCACCACAGCGCGAGCCATTACCGGCGCCGCCACCGGTTGTCACGCTTGCGGCGGGCGCTCACTTGACCCCCCACTTTGCGAAGATCGCACCCGTCAACCCGACACCACCCATGACGGCTGTCACGACTCCGGGAATGCTGATCTGCAACATTTGCGCGGCGGCGTCATAGCTGATCCAACCGGCCCAGGCAGCCGGGATCAGACCGGCGGCAGTGGACAGGACATAGGCCAGCAGTCGAATATATACGGCATTGTTCATCGCGTTTCCTTTCAAGGTGAATGTCAGAGTTTCGCCATCTGGAAATGCATCGCGTCGGCACCCCACAGGCGCACCGCAGGCAGCCAGCCGTGGCTTTCCATGATGTCAAGGAACGGCTTGTACTCAGCGCCGCAGAACAGCGCCTTCGGGCAGCGGGTGCGCAGTCCATTGGGCGCGGCGAAAATGTCTATCGCACAGCCATAAGCGTGCATCGACCAGCTGGTGCCGCCCCGCATCCGGCGGGGGTTGTATCCCCCGGCGTAGCGATCAAGGCCAATGCGGCGCCAAACGGTGTCACCATAGTGGTCATAGACACCAGCCAGCGCAGCCGTCAGGGCGGGCGCGCATTTCTCATGGACGCGCAGCCGGGTAACTGTCGTTTCCAGCGCCCAGTCCAGCCGCATCGGAGCTGGCGCGGTGGCAGTGGCAAGGCGCTGCTCGACAGTGCCGCCCGGCCCCGGCGATCCGTAGAACGCCGTCACCTCACTTTGCCGCGGCAACTCGACCGGGGCCGTGCGATCAAAGGCGGGCGTGCGCGCCACATCGTCCACCGTGCCCGCCTTGGCGCTCAGCCAGCCTGTCAGGGCCTCGCGGGTGTTGTGGCCGACATAGCCGTCCACCGTGCCCGCTTCGTGCCCTTGCGCGTTCAGCACGGCCTGTGCAGCGGCGATCAGGCGCCGGGGCCACGGCCAGGCTGTGTGGTTCGCTGCGGCGTTGCGCTCGATGATCTGGGCAGCCTGCCGGGTCAGCGGTCCGGCGTCACCGTCGATTGCACCGCGATAGTATCCCGCCGACGCCAACAGCATCTGAATGTGTGTCATTTCCATGTCGTTTCTCCATGTCGGGAAACCCCGCTGGCGGGGCTGGTGGATGGCAATGTGGGTGGATCAGGGCTTTTCAGGCCGCTGGGAAAGGATCGCCTTGATTTCTGCGATGCCTTGCTGAATAGCCCGCAAATCTGACGATTGCCCGGCCTGCTGTATCTCCAGAGCCCGCAATCGCACCTCACGGCCCTGGGCAGCCGTCTCCATGATCTCGATTTGACGCTGCGATGACGCGAGTGTGGTTTTCATTGTCGTGACCATGCCCACGGCAGATGTCAGCACCAGCGCAATCGTGGTCAGATTCCCTATAGACCAGTCCATATTCAAGGCCATCAGATATTCCCCTCAATTTCATCCATAACCATCAACAGCCCGGCAAATACTGCCACAGCGGCGGTCGCTAAATCGGCCTTGGCCCGCAACCCCCTCACGAACGCTTCGGCCTCGGCAGGCAGCGGGTAGGACACATGAGCAGTCGGTAGTCCTGCTTTGCCCATCGTCGGCGCCAGCACCCTGCCACCGCGCCTGTGCGCGCCGTGCATGACGTACCCAGCCGCGTTGATCGCATCGGCGCTGATGAGACTGTCAGCAAGCGCCTGTGCAGCCGTGCCTGGTCGAGGCGGAGGCAACAGCGCAAGGTCGGCGTCCAGCAGCGCAACGCGGGCCAGATGCGCAGGGTGAACAGGGTCGATGATCACATGCACCGCACGGAACGCGGCCAACCAATCGGCCCATTCCTGCTCAGTGATTGTCCCTGATGCCATGCGCTGGCCCACAGCGTGTGCTTCGCAGGCGTGGTGCAGAGATTGGGTCGCTTCGTACAGGCTCATCGGTTTTCCCTTGCATCATTGAGGGCCAGCGTCTTGCGGGCATCATCCACCTCAAATGCCCACGACACGGCGCAGTGATCCGCCTGCCCGAACAGACGGAAAAACCGATCAATCCGGGCACGGCCCTTTGGCCATTGCTCGATATGTGCGCGGGCGCTAGTGGACTGGTGGGTTGATCCGCCAAACATAGCGGCATTCACAAACCGCGTGGCGACCTGACCCAGCGACTCCAACACTCGCCATGCGATGTAGACGGGGCGCGGCAGGCGGATCATACGTTCACCGTTGCGGCGGTGCGGAACAGGGCATCCATCTCTATTGGCTCATAGCCCAGCAGGTAACCCAGCTCGTCCATTGCCTGTGATGTGCGCCGCCACTCGCCAGCGTTCTTGATGGTCTCGCGCATGGCCCATGGCGTCTCGGGGTCATCTGCTATTGCGTCCAGCGCGGCCACTGTCACCGGCCCCAGAGTCAGCCTGCCTTGTAAACGCGAAACCACCATCGTCCTGCGTTCCTGTGCCAGTGCAATCGCAGCCCGGTCGATGACCACTGGCGGCGGCGCATTGGGATCGACCCATGGAACCAGCCCCATTTCTGTGATTGCCTCGTGTGCGGGCATATCAAGACGGATGCTGATCTTGTCGAGACGCGCCGCCCCAGTGTAGATGAGAGCATCCTTGGCGCGATTGGCTCCGGTCATGTTCACGTCAGGGGCGAAGTCAGGACGCACAGTCAAACTTGGGCCCTGCAGCGCGTCGAGAAAGTCTTGAGCGTAAAGCCCACTGATCAGAGCAAAGCCCGTCTCGGCATCTTCTGACAGCGCCCATTCCTGAGATATGAACGTGCCTGCATCAGCGGGACCATTGCCCAGCACAAGCATGGCGTTATTGGCATCATCCAACAGGGCAGACGGGACCGCGATAGTAGCGAGTGTGAAACGTGCCATGTTCAGTACCCCACAACATTGACGGTCCAGCCAGCGGCGCGCAGGGCGTCAACAGCGGGACGGCCAGTGCCGACAGAAGGCGTGGCGTTGGTGCCA
>Ga0105054_10008267_pt1 | contig 13822 bp, 10 predicted proteins | sample BON02_FD_78091 | JGI IMG/M metagenome (GOLD analysis project Ga0105054, IMG submission 78091) | Freshwater microbial communities from Lake Bonney liftoff mats and glacier meltwater in Antarctica - BON-02 (megahit assembly) | ecosystem: Environmental > Aquatic > Freshwater > Ice > Glacier...
GTTCCACCGCCCAGACCGGGATTGCGGAGCGCAATCGCCTCATGGAAGCCCTGCTGCAACGTACGGCCCACTTCCGTGTCGGCTCAAAACCTTCGCGAGAGGAAATGCATGCCCGGTAAGCCCTTTCGGAAGACCTGAGTGACACGCAGGATTATGGCGGCATCCGGGTGCAGAATCCGTTTCGGAACGGGGCACCGTGAGAGATTGTTTGTTAAGATGAACCTCCGTTCCCCCTCCGGCGAAAAGATCGCGCTCTTCCGTTCGCTCTTTCGAGGTCGGGATGATGTCTATCCCCGCCGCTTCGAAAATCAGCGCACAGGCAAGTCCGGCTACTCGCCCGCCTGCGGGAACGAATGGGTGCGCGGCCTTTGCGAAAAACCCCGGATCAAATGTGCAGCCTGTTCGTGTCAGCATTGGTTGGCGGTCACGGAAGCCGTCATCCGCCAACACCTTAAGGGAGAAGATGAAAACGGTCAGCCCTTTGTCATGGGGGTGTATCCGATGTTGCTCGACGAGAGCTGTTTTTTTCTTGCGGTGGATTTCGACGGGGAAGCCTGGAGCCGTGATGCCCACGCCTATCTGGAAACCTGTCGACGGTGGACATGTCTGGTTGTTTTTCGCCGATACGAATGCTTGGTGATCTATTCGGAAGCCCTGAGTGACACTCAGGATTATGGCGGCATCCGGGTGCAGAATTCGTTTCGAAACGGGGCACCGTGAGAGATTATTTGTTCACAGAGTTTTGTCTCGGCGTCCTTTGCGAAGGGTGCCTGCACGCAAAGGGATCGTGCCTTTTGAATTCCTCCGCCGGGTGATCCCTGCCCTCGTCGGAGGCCGCATATTTCCCGCCTCCCCCCAACACTCAGCCAGTAACTGGCGTTTTTTGAATGAATATCCGTTCCCCCTCCGGTGAAAAGGTCGTGCGCTCCCGCGTTACTTGCTCGACGATACTCTCAGAAACTCCTAAAGATCCTCTGCAACTGATGACGGCCTTGAAATCCAGCCCCCGCTACTCCGGCCACGAAACCTTCGTTTGCCGATACGCATGGCTACCGAAGGTGGTGAAGGAACTGTCCACCAAAGACGGGGCATCTCTATTTAAGGACGAGGACGCCGCCATGGTCCGATTGGGCGTCGGGAAAAACATGGTCCGCTCGGCCAAATTCTGGGCGGAAGCCGCACAGATTATAGAGGAAATACCGACGGGGCACCGCGTCACATCATTCGGAACCCGACTACTCGGCTACGAAGGTCATGACGCCTATCTCGAACGTCTTCAGACACTTTGGCTGTTGCACTGGAAGATCGCGACCAATCCCTTTAGGCCAATCTTCCACTGGACTCAAATGCTGAGCCACTGGCATCGTGCCGAGTTCGGCGAAGCGGAGGCCAACGCGTTCCTAGAACGAGGTCTTTCGCCCGAACAAGCAAAACGCTCGAAGCGCACGCTGAGCGATGGGCTCAAAGTCTTCATCAATTCCTACGTGCCCTCGAAGGGCCGGAAAGGGGAAATTGCCGAGGACAATCTCGACTGCCCCCTGACCGAACTGGATCTTATCCAGGTCGTAGGGGAACGCCTGACCACAGACAACCACCGAGAGAAGATCTACTCCTTCAACAAGGAGCCGAAGCCCGCAATTACTTCCGCATTGCTTGCCTACTGCATCGACGAGTTCTGGCGGAATAGCCTGTATGCGGACGACGAATCGCTCGGCTTCCGGCCTATCTCCACGGGGGAAAATAGCCCAGGGCAAGTTTTTAAACTCCCGGAGGCGTCGATTCGCGCCCTCCTTGAATCCATTTCCACCACCACTCAAGGAGCGATATCCTTTGAGGAATCGCAATCTATGCAGCAGCTCTGGCGCAAACGTACAGTCGACCCTGTAGATCGGCTTGATGCCATCTACCCCTTCTAACAATGTCCTCCACTGCCATCAGCGAACTTCTTCGTATCAGTCCCCGTTTCCTCCGCTCGGTCAATCTCGAGCGGGATTTCCTGGACGCGAAAGCGCTGGAGGGTTACGTCGCCACCCAAGAGACCGAGCGACATTTGAAGCGCATCGGGACAGCCCTTCGTCCGGAGTCGGGACAACGTGCTTGGAGGATCACCGGGGATTTCGGTTCCGGGAAATCCAGCTTCGCGCTCGTTCTCGCCAACCTCCTTGGGCGTTCTTCCAAGGAACTGCCGCCTTCAATCCGTAAGCTCCGTGAAAACCTCGGTCTGCGCTCAAATACCCCCAAACTCCTCCCTGTCCTTATCACAGGATCGCGAGAACCGATCTCCCAAGCCCTACTGCGCGGGCTTCAAGATACGCTTTTCCGGTCCATTGATGGCCGGAAAAAACTCCGCATTAGCGATAAAATTAGCGAAGCCCTCGAGCTTGGTGGGCTCGAAGATCGCTTCGTTATCAGTCTCATCGAAGAAGCCTGCCAGGAAATCGTCGAAAAAGAACTCAGCGGCGGGCTTCTGCTGATCATCGACGAACTCGGTAAGTTCCTCGAATACTCGTCGCTCCATCCAGAGCGACAGGACGCCTTCTTCCTCCAAACTCTCGCCGAGTCATCAAGCCGCAGTAGGAACCACCCGCTCTATACCCTCGGACTTCTTCACCAGGGTTTCGCAGAGTATGCTGAAAGGCTGCCTTCCACCGTGCAGCGTGAGTGGGCGAAGATTGCTGAGCGCTTCGAGGAGGTGCCATTTTCCCAGCCGCTCGGTCAGGTCGCAACTCTTCTCGCCGCTGCGCTCTCGGCTAAGATAGAGCACGAAAGCCTCCGGGGCTGGAAAAGCCGGGCCAATGAAGACATGCGAAACGCGATCGAGTTCGGCATGTTCGGCCCCTCGGCTCCAAAAACCGCACTCGCGAACATTGCTCCTGAGCTTTATCCGTTGCATCCGACTGTCGTCCCCGTGCTCGCACGCTTCTTCCGTCGCTTCGGACAGAATGAACGCTCGCTATTCAGCTTCCTTCTTTCTTCAGAACCATTTGCACTCCAGGATTTTGCGACACGCGCTGCAAGCGCAGATGCTATTTATCGCCTTGCTGATTTCTACGACTTTGCGGTCTTTAATTTTGCCCATCAGCTCACGGGGCAGAGCTTCCGCAGCCATTGGACCCATATCGATGCAGTGATTCGCAGCGCTGACGGTGAACCAGCCGCAGTGCTCGCCCTGCTGAAAACCGTCGGCATCCTCAATGTCATCGAGTCTCCCGAGCTGCGTCCAACCCAGGATGTACTCGCGCTCGCGACCGGAGCCGCCGGCGACTTGGGCGAACAGCTCCAGCTCCTATGCCAGCGGAATATCCTCTTCAACCGTGGCACGGCAGGCTACGCGCTCTGGCCCTACACAAGTGTCAATCTTGAGCAACGCTTCGAGGCCGCTCGCGAAGCACTTCCGCACGCATCGCCGATCGCATACGTGGTCCGAGATCGCTTGGACGCCCGCCCGATTGTCGCCCGGCGGCACTACATCCAAACAGGCAATCTTCGCCACTTCGAGGTCCGCTTTCTCGGTGCAGAGAGCTTCAAGCCAGCGCATTCAAGTCTTTCCAAGAGTCACCAGGCCGATGGTGTCGTGGCCGTTGTACTCTGCGAATCAGCTGCCGAGCGAAATGCTGCCGAACAAATTGCCGCGTCCTACGGCGAGGAGAAAGGTCTGGTCGTCGCGATTAGCCCACCGCTTGACTCCTTGGCGGGATCGGCACTCGAATTGGAGCGATGGCTTTGGGTTGAGCGACACACGCCCGAACTCAAGGACGACCGCTTCGCCGGCGAGGAAGTTCAAAGGCAAGTCACCACGAGCCGCCAGATCCTCGAAAATCGAATTCAGGATTACGTAGGATTTCGGACGGGAGATGCCGCAGATGCGACCAGAGGTATTGCGTGGCTCCACGCCGGAAAAAACGTGGGGGAGTTGGTTGTGGATGGCACCCTACAGACCTTCCTCTCGAATCTTTGCGACGACCTCTTTCACGAGGCTCCACGTATCCTGAACGAGCTGGTCAACCGCCACTCCATCAGTGCGGCGGCCGCGTCCGCCCGTCAGAAGCTTTTCAAGGTGATGCTTGAGCGGGGCGCGGATCCCGAACTCGGAATGCCCATGGACAAGGCACCGCCTGAGAAGTCGATATATCTCTCGGTTCTTCGCGAAGGTCGAATCCACCGAAAAGAAAAGGATGGCTGGACCATCGGACTTCCGAAAAATGCAGCCGAAGGGGATCCCTTGCAGCTCAAACCCGCACTCGACGCGGTGGTGGCGCACCTGGAGCAAGTGCCGGATCGCCGTATACAGGTTTCCGAACTCTACGCCCTCCTCCGCTCGGCCCCTTACGGCGTGCGGGACGGTCTGATTCCGATTCTCCTGCTCGTGGTTTTCATCGTCCACGAACCCGAAATTGCCGTTTACGAGGACAACGTTTTCCAACCTGAGATTGAGGAATTCCTTTTGTCACGTTTCGCGAAACGCCCGGAGACCTTCGAGTTCCAGCTTTGCAAGATCACCGGCGTCCGCAAGGCGCTCATTCGCGAACTCGCCGCAGTTGTTGAGTCAGATCGAGCGGAGACTTCGCAGCTACTCTCCATCGTTCGACCTCTCTACTTGTTTGTCGCCGGACTACCGGAATACGCTCGGAATACCGACAAACTTTCTTCCGAGTCCCTGGCGCTCCGCAGAGCGATCGAGGCAGCGCGAGAACCGGTTGAACTCGTCTATCACGAGATCCCGAAAGCATTGGGCTTCAAGAACGAGCCAAAGACGAAGCCGGATGCAGAGCAATTGGCCAAGGTCCTGGCAAAATCCATCGGGGAACTGCGACGTTGTTTTCCCGAGCTTCAGGACAGAATGGCCACAGCGATACTCGAGGCTTTCGGATTCGAGGAGTCTCTCGATGATTGGCGGGAAGCGATTTCAGAATCCGCCGAAACCATCCTCGTCGGACTGGGAGACCCAGATTTTCGCGCTTTCTGCCTCAAGCTTATTGATACCGGCAACACCGAGGCGGAATGGCTGGAGGCACTCGGCAGCCTCCTCACCAGCTGTCCACCAAGTCGATGGAAGGATCGCGACGAGCTCGTTTTTCGTGAGCGAATATACGCCCTAGGAGCGCAATTCAACCGCGTCCTAGCTACCTATTTCGATAAACACGGTGAATTACCCGACACCGCCATCCGGCTTGCGGTCACACCTCGAACTGGTTTAGAGCGTAATCTCGTATTCAACTTATCGCCAAAACAGGCGAAGGATGTGGAAAAACTTGCGAGCATGCTTCGAGCGAACCTGCCTTCCAATGACCAGATTTCGCTTGCCGCTCTTTCTCGACTTCTATGGGATATCTTACCAAACGATGTATGACTCCAATTAACATCCAGTTTGAAAACGACCGTCCAGTCCGCCATGTTCTCAACGTATCCGGAGGCAAGGACAGCTCTGCACTGTCTCTACTCATGGCAGGCCGGGTGAAAGGGTTGGAGCACTTCAAGCTTGTGGGAGCCGAGTATGTCTTCTGCGATACTCAGAAAGAACTGCCCGAGACCTATGAATACTTGGCCCGCCTAGAAGCTGAACTCGGCTCAAAGATTATTTACCTAAATGCCAAGGGTGGCTTTGATCATTGGCACAAACTCTTCGGCGGATATCTGCCATCACCACAGAACCGTTGGTGCACAAAATATCTGAAACTGAAGCCCTTTGAGACCCACGTCGGCGATGACAATGTGGTCAGCTACGTAGGACTTCGAGCGGATGAAGATCGCATCGGCTACATCAGCCGGAAGCCGAACATCAAGACCCGCTACCCACTGAAAGAAGCGGGCATCGACTACGATGGAGTGATCAAAATTCTCGAAGATAGCGGACTAGGACTTCCGACTTTCATGAAATGGGGCCGGACAAATTCAGGCTGCACGTTCTGTTTTTTCCAAACGCCATTCGAGTGGGCGAAGCTGCTTGAAACCCATCCGAAGTATTTTCATGAGGCAATGGAATATGAAACAATCGATCCAAATAACCCCAACAAGCAGTTCACTTGGATGGAAGGTGCCCCGCTGAGTTCGCTTCTCGATCCCGTGGAACGCGCTCGGGTGATTGAAGCCGGCATCCGGAAGGCATCTCCGAAGCCCGATGGAAAGCTCGCATCAGTTTTTGGGCAAGCACCTACAGCTAAGTCGGAGGCATGTTTGATGTGCCAAAAATGAATTCAAAAGTAGAGCTATGGACGATCCGCCAACTTCTTGCGGAGCGCAACCAAATCGATTTAAATCCTGCCTACCAACGTGGACCGGCGTGGCGCCCCGACAAACAAGAGCTGCTTTTGGACTCGATTTTCCGCAATTACGATCTACCTAAAATCTATTTTTCAAAAAGCACTTCCTCCAATCATTCGCGTTATGAAGTGATCGACGGACAACAACGAGTCCGCGCCATTCTCGATTTTGCAGAAAATAAACTTGCCATCCCAGGCGATATTGTTGGGCGGCCCGACAATGAAAAGGTTTTGTGCTTGGATCTCAACGACACGGAGCTCGCCAATTTTGAATCCTTCTCGTTAACAGTGACCCTAATTGAAGGAGCCCGCCCCATGTTCAAAAGAACTCTCTTCGAGCGACTTCAACTCGGCGAGCGGCTAAACCCCGCTGAACTCAGAAATGCGCTTCCGAGTTCAGCTCCTCGTGACCTTAGGGCGATTGCGATTAATCACAAATTCTTCAAAGTGGCAGGAATCCGTGACTCGAGATATAAGCGGGATGATTATTTGACCCACATTTTCGCCTACGTTCACTACATCAAGAAAAGTGAACTAAAAGATATCAAGGCGCCATCTTTGAGAAAATATGTATTAGAGGCTAAGCGAGGCTTGAATCTTGATGATATGCGCGCAATCGATGATGCGCTAAATTTCTTTTCTGATGTTGCTAAATTTGAGCAGAAAGTATTCAGAAATAAATGGTCCTTTGTAGATTCTATGATTTTCTACTTGTCAAGCATCTCTAAGACACCGTCCCTTGACGCCAAAACATTTGGGAAAGCTCTCTCCAAAATCGAGGGCTTCCGGAAAGAGAATTTAAAAAACCAACACATTCTATTGAGCCCTTCATGCCGAACGCCTAATAAGGAATTATTATACGAGTACATTAACTGCTATAAAGCAGGAGCCGCGTTAAAGGACAGTTTAGAGACGAGGCAAAAATATCTAAATGCATCTATCATATCCCCGTGAGCGCTAACCATACAAAGGAGCGAGCCATAAGCGAGCTTTGCAGCGCATTTGAGAACAAATGCGCAAGTCTGTTCGTGGGCGCTGGAATTTCCGTCATTAGCGGTCTTCCGTCGTGGAGCGGCTTACTTGGCGAATTGATCGATCAGCTCAAGGGGCAACCTGGAGTGCCCGAAGGGCTGATCAAGGATGCACAGAAACTTCTCAAAGACAGAAGCAAGTGGCTCACTTTGGCGCAATTGTTAAGAAACGAGCTTGGGAAGACATTCACAGATTTTATGGGGCGACGCTTCACGGATAATGCCGTGAAACCAAACAAAATTCATGACACGCTCGTTCAAATTCCGTGGAGAGCAATAGTTACAACAAACTATGACCGCTTGATTGAGCGAACTTTTGCGAAAAAATTCGGCGACGAGGGCGACATTCCAGTACTGACTTACACAAGTCCCGGCGGAGTAGCGTCAAATTACCGTAGATGCGAGAGGTTTGTTCTCAAAGCTCACGGCGATGCAAAGGAAAATCCAGAGTCTATTGTGCTTACGGAGGGAGACTATCGTCAACTCGTCCATCGCGAAATAGGCTACCAGGCAGTACTCCAAGCTTTATTCACAACCAATTCGTTTCTCTTTATTGGCTGCTCATTAGGGGACCCTGATCTTAGAATGCTACTTTCATTCTTGCATAGTGCTTTCCATGGCGACACAGCGACGCATTATGCCCTTGTGCCCTCGAACGAAAGACTGGATGCCGAAGACAAGGTCCTATTCAATGATTTCTCGATACATGTCATACCAATTGATCCCGCAAGAAGGATGGAGGAGGTGAAGGCATTTTTGACAGAACTCAAAAGACGCATCAAAAAGTGAGGCCTCACAAGCGCCCTATCTTTCAACCAACTATACGCGCAACCCGAAAGCTCCCAGAGAGTGGCTCGTGCCGATACACATTCGGAAAAAACTCTATAAGCCACTCTCGTAGGATTTCCCATTGTTCGTTGGCGGTATCGATTGAAGAAGTGTGCGTTGAGATGAGTTTGATCGCGTCTGTTTCTGTAATTCCGGAAATAGCACGTTGAGAGATGTCGGATACAATAGGCAGCTTAATCAAAGCTGTTGCAACAGACTCTTCGAACTCTGAGTAGGAAAGGCCGTCTTCAAGCTGGAGTCTCCAGATGTCCTCGCTTGCCGCTCGATATGCGGATTCCACGATCCTCCTTCGAGCTTCGCTTGGACTCGAGTAGACGGACCAAATACGCTTTGGCTCCCGGCATGTGGGTAGCCACGAATTATTCATGGTTGAGTGGTGGGCTTGGAAAAAACTCGGATCTATGGGAACATGATCTGCGAGCAGTTCAACCATTTTCGCGATCTCATCCCGATAGGCGGCATCAACATGAATTGCGGTCGCTCGCAGATGCATCTCCAAAGCCAGAGATTCGTTTAGCAAGTCTGGGGTAGCTGCGAGAATCTCAAGATTTGAGGGATGAGCCCAGCCTAGTGCTTTTCCCGTTAGATTTGCCGAACCGATAAAGATGGTTTCGTCGAAGCGATAGGATTTGGCATGCAGAAGTGAATGGACGAACAGAAACGAGTTCTCCCTAGCAACAAGAAGATCATAGATTTCGAGGTCGCAAACTCCCGCAGCGATCTCGCCCGGTATCCATCGTGCAAAGACCGTCACCGAAACCTTACTGGACAGTCGTTCAAGTATGCGCGTCAACGCCCCGACCTTTATGAAGGGCGCAATCAAAACAGCTTCGGAAGTAGTCTTTCCTGCGGCTTCGACGAGATTTTCTCCAATCGACTGGCGCATCATTCTCCGTCCAGCAAAAAATCTCTCGCCATGCGACCCCAGTCCTGGCGCATTCGGCGGAGGCGTTCCCGATTGGGAACGTCCTCGATCTCTTGCCGTGCCCAGGCGGCGAAGAGCATTTTGATGGTCTCCGACGCATTGCCAATTCTCTCGATCAGGTCTCTCTCGGTAGAATCATCGACTGATTCATCGAGTGCCTTGATCAGCAGCTCGTGCGCCGGATGTTCACGGTTAAGAATGATCTCGGTGACTCCTCCTGGTTTCTGTTCGACTGAAAAGAACGCATCCATGTCGCTCGATTGGAGAACGAAGATGACTTTTCTGTTACGTTTTTGAACGGCTTCTGCGATATCCCGCGCATCGGTCTCAGGATATTTTTTCTCCTTCGTTAGGTCATCTACAAGCGCCTCTTTTGCTTGGTCATCGAAGATTTCTTTGTCGGAAGGAGTCTCATGCCCTGACTCAGCTCGTTCCTTGAATTTGGTCGAGGCGCGATCCTCGACAGAAGTATCGTCATGACGCTTACCCGGCGAGCGCCGTCCTTTCGTCTGATCCTGCAAGAGCGTCCGCAGCGTTTTGATCGTGCTGCGGATGTGATCCACGATGCCGATCAACTCCGCGCGCGGATCAGCGTTCTCTCGTAATCGGCGAATGAAGTCAGAGCGCTCCTCTCCCGGTTCGGCTTCTGATGTCCAGTCAAAGCTAACCATGTGAGAGAATATATTGGCGGCCTGCTTGTTGTTGGTAACGCCGAAAACCTCATCCAAAGCAGGCGGAAAATCAACCTCGACTCCCCACCATCGCTCAGTGGGGTCGTAGCTGATGGTCCACGACGCATCAAGATCGAGTTCTCTGTCGGCCCGCACGATCGATACACCCAAGTTGCGGGCGGCGTGTTTTCCGTAGCTCTCATCACCGCGATTTTTGCCATTGTCGGGCAGAGTTTCCAGGCGGGCCCAAGAGGCACGAACGGTGACGATATGAGTTCCGTCGTTGAATTCAATTGGAAATTCAGTGTCCTCCTCTCCATAGTGCTGGAACATGGGATCCCCATCAAAGGGTGAAGGAGTCGAAGAGTTCGACATCAAGTAGAGTGGGTCGTTGACCCTTGCCTCGGTGGCCGGGAGAAAGTCATCCCCATCAGCTTCCAAAGCTTTTAGAGTAATTCTGAGATCCCCTTTAGTGATAAATTTTCGGTACATTCGACCGATCAAAGCCTCGGTATTGGCGAGAGTCGATTTTGCGGTTTTCCAAGTGAGTCGATCCTCATCGAGATCGCTCCAAACGACCAAAGTTCCTGTGGTAGTGAATCCTTTACCCCGTTGACGCCACTCAGATGGAATTGGTTTGGGCGGTGCTGGCGGGACTTCCCTGAGAGTGCCCTCCTCGATTTCCGAAACATCGAGGTAACAGTGAATGGCGTTGTCCGGGCCGGCTTCCCAGGTCCATACATCCACTCGCCTTCCTTGAGATATCGACGAGTTTGGCAAGCCCATTCCAAAGCGCCCGATTCCCGAGCGGTCGTTCAGGTGGGTTCCGTTTCCGAACTGGAGAGCCTTTCGTAAAACGAGGCCGGACATTCCTGCTCCGTTATCCAAAACACCAATTTCTTTGATTCGCTTCCTTTTCCTGTCATGAATAATTTCTGTTTCTTCGACACAGAAAACCTCTATGAGAGACGCCTTCGCTTGCGCCGCGTTGTCTAGCAGCTCCGCGAGAGCGTAGGCTGTATTTCGATAGCCGCTGTCGCGCATGGCGCGAATAGCAAGTTCAGTGGGAATGATATCTTCTGGCATTAGTCTTTTTCGTTGGCGGGCGGACTCCAGACGTCCTCCCAGTTGGTGAAGGCTTCGGCAACATCTCCGAATCCAGGGAGATTCGGATCGGTTACGGTAACGATTTCAGCTTCTGTATTACCTCCAGCCCGGACACCTCGAATCGCTCGTCCGACCATTTGGCTGTAGAGAACGAGCGATTTCGTGGGACGAGCGATAAGGGCTGCACTTGTCTTTGGAGCATCAAATCCGGTGGTAAGTACGCCGTAGTTCACGATGACTACGGGATTGGGATCGTCCCCTTTGAATTTGATGAGAATTCGGTCACGCAAGATCGAGTCAGTAGTACCCGTCACCACGAAAGAAGTCGTACCTCGGAGTTCAAGAATCGAGGAGATCAGGTGCGCGTGGCTAACCGATGCGGCGAAAACGATGATTCGGCTGTGTCTTTGGGACATCTCTTCGATTTTCGTAATGATTCGAATGTTGCGCTGATGATTCTCCGCGAGACGAGCAAGTATGCCCTCCGGGACGTCAGCATCCGAGGCAAGTTCGGCCAGATCGGCTTCGGATAATTCCAATCCTGCTTCCGAGTTCAAAGTCGCGAAGTGAGATTTTGCGAGGTAGCCTTCGGCAACCAAGTAGTCGACGGGATTGGTAAAGCCTTCGATTTCAAGGATCACTTTTTTTCCGTGGAAGAACTCAGCGAGTTCCGCGTCCGCATTGCGATCATTCCAAGTTCTCCCGGGGGTGGCCGTCAGTCCAAGAAGAGCGTTCGATGGTTTCTTCTCAAAGAGTGAGCTAATCAGATCCCGATACGTGGGAGCCACCGCCTGATGGGCCTCGTCAACGATGGTGAGGCATGTGCGATCCCCCAAACTGAGAAGGAGATTAGGACTACGTTTGTAGAGTGCGTACAGTTTACCAAACCCAGCGACGAGAAAACCTGACCGTGCATTCTGAATGTCTGGATCGTGATTGCCCCAGAAACGAAAAAGCTTGGCGGGTCCATCGCCCAGAGCACTCCATGCCTTCTCAAATTCGGAAGCGGCTTGGTCCAGAAGCTCGGACGTTTGTGCCAGCCAAATTATCAGGCGTTGGGGTTGCATCTGCAGCATTGTCGCCACGATGTGCATGGCCGTCCGGGTCTTTCCAGAACCCGTCGGCATGTGTACGAGAGTCGCGTAGGGATGATGGATGAGAGCATCGATAGCTTTCGCGGCGACCGTTCGCTGATGGGGAAAAAGACCATAAGTTGGTTTGATGTCTTTCTCCGATGCATCCGGTAGTTCGGCGGCTCTCTCGGGGAGGACAACGCCGAAGAAGCTCAAGATCGTGCTTTCAGAGGATTTTTTCGAGCATGCCGATTGGAGCTGCGGGAAGAGCTCCTTCACACTCACACTGAGCCCGAGGCGTGAACCCAGTTCGGAGGCCTTGGCCACAGGGAGCATATCGATGATCTGCTCTCTGAATACGTGGTCTCGAATAGCTTGTACGGGAGGTAGAGAGCCGATTGCCAAGCGAACCAGGCTCTCTCGCGTTACCAACTCCGGATTGAGTGCTGAAAGAACCTCGACAGTAGAGTCGCCAACGTAGCGTCGGAGTACCGTCTCGGGTGCTCCTCCAAATAAAGCTTCTAAAGAAATTCCGGGGGCTGCGCTCACGTCATCAATTCTACAAATTCGCTAATGCTTTTAACTACGGTTTCCAAGTCTGTCGAGTTGGAATCGAGGCCAAAAGAAACTCGAACGGATTCCGATGCTTCATCATGGGAGCATGTCATTGCTAGAATGACATGAGAAGGAGTGATCGCACTCTCGAGGCAGGCAGAACCGGAGGAGATACAGATCTCCCTTTGATCCAAAAAAGTTAGAAGGGCATCGCCGTCCAGGCCAGGCAGATAAAGGTTGGTGGTGTTCGGCAGCCGCCTTGATCCCAATCCGTTGACTCGCGCACCTTCAATGTGCTCTAGAATCTCCGACTCGAGCCGATCCCGCAGATTCGAGATTTGTGTCCAGATTGCAGGATCCCGCCCCTCTGCTAGTCCCGCAGCCTCCCCTAGACCAACAATTTGAGCGACGTTTTCCGTGCCCCCTCGCAAGCCTCCTTCTTGTTTGCCTCCGTGGACAAATGGAAGATAGGATTCGGCCTCGCGCACAATGAGTGCGCCGATTCCCTTGGCTGCACCAAACTTATGACCGCTCAGAGTGAGGTAGCTGAGTCCACCCTCGGAGAATGAGACCGAGATTTTGCCAACCGCCTGCACTGCATCGGAGTGAAATGGAACCTCTTTTTTGGCGCAAATGGCGGCGAGTTCAGAGATCGGCCAAATGACGCCGGTTTCGTTGTTCGCCCACATAAGTGAGACCAACGCCGTATCGGGACGGATCGTATCACGAAGGTCGTCGGGATTGAGCGTCCCATTGGAGTCCACGGGTAGTCGGGTCACCTCAACCCCGTGGACATTCTCAAGATAATCGCAATAGGTGAGAACCGCCGAATGCTCGACGACAGAGGTAACCACGTGCCGTTTGGCGGAATCGCGGAATACGGCTGAGTGCAAGGCAGCGTTGTTGGCCTCAGTGGCCCCACTGGTGAAGATTACTTGCTCAGGCTCCGCCCCGACTAGGGCGGCGACGGTCTCCCGGGCTTGTTCGACGGCACGCCGTGCAGCGCGACCAGGACCATGAATGCTCGAAGGATTACCCCAATTCGCGGTCAGCCATGGCATCATCGCTTCCACGACTTCGGGAAGGACGGGTGTGGTGGCGTTGTGGTCGAGGTAGATCAACTTGAAGCTATCCTAGAAATTTATCCTTCCGATGCCACGCGAAATGTTCGGCCTCGGGCCGGAATCTGGAGTGGTCGTTGAACTCGATGGCTCCCAGCATCTGGGCGACGCCGGACGTCTGCACCGACTGTGCGATGGCAAACGCGAGGTGCGAATCTACGACTATGCCGACCTCGATGTTCCCATGCTCTCGCGGATGTTTGAGAAACGTTGTCGCGGCTACGAAGGGA
>Ga0105054_10008272_pt1 | contig 13812 bp, 10 predicted proteins | sample BON02_FD_78091 | JGI IMG/M metagenome (GOLD analysis project Ga0105054, IMG submission 78091) | Freshwater microbial communities from Lake Bonney liftoff mats and glacier meltwater in Antarctica - BON-02 (megahit assembly) | ecosystem: Environmental > Aquatic > Freshwater > Ice > Glacier...
AATTACGTGCAACTTGCCATATGCCCACAGGATATTAGATATTGCCTGAGGTTGTATCAGCATCGCTTGTTTCGTCGTGCGGACTTCTATTGCGTCAACGAGAGGACGTGAGGGACGATGATTCAAATTGGCAAACGACCACAAACAATTGGCAATTGCTTGAGGCGTGAACCTACTAATTTTCAATAAAAATTGTTGTTCTAGAAAGCTCATGTATTGATCACATGGATTCATTCCCAATTTTCCGTACGCCCACAAAATATTTGAAATGGACTGCGAGTCTATAAATTCCAGATTACGTAATGTATGCGATTCAATCGCACACACTAATTTTTTTTGAGGCACATGATTTAGTTTAGCAAAACCCCACATCACGTTTGCTATATTCTGCCAAGTAAATCTATCAAGTTGTAAAAGCATCTGATTCTCCAGACAACGACTAATTTGTTCAGGAGGTTGTACTTGCATTTTACCATAGGCCCATATGATGTTAGACACTTCCTGGGGCTCAAGCATAGGAGATAATTGTAGCACTTGCAATTCAAGTGTTTTCAAAACAGTTTTGGAAGGACTTTTTTTCAGACGGGCGAACGCCCAATACATTTGGGCCAAATTTATCGATTGGTATGACCAGCAAGTATCTACAATATGTCTCTCAATCTCCCGGAACAGAAAGCCTTCAACAGGACGTTGAACCTTTGCTAATGCCCAGAATGAGGTAGAACAATCTCTCGGCGTGTACGCACTGATTTCAGCAGCGAGATGATTTTGGAGCTTACTGTACAATGTCGTTGGGAGATTAACTTCTAGTTTAGCATAATACTGAAGAACTTGAGACATTTCCTGTGCCTTCAATTCTTTCACCAATGGTTCGATGGATTTATTCAATTTTGTAACTCCAGATTGAGAAACCCCATTCCTATTTTTGAAATTAGAAGCCAACCTTTTGTAAAGGTTCATGATATCAACGACTTGACTCTTTTTCTGGATAAGTCCTGGAATGGATTCTACGAATGTATTGAGTTCGTGCGCAGTGTCGGGATTTCGAATCATAGTTACAAACCGTCGACGACCGAGACACAACATTTCAATCGTCGATACGGTCCCCGCGTACTGGGGTGTGTGTTTCTCTTCTGAAATTAAATCACTTTGAAAATGAACTTGAAAATTGCTACTAATAATTTTAAAAACATCGAACCATTCTAGAAAACATATTTCGTAAATAAGATTAAACCATGGTAGCGTCCGAATGTTTCACTGATGTATCGCAAGATTGTTTTAGAGATTTGGCGACGCCTTTACCGATGGTACTGTTGATATGGTCATCTTGAGGTCCGTCTTCGTCATTTTCCTCCACCGGCGCAATCCCTGGAAACTTTCCTGTTCTCTGGAAAAAATAAAGCACCACATAAACTGCAAACAGCATGAAGTAGGAAGTCATGAAACGCCATTGAGTGGTTGTTTCAAAACCGCATCCCTCGCCTCCGTTGCAAACCACATACCCGTCATTACAAACAACCGTTCCAGTGTGGTTATTGTAGGCGTATATGAAAGCATTCGAATTAATAACTCCAGGACTAGAGTACAGGTTCGTGCAGTAGGTTCCATGAGGAGTAGCAAAATCTGTAAAGTTGACAGTGTCCTGATGAATTAATCCGATAGCAGCACAAAAGGCGGCGAACAGCAACCACAATCCCGCCATGAAAAAGTTGCGGTCAGTTGAGTAAGCCAGGATACTGCAAAGCACCATGGCAAAAAACATTGCGTTGGGTCCGCCCATAGCAACGTATCCCCATTGAGCATTACCATAAGCCTTCATGTTATTCTCCGTAGCCCATAAACAAATACCAGGTAGGAGGCCTGCAATAAAAACCATGTTGTGCCTTGACGGAAGTCCATTCATCGCCTCCGCACATATAATGAATCCAATGAAAGTGATCACTGGTGCGAGTGCTCCCGGAGGGAACAAGCCATTAATGAATGCAAACAAACCAAACAACGCGAAAACCAGAAAACTAGCACCATTTATCAGCGTGTAGGATGTGGTCGCTCCCATAGCTTTGAAACCAGGATGCCCAATATATACAGAACTCATCATGGGTGTACCGAATATTGCACCTATCATGGAACAAAGTCCATCAGCAACCATGGCTTCCTTGACTGGGAACCGATCACCAACTTTCGAAGCTGAAGACACATTCATTAAGGTACCGACTGCTGCTTGAATCGCGAACGGAAAGATAGTGCCAAAGTATGTAGCTACTGGTGACCAATCACTCAGTGCACTAACTCCAAGACTCGCTCCAGTCCATCCCACTTGACGGAATGTTTCCTCAAGATCCGAGTACTTGCTCTGACCTGTTGCCCATGATAGAGCAGTCCCAACTAACACCACCATGACAGTTGTAGGGATCACCCAGTATTTCACTCCACAAAAGTAACCCAATATCATGAGACCCACCGGAAGTAAGCCAGTGATTGGATCCGCGAAATTCAAAGAAATCTGACCAAGAAGCAGGAATGCAATACCGATAGTTGCTAGAGAAGACAGTAACGCCACTCGAGGAGTGGTTCTCATAATAAAGTCACCGCCAAAAGACATCAACAATCCGAGAAAACCTGCCACAAAATTCGAAAGCACACCCTGGCTCCAACTGGAATTAATTCCATTCGTAATACATGTACTAAGCACGTTTATATCTGCCTCAGTCTGGTACTTCTGGTAGCAAGTATCGAACTCTGAGCTAGCGATTGGTATTAAGATGCTGTAGCTAAACGCAAATGCAGCTGGGGTGTTGACTCCGAACGGCAGAGCTGTGGGGGCTACATTGACTTTTCTGGCGATACGCAAAGCCATCCATGTGTAGTATATGCTCCCAAATGCCAACGACAGAGCAAGCCCAACAACTGTTCGAGTGAATACATAATCTGAAATCGCAGCGGTGTTGGCTGACTGCAAATCAGGGTAAGTGCTGAACAGCGTCATGTATTCTTTGTTATAGGAGCTGTTATTCCTAGGATCGTAATTAGTCTTCAACAAAGCTGCAACGACCAAAGTAGTTCCTACGTTATTCAGGAACAACTGAGTGTATGCATCGATATCTCCCCGTCGAAAACTGATCAATTGCCATGCCGTGCAAGCTTGTTTCGCAGAAGATGGCGCATTTTTCACAGAAGACTTCATGCCCTCCATGCCTCCTTCTGCTCTCTGTTTCAAATTCGCAATCCAGGCAGTCATTGAATTGATGTTTTGAATGGATAGTGAATATTGATTTATGATTTCAACGATTTCAGCATTTTAAAAATCACGTGGATAAAAAAGTTGACGAGATATCCTATAGTAAACGATAAACAAACACTAGTAGAAAACTATGTTGTATCGCTGAACTTCGAAAAATTCGGAACATTCTGCGTTTCAATTTATTACTCACGCAATTTTGTAACCGCAATTCAATTAATTAATATAAACTTCAGGGTTAGTATTCCATGAAATGAGGGAGTTTGTTGAATAGAGTATGGAGAGGGTGCATGATAGTATACGAGTCTGGTCTGTACGTTTTCTGATTGCTATTGAAGGAAAGTACTTGCCGACATCCGTCTCCATTCACAGGATGTCACAAGTCTATATGATGAATGTACTAGCTTATTACATATTGAAAGATCGATTCATTAATTTCAGTATGTGATTTCAAGCATGCTTCTAATTTCAAAAAATAATGCAAATAAGCATACTAATGAAGCCGAATATCTATCTTCTGATGACTTATACCTTCTCGGCACCCCCCCACGTTGAACGTACTCCATGTCAAAGATTAGGTTCCAAGTATCTTCGAAATGTTGGAATCAGGCTCAAACATGCATTATCATCGTACAATTGAATCGACGAAAAAAGGTGGGAAAGCGATTGAAATCCACCTCTTCGAGAACCGAGAGCTTCACAAACTTGAGATTCATTGTCTAATTAAGTGGTCGGATGAAATATAAAGAAGAAATCCATTCTTTTCGAGGATTCGTATACTTACGAAGATAGCAATTACCGTTCGTAAACAAATACATTTAATCTTCAAGAAACCGAGTTCTGTTTTGCAACCACCTAAATTATTCATAACAATGAAGTGATAACTAATTGCTCATTTCATCTGATGTAAGAAAATCCATGACTTCTTGATTCGTAATTTTGAACAAGGAACCATCGTTAGTTAACCCGAAATTTAAGAACTCAGGAGAATCCTCAATTTCTTCTGCAACTATATCCATGGCAATTTCCTTGAGCTTCTTTTCTCGCCGATGAAATACAGATACGCTTTCTTCATACTTTTTTTGATACTCTATCAGTTTCTTGTGAGATGGCGCAAGAAGATGCTCGATTCTATGAAGTGCTTCTTTTTGAATGCCTTCGACTGGCATCACTTTCACTCTATCAAGCTCTGGGCGATCCCACGCTTTTCGACCAAAAACCAAACTCGCAATAAAGCTGCAGGTTATAGCGATAGCAAGCCCTGTTAAAAACGCCACTATCGATGTTCGGAGAAAAGTCAACTCAGAGGCTAGATCCCTTGCTTGCTCTGCTGATCGAGTTTCGGAATGCACAGTAGAGTAGTACGGCAACTTGATACTTGGTACACTGGGGAACAAGTAAGATGTTGGGAAAATACTGACATACACGCCAACGGCTGAGTTGTGATGAAATACATGGCCTGTAACTGGCTCTAGAAGGAAAACATTCATGGTATTGTTGTCAATATTCTTCATATTGGTTATCTGCGCTCGCCGATTCAGTGGCAGAGGAGCTTCTTCTTGAGGTTCTACCAATACCTGAGTCACTTGATGTGTGTCTGCAGCAAAACCATTATTGAGGTCGCCTACCTGCTGAGTAACTGCTGTGGCCTCCATCTCGGGGGTCTCACCTTGAGTGCTGTTGCATGTCAAGTAGTTTGGGTATCCAACATAAACGGGCATTTGATTGTTCAAAGCAGAGACGTTAACAAGACAGGTGACAGTTTCCCGGTCAGACAGAAACTGCTTGAATCTGTCATATTTCATTTTGAAATGCATTAAATCTAGTCCCACTGATAATGAATCATCTCCGAAACTGACACTATTGTCCAAATTAACTGCTCCGGAACCAACATGCGTATAAGGAGTGGCTCTGTAGGTCAAGTCACTCCAAATCGAGTACTCTGACTTCCACTGACTCAGCTCTGGAGAGTCTGTTAATAGAGTTCCGTCGGGTTGAAAATAGTTACCAGTTAAAAACACATCCAGCGATGGTCCTAGTTGCAGCTGGTCATGACCTGTCGTACTACTGGCTTGTCCGAATGTATTGATTGATGTTGCATCGTCAATGGCATCTAGTGCGCGAACGCCTTTCAAATACCTCGGATAAGATGAACCGTTGAAGTATGTTCTCGTGGGTACGACGTATCTTGTGTCACTAGATGTACTTTTGAAGTAAGTGCCTGGAAACACTGAGTCTCCAGCTAAGGGGAGAGATTCGATGCTAGGCGTATTCACTATTGGAGGTACCCATGCATTCTGTAGCCACATTGTGTCCACTTCAGCCATCTGTGAAAGATGAGTCCCATTCAGAAGAGAACTCTTTTGAAAATGTGAATTCATGTCCATGATAGCAGATGCGTTAGAACCTAAAGAAGCGATAGCCAGAGTGGCATCTTCAAATCCAGTCAGCAGATGAGTTCTCACAGTTTGCGTAGTAAAGATTCCTTTTCCAACATCAGTTCGACTCATAAACTGTTTCTCCGTCCAATCGCTCTTAAACAACCAATGGAGGTACTGTGCAACATCATTTAACTGAGAACAAGTGAGACCACCTACCTGCTCCGTAGCTTTCCTACAGCGACTGTCTCGAGTCCAAAGAAATTCCGAAAATGAAGAAATATCGCCATTTGTTTTTGCGTTTTCGAGCCTTATGAGATCGATGGCTGACAAGATTGGAAAAGATGACCAAGACGATGACCACAAATCCCTAAATGCATCAATAATGATTTTAGCATTGGCGATGGATCCGCTAATAGAAGCGCATGCGCCCATAGAGGGCAGCGTGCAATTGGATTGCCGTGATCCTGGGATAAGGGAGCTCCAGAGATGTTCTATTTGCTCTGCGGTAAACTCTGTAACTCCAAAAACCGGATAGCCGTCCATGTTTAATTCAAATATCTCTTGCATCGCATTGAGATCATGATTCGTCGCTGAAACGACACGGTCAAATTTATAGGTGTCCAAAAAGCATCCAAGTGTCTGGCAATCGATGTAACTATTATCTTCGCGAATCCATTCGCCGTATGATCCTGCTTGAATGTTATATATCCTATTGTGAAACCGAGTTGTGGCAATACTAGGAAGCAGTATCACCTCCATATCCTTAAATCCAAACTCGTGTTCCATCATGGCAAGGTACTTTGTGAAGCCCATGTTGATAGTTGTTATTTTGAGGTTCAAAAGGGATTCGTCACCAAGATACTCGTGATACGGTTCATGATCAACAGTCAACCAGCTACCGTCTATAACATGCCGCTTTGTCTTACGTATTCCTACTTTGAATTCAAAAGGTCCAATTTCTTCCACAATAGGAACTTGGCCTTTCAGGACACTCAGGGCATTGGTGATGTTGTACAAAAAGTATTTTTTCAACGACCGTGAAGTGTCACAGGAACTTTGTAATGTGGTAAAGTCAATAGAGAGACCGAAATATTCATCACATTCAATCCAAACGCTATCTAACTTTACGAGTGAGGCAATTGTGAATCGAAAACTGCTGAGCATAGAAGCCTTGGAGTTGGAAGCCAATATGGATAGTCCGATGGCGACACATAATAAAAGAAGCGACATAATACCGTAAAGCTTCCTGCGATGGGATAGGCGATGAAACTCTTTACTTGCGGAATGAGCGAGTTCCCTTCTTTTGAATTCTTCCTCGTGAATAATTATACTTTCTGCGAGCTCCAGAACATCCTCCTTGTACCTTTTAGTTTTCGTTTTGCAAGCTCGAATTTCCTCCAACGCATACATAATATCTTGTTTCTCCTGCCACATATTTTTGTCTATATACTTTTCCATCTTGCGATCGAACATTAGCTTTATATACTTTTTCTTCCGAGCTCGTTGCTATCATTGTCGATGAGTTTTGTCTTCATAATATTTTACATTGGGTCTTACCTTGAGCAGAGCAGATCCTTCTTCCAGCATCTTCTTTTCTTTTTCTTTTCGATTCCCAAAGTATAATTTCATGGCTGCCTCACTGTTGTCTGTGAGCTGCATCAGAGAAATCCAAATTGCTTTTTATGGTTCGTTCACTAACGGATACATTTTTGTGGAAGGTTTTTTTTGTTGGATGGAGGAAGAACCCTGCAGGTTACTTGGAGGCTCTTTTGCCTTTTTTGTACAATTCTTTTTAGCCAGTGTAGTATTCATAACCTTGTAAGTACTTCATCCTATTTGAAATTGGAGCAAGCTCAGTGCTTCAACAGGTATTTAAAATGGATCTCCGAAACTCCCAGACGGGCGAAATTCGTTTGGATATACGACAGTTTAAAACAAGGATTCGCATGTACGTATATGACATTCTGTTCCTGATTTCTTTAATGGCTCGCTCCAGCTACTGTTGCGCATGGACTGAACATCGCGATGGCTCAGATGTTTTCTTCTTCTGAAAGCAATGAGTGCCCTTGGTATTTTATGAACTATTCATTCGATGTACTATTAGGATTGCCATTGGCATATTTCTCTCTCAAGTTTGTTGAAGACGTATTGTTTCCTGATCGTCCAAAAAGCGGCGATTACGGGCGACATCAAAATCGAGTGGACCCTCAGATTTGGATATTCCAAACTTGTATTTGGGTCGCTATAACTCTATTTACAAAAATGGTTGTGGCTATTCCACTATGGGTGTTTAGAGCACCTATATCTGCATTTAGTGATGTCCTTTTCGAACCGTTAAGCCAGTCTCCTCAGTTGACCTTGTTAATTGTTATGGTAGGCTGGCCTGCCATTTGCAATTCATGGCAGTATTATGTGGTGGATAACTTTCTTAAGAAGAGTGTCAATGTTCTAGATGAGGAGTCGTATTTAATCTAAATGTTGAGTTCTTGTACAATTTTTTCGCATACCAGGTATGCATATTTTAAATACAAAAGCAGGTACAAGTTGATTTTATAACTGTTTTCATGGAGCTGCATGTTGACCCTAGCCTCTCCCTGAAGAGTGCTGCACTCTATATGTCTACGCACCGGCTGAGCGCTCTGGGACTACTTTGTCCCTCTGGCCAATTGCAGTGCATCCTCTCGGAGCAAGACCTGGTCAGACGTCCATCGAGGTTTTCGCCAGATGTGAACGCTTGGTCGTTCGCTACTGCCAATCCGGTATGCGTGGAAGATGGCGATGATCTCGTGGAGCGGTGTCTGGCTCTGATGGCAGATAGATCATTCAGACACATGCCCATTATGAGAAACGGAAAGTGTACTGGTATTCTCGACATTGCTCATGCTGTTGGTAGCGGGAAGGCCCAACGCCTGGCACATACATTGTGTTGGCCTGCGGGTAAATTGATTCGAATGCACAGCCGTATTGGTGGTGCTGTATTGGCGCTTGAACCGGATCAATCAGTAGATGAATGTATGAAACTGTTTCAATTGCATGCCAAGACAGCCATGCTGGTGTTTAGCGATCACAAGGAATTGATTGGGATTGTCACAGGTGCGTTTTATATATGTTTATTGTAAATCGATACCTTATTATGAATACAGAATCTGATATTGTGAGGAAGGTACTGGCGAAAGCAATAGATCCCGTGACTGTTGTTGTGCGGGACATTATGACCAGTAAACCTTTCACAGTAAAACCTAGTATAAATCCATTTGACGGATTGCACGAAATGATCAAACGTGGTTTTCGTCATCTTCCTGTGGAATCCATCGATGGAGGGATCATCCTCGATATCCTGACACTGGTGAAAGTGAGCTATAGAACACAACATGAGAGCTCATTGTGGACATCGGCGGGTCAAGAAAGTGATGACGATATCCCTGATCTAATCGAACCAGTGCCAGAAAAAGATCTTGAAAAGCGAGCGGTGGCGGCTATCGTGGACAATAAGTTTGAGGAAGCCGTTCGCCTATTGGGAGAAGCGATCAAGAACGCGTCGGATGAGGTGAAGCCTAGACTACTCCTTCGTAGGGGCCACGTGGTTTCATGTCTAGGGGATCTGCAGAATGCCATGAATGACTTTGAAGAATGCATGCGGCTGAGTCCCACTACGTACTACGGCGAAGCCCTCAACGGTTCGTGTGAGATTCTCATAGAAACTGGAAGGTATGAAGAGTCTGCTGCAAGAATGACCCGGGAAATGCCAATGAAGGATCGTCATCCGTGTTTGAAAGAGTTGAAAGCGGAAATGTTAAAACATAAAGATTTGGGAAGTGACCTGTTCACTAACAAAGACTTTTGCGGAGCGATTGCAGCATACACAAGTGCGATCAGGGCACATGAAGCAATGCTACGAGCCAGTGAGCTTCTTGATGACCCAATGACAGCCATTCTCTACGGTAATCGATCCGCTTGTTATCAAAGTGTGAAGGATTTCAAATATGCATTCGAAGACGCTGAGAAATCGATCAAGTGCGATCCTACCTATTGGAAGTCTTGGGTGCGCAAGTGTAACAGTCTTTTTGAAATGAAAAAGTATTCTGACTGTGGAGATGCGATAGAACAAGCCAAAAAGTGCGTCGATGTTTCGAATACTGGGGCGTATTCTAGACTAGACGAGATATCTTTGAAGTTGAAAGAAAACGAGAATCCACTTTCGTCGATCAAATCTCTTGGACAAACTCTGGCTGCTCAATTCTTGAACAACGAAAATCAATCGACAAACTAAAATTGTATTTTAAAACAAATAAGACTAAAGAAAAGACAGGGACGGAGGAACTGTTTCCTGGCATCTCAGGCTGCTCCTGGATCCGCGAATTCCGTTTTCAATATGCAAATTCAAATCAGTACGAAGCGATTCTTGAGTATCTATGCTTTGCATTAAACTCCACACGAATCCTCCAGTGAAGCAATCCCCAGCTCCACTGGTGTTTACAATCTCATGAGAGTCCATAGGCTGCACGCAATTAACGACGTTTTATTCAAGATATAACACAGAGGACTTACCACAACAGGAAAATCCAGATCCTCAATCATACCGTTTCCCTTGGCGACTACCACTAGCAAATGTTGGGCACCTCTGGTAACAACAACGTACTTGTCAAAACTAGGTACATGCATGGCTTTGGCACATTCTATGGCATCATCAAGGATTGAGTACTTGACTCCATCATTTCCACCTCGAAGCTCCGCTGCAATACTAGCAACTTCTGCTTCGTTGGGAGTCATGACAGTCACCAGCTGAATAATATGAACCGCCTTTTTGGCTTTTGATACAGAAACCGGCTCAAAAACAATGCAAGAACCTTCTGCCTTGGTACAAATATCAACCAAGGAAGAAAGAGGCACGTTGCCGTCCACCACTACCACGCTGCATTCTTCAAGATGTGATTGAGGAGCTCCCAGCTGATCCAGCACTTTCATATCTGCCACTGCTATCATAAGGTCACCATTGTTATCATTCACAGCACAGTAAGTGGCAGTCGGTGAACCTATGACAGTACTAACCATGGAAGTGTCTATACCATGTCGGTTTGCATGGTCTATCAATCGCCTGCCTCTGTCATCATCTCCCACCAATGACATTAAACTAACTGAACCGTCACCATTGTTAAAATTAGAGATACATTCAGCAATATTCCTAGCAACACCACCAAAAGACTCAGATACATGGCCGATATTGGAGGTTTGCATTGTAAGGCGATCGTCAGATTTTGCAACAATGTCAACAGCTGCTGCTCCAATGACCATCACTTTAGGCGATGTCATAGCAGTACGGTTTTCATCAAGCGTAGCAGCGAGTTGGGCGTCTTTGTTACGGTCTATATCGCTATCCATTCTCAATCTCTTCTCATGAAGTTTCACAGCGAGTTGTGCTCCAATTTTCGCATTGTGTTTGATGAGAGCGATGTTTGATCTCAATGAATCGCCCGAAGTTATCTCATTAATTCGCTGCAGTAGAAAGGGTGTAGCGTCTTTCCCAGAAACTCCAGCTGCGGCCATGTCTTGCAATGCAGATGTGATAGCTCTATCGTGTAGTATTTTGTCCAATGGCCACGGATTAGGTACCGCTAGAACCATCCCGCTCTTTAACTGCAAAAGGTCGCGGTTGCAATACAGTATCGCCGCAGCATCTTCCACAGTTGACACCTCACATGGAGAATCAAACGGAGACGCACTAGTGAAAAATTCCGGAAACTTTCGTTGTCCAAGTGTCACGACGGTTACTCCTTGCGTTTCCAGCCATTCGAGCGTCCTTGACTTAAAGTTCGAATAATTAATAAGGAGTCATGCTAATAATGAGGATACAAAATCCATATTTTTTTTACTTACTACATCCAGGATGCTTTTGACTCCAGCACATACCACTGCCACATTGGTTCTTCCAAGTTCAGTGAGATCCGCACTCACATCCACGGAGAACAGTCCATCGAATGCACCTCTGTGCACGCCGCCGATCCCCCCTAAACATGTCAATCATACGATGCATCCACTCAAAACATGCTTACCTGTCACAAATACAGGGATATCGGCATGAGATGCCAGTACCATTGTACCAGCAACTGTCGTTGCTCCCGTTTCTCTCAACCCCATCGCAACACCCAAGTCCCTTCTGGAGCACTTCCTCACATCAGTAGATTTACCTAAGAGCTCCAATTGATCACGTTCCAAACCAATGTGCGGCACACCATTCAATATGGCAATTGTAGCAGGTACAGCTCCATGCTCTCTCACTGCATTCTCCACCTCCACAGCTACCATGCTGTTAAACACTACGATATTTGAACGCATCGATACGTACCTGTTTTAACGTTGTCCGGATATGGCATACCATGTGATATAATGGTGGACTCTAATGCCACGATTGGTCTTCCTTGCCTCTGTGCAAGTCTCACCTCCTTGCTGAATCGAAGGAATCGATGCATCTCTCGAAGATTTTGGGGGTCGTATCACATTTTTCAAATTTAAAAATCAACTTTTGAATATTCTTGTTTGTAAACCTAGAAATACACACAAGCAAAATCAATCCAATTATTTTAAAATACTACAAGTAGTGAATAGAAGCCATCAATCGCTAATATTTTTAAAAACAAGAGTGTCTTGTTGGAAGAAAAATGCCTGATGGGTATATATATATATCAATTGACTGATGGTTTCTTTCCGATCCTTGGAATATTTTAAAACAATGTATCCAGGAATATAAAATAATAACTATTCAATCAAACAATATTCAATGATGCAAACTTTTCGTTGTATGCCTTCAACTTATCTTTGTACTCAACTGGAACATCGTCTAAAAAATGACCAGGTTTCAGCTGCCTAATGTTTTCTCCGTCATAGCTAGAAGGGCAATAAGAAAACTGCGAAGGCTCAATTTGAGGGGGTCTATAAAGTCGTAAGCCATTCAGTCCAGAGCCGATATAACGCTTATACTGATGCAGAAACGCAGGAGAATCATGAAAATATTGAATCAAGTACTTTCTATGCAAGCTTCCAGTCGCAGAGACTATTTGCCCCGGTGGAATTTCAGGGTAGTAAAAGGACGCTTTATTTGCAAGAAACGAAAAACGCCAGCAATCTTTATCTCCGTACAAGACCTTCATAAGAAATGGACTGCTAGAGCAGTGAAATGACTCCACTAGAGGTTTCCTATGTCGCAACGTGTCAATATAAAACTGCCCGCTTTCTAGTTCTTGAGCATGTTTGAATGTGGGCTTCCATTGAACATCAAAATACTGCCAAGCGATGTGATTAGGCCACCCAAGTTGACCGATCGGAGCTTGTTCTTTGTTCCAGACCAATTTCGAACACTCGTGACCCCACAAATCACTCCAAAAGATCGCTCCGTTTTCGGCATACTCTTTGGAATCAAAAAAGTCGACTGGATTTTTGAAAGGAATCGAATCGGAATCGATAAACAGCACGTGTTGAAAACTGCTGTATAATACTGACAGGGCTTTGTACATGAAGAATCTCCCACCAACTTCTACTTGCTTAGGTATCTCCACACAATTTAGGCCATTCACTAGATGGGTTTGTTGCCTACACAAACTTACAATTCTTGCGTTTTCTGAACATAGCTCAAACCCAAGATCACCGTCTTTGAGATTGAAATAATCTCGAACGAATACTATGGTAGTCAATGCCATTCGAAGGTCACTGGTAGATCCTAGCGATAATACTATTCCACGTCCCTTTTTCTTCCGAAACTGCTCTTCATATATATCAGGTAGGCTAGCCACCCTTTCCTTATCCCTCCTCATCTCTTCTATACATTGTGTGTGATCGCCATCATCTCCTTTGAATCGGTTGTGCCAGAATGCTTTACATATCAGATTAGATTTTTTAATCCCAAATGAAAGGACAGTAGTATCGTCCACTTGAAGAGCTATCTCGCCAGCAACCAAAGCATCTTCAGTTGGGGCTCCAAATATAGAGTGATACAGAATTGCACAAACAGATAGAGTCAAAAGCGCATAGATGAGATTCTTTCCACCATCCTTCATATAATAAGACAGGAACCTTTATCTAGCAGAGGAATAGTGGGGCCCCCCGAAACACTATCTCATGGATGGGGGTCGTCCCTTTTTAGTCCTGACCGTACACATTTAACTAACTTTTTTTTTTTTTTTTTTTTAAAAAAAAAAAAAA
>Ga0105054_10008281_pt1 | contig 13803 bp, 9 predicted proteins | sample BON02_FD_78091 | JGI IMG/M metagenome (GOLD analysis project Ga0105054, IMG submission 78091) | Freshwater microbial communities from Lake Bonney liftoff mats and glacier meltwater in Antarctica - BON-02 (megahit assembly) | ecosystem: Environmental > Aquatic > Freshwater > Ice > Glacier...
AAAAAGTATGTGTCAAAAAAACAATGCCGTGTTTGTCCTGCTATGTTTTCTATGTCCCTATGTGTCTATGTGTTAAAAAAAGTATGTGTCAAAAAAACAATGCCGTGTTTGTCCTGCTATGTTCCTACGTGTTAAAAAAATACACGTGTAAAAAAACTACATAATGCTCCTCCCTAGCAGTCGCCAAAAATAATTCCCATTTTAAAAACAAAAAGTTTCATTTTAAAAAACAATTAGTTTTATCTTTGTTGCGACAACACGCAACTACTAAGGGTTTTGTGTTCCTCGAAATGGTAATGTGCCCTCAAATATTCAGTTCACCCCCCCCAAGTTGCTGATTATTATCACATTATCAAATTACCACATTGTCAAATTAGCCAAGAAGATGAATCTATGTCCAAACTGCGCCGCCGAAGTCATCCCGGGATCAAAATTCTGTAACCGCTGTGGCGACAAAATTGCGGAGCGCACCAAAGAATGTCCTGCTTGTAGTCACCGCGGGCCCCTTTCCTCTGTCTTTTGCCATCATTGCGGCTTTCACTTTGATGCAAAAATGAAGGACAATGACAATCGGTATATCCCAATTTACCCACTTGAATTTGAACCTGACACCCTGACGGAGCAGGTCAAAGCCTTATTTTTCAAGAGTTTGAGTCAACGGGTAACTGCGGAGCACGACCCGAACAAATACCCAGACTATGTAGAGCGCTTCTACCAATCCAGGTTTCGGGAAATTTATGGCTTGCGTGCCGAGCAAATTGCCGAGGACGTGTATACCCAATGGGAACGATTCGGCAGCGAAGCACTTCCTGAAATAGACAAGCGGTTAAAGATTGCTTTTGAAGGCCTGCTCGATTTTTTCATCATTCAATACTGCCCCGACTTGAATGGCATGTTGCTGCCATCTGCCATTTTAAAATACGAAAAGGCCATCCCAGGTAAAACTGATTTATGGCAGATGATCCAGGACTTCCTCGATTTTGACCACGAAGAGGAAGTGGTGTATTTTGATTTCATCACCATGAAGCCCGAGTTGTTGGCCAATGCCTGCAAAAGTTTTCTAGGCGCCGAGCGCAATGAACGCGTCTTTTTTATCTGCGACCTGTCTGTAAAAAGCAACTGTAAAGAGGGCTTTGCCATGACCAACAAAGGCATTTACTGGCTGGCGCCTTTCGATCGGCCGCGCAGGGTGTTTTACGCAGATATTGGCACCATAAAAAAAGAAAAAGAGTGGCTGACCATCAATGGCCATTTCTTTCACGCAACGCCTACACTCAATTTGAAGCTCTGCAAGCTCCTAAAAAAACTTCGGGGTTGGCGCTCAGAGGATGCAAAAATTAAAAACCCCATGGAAATGGCGTAAAAAGCTGTTATTCAAGCTAAAACTCAGCTGTCCGAAACTTTCTTTAATATTCTTGGGTTAAGTTTTTGTCAGTTTCAAATAAGCGCTGCTATCTTTGCACCCGCTTACGAGCAAAATGGAGGTTGTAGCTCAGTTGGTTAGAGCGTCGGTTTGTGGTATCGAAGGTCGGGGGTTCGAGACCCCTCATCCTCCCAGTATTGAAAAAGGCGACGCAATTGCGTCGCCTTTTTTGTTTTTTACCACTTATTTTTCTGGTGTCACATCCCCCGAAATAACCACCCTCGATTCATTGGGGTAGGTATTGGCCGTCACCGTGATCATTTTTTTCTGCCGTTCAGACTTACCCTCCGTATTAAACCTTGCAGAAATCTCACCCGTTCCTCCAGGTGGAATGGGCTCTTCTGGCCATTCTGGTACCGTGCAGCCACAAGAAGAGCGGGCTTTCAGAATGGTAAGCGGCACTTTCCCTGTATTGGTGAATTTGAAACTGTGCGTTACGACGTCACCTTCCTTGACCGTACCAAAATCGAATTCGGATTCTTCAAATACAATACGGGCCAATTGATTGGTATCGGTGGGGATACCCGCCGTTGCAGGATTGTTGATCATATCGGAATTGGTGCCACCCTCCCCTACTTTTTGAACACCAGAAGAATCGTTTTTACAGGCAACCCAGGCAAGTGATGCGGCGATGAGTAAAAAATAACTGTTTTTCATACTAATTCAATATTTTGCGTTAATTTTTGCAAAGATAGAATCTCTCAAAACCTGATTATCACAACAAATTGAAAATGAAAAGAATGGTTTTCCTGCTAGGCTTTATGGGCTGCGGCAAAACATATTGGGCCAAACGCATGGCAGGCATATTGGACGTTCCATGCTATGATTTGGATGCGATGATAGAACGCTACAGTGCACTGCCTGTTAATCAGATTTTTGAAAATACCGGGGAAGCTGCCTTTCGCGATTTAGAGAAAAAAGTGCTGCACCATGGCATGCACCTTGTTCCCGGTATGTACGCGGCAGGCGGCGGCACCCCGTGTTTTTTCGACAACATGGACTGGATGAACGAAATTGGTCTTACAATTTACTTGAAAACACCCACAAATATTTTGGTAGAACGCTTAAAAACGGAGCGTTTGCTACGCCCCCTTTTGGCCCAAGTAGAAGAACACGCTTTGGAGGCACATATTGAACAATTGGTTTCGCAGCGTTCACCATTCTACACGAAAGCGGCCATTTGCCTCGAACAAAGTCCCGAAAACAGGCCTGTTTTCGAACAAATACTGCTAGAGGCCATCAACGCCGAATATTAATCAGGCCATTTTCATCCTGTTCCAAAATACCCTCATCCAGCAAATATTCCAGCACTTTTGATACGAGTTCATGCCGTTTTAAAGCAAAGGCACCCATAATCTCCTCTACGGGCAAGGCTTCCTTCAACAGCACCTGGCGGATTTTCTGCTCATATACCTCAAACTCAGCATTATTCACGGTGCTTTTATTCCGTCCAGTACAAACATCACAAATACCACATGGCTTGCTGTCCGGTTCATTGAAATAGGCCAGCAACAATTGACTGCGGCACTGTCGCTCTTCCGCATATCGGATGGCTTGTGCGGTGCGTTCTTCCGCCCGCTCTTTCCTGAATTTGAACTTTTGCAAGTCTATTGAAAGGTTTTCCGCCGAAACACGCTCCCGGAGAAAAATAAGTTGCGGCTTTTCACTCATGGGTTCATATTCCAATACACCCTCCTTTTGGGCCGCGAGCAACACTTGTGTGACCTGCTCCTTGCTGCGTTTGGCGTATTTGGAAATCAAGCCTTCACTGACATCTACAAAATCTTGTTGAATGCCTGGGTAGGCCCGCAACAGCGTTTTTAATATCGTATCAGCCGCTGCATTGCGCAACTGATAGTCGTAAATCGCTTCCCGGCTGGCCACTACATGTACTTTGGCGGGCGCAGATGCGGCCTCTCCCAGCGCAATCCAGCCTTCCAGTTCCAATAGACGCAATGACGCATGGGTCTGTGCCAGTTCCAGTTTGTAATTGTGGCAAAAAAGATTCAGGTCAAAATCGAAGCTTTCATATAAGCCTGCGCCGACTGCCAATTGGGTATGGCTTCCTAGCGCCTTATACACCCGGCGCACCATTTCCAGCGGTGGATACCCCGCTTTGAGATAGTACCGGAGCGCATCTGCGTCACCAGCACCGTACAACAGTGTTGCGTAGGATTTCAGCCCGTCGCGGCCACCGCGGCCTGCCTCCTGGAAATAAGCTTCCAGGGATTCGGGCATCTGCAAATGCACCACCACCCGCACATCGGGCTTGTCGATGCCCATGCCAAACGCGTTGGTACAAACGATGATGCGCGTTTTTCCACCGATCCAGGCCTCTTGTTTGGCACTTCTTTCTTCGGTGCTTAGTCCTGCGTGGTAGTTGTCGGCACTGATACGATTTTGTGTTAGAAAATGCGCAACTTCCTTGGTTTCCCCGCGCGTCCGCACGTACACAATGCCCGAGCCAGGGACATTGCGCAAGATGTCGAGCAGTTTTTCGCGTTTTTTATCTTGGTAGAGTACGGAGTAGGAAAGGTTATCGCGTCGAAAGCTCTGCTGGAAAACAAGGGGTTCTTTGAAGGCTAATTTCTCCTGGATATCCAGCAAAACCTCCTTGGTGGCTGTGGCGGTAAGTGCCAGCACGGGTACTTTTGGGAGCATTTCCCGCAGTTCTGTAATCCGTAAATAGGATGGCCGAAAATCATAGCCCCATTGACTGACACAATGCGCTTCATCCACCGCAATCAAATTGACGTTCATGCGCTTGATGCGGGCAATAGCCATTTCTGTCAGCAAGCGTTCGGGGCTCAGGTACAGGAGTTTATAGGCGCCATTGCAGGCGTTTTCGAAAATAATGTCCACCGTCCGGCGGCTCATACCAGAATAAATTGCTGCTGCGGGCACACCGCGTTTTTGTAAGTTTTGCACTTGGTCTTTCATCAGGGCAATTAACGGGGAAACGACCAGGGTAATACCGTCCTGGCAAAGCGCCGGCACCTGAAAACAAATAGATTTCCCACCACCCGTCGGGAGCAATGCTAAGGTATCCTTTCCATTCAAGGCAGCACGGACAATATCTTCCTGCAGGGGACGGAAAGCTGGGTAGCCCCAGTAATGTTGCAGGATATCGAGTGGTTGTAGCAAGTAGTGGATGGTTTAAGGCAAAGGTACACGACATTTTGACTGGCAATCACCCTGCGGGAATGGAAATTATTTTGCGCCTACTGGCCCAGCTTTTATATTTTTGCCGTCATATTGCATCCAAAATACTCCATACATGAAAAAGCGATGGCTTTCGGTTTTGCTGGTACTTGCTTCCACCATCTTACTGATACTTTTATCCTTCAATGCCAACAAGTATCCCGATAAGCTTATCTGGACGGATATGGAGGGTTATTACGTGTATTTACCCGCAACATTTATCTACGGCGGCTTCAAAAAAGAGGCCGTCAGGGATACCAACTACATAAAAGCCTGGCCTGGCACAGATAAGATTTACACGAAATACACCAGTGGTGTCGCCATATTAGAAGCACCTTTTTTCTTCACGGCACATATATTGAGCTATCCACTGGGCTATCCATCCGATGGTCACAGCCTTATTTATTGCTACTTCCTGATGTTTGCCGCTATCTTTTATATGTTAGCTGGCATGTATTTGTTGTGGCGCAGTATCCAGGCGTATTACAGTAATACCGCCGCGCTGGTGTCGCTGGCATCATTGTTTCTGGGCACCAACATGTACTACTACACCATGTTCCAGCCCTTGATGTCTCACATCTACAGCTTCTTCATCTTTGCTGCGGTCATTTATTTGACGGATAAAATCATTGCGCCCCGCGAAAAAAACAGCTCCAGATGCTTTTTGCTTTTTGGCCTTTCCGCCGGGATCATGGTGCTGATACGCCCCACAAGTGCCATTGTGTTGCTGTATCCTTTGTATCAATGGAGCTAAACAAACAGATGAAAAGTGGGCTTATATTCAAAAAAACGCCCTGAATCTGTTGATCATGGCGGTTGCCACCATCGCCGTATGGATTCCACAGCTGATCTATTGGAAATCTGTGACCGATCATTGGTTCATGTGGTCTTATGGCGACGAAACATTTAAATATTGGAAGGAGCCAAAATTGTTTCGGGTGCTGTTTGATGCCTGGAACGGCTGGCTGCTGTACAGCCCGATTGCCATTATTCCATTGGTAGGGCTTGTATTGGGGCGGCACTCCAACCGCCATTCAGAGCGCATCATCATGTTGATACTGGCCCTGGCTACCTATCTGTTTGCCAGTTGGTGGGCCTGGTGGTTTGGCGGCGCTTTTGGGCACCGTTGCTACGTGGAATATTATGCGCTCCTGGCAATGCCTTTTGCCGCAGTCGCCGAGCGGGCTTTTAAATCCACGTGGAGCAAGGTGGTATTTATCGCCCTATGCTTGTTGCTCATTTACTACAACCTCGGCCTGACCTATCATTACCAGGCGCCCTGGGATGGGCCAAACTGGACTTATGACAGTGTGTGGAATGAAATTAAGCGGCTTTTTTAAGGGTTTGGCCCGGCGTAGTCAACAAAATATAATTCTATTCGAGCGTTAGACCTTCCAGGTTTTAAAAACCTGGAAGGTCTTCACCAAAAAAATCGAAATAAAATATGGCGGTATTTTCAATGCCGCCCGTTTTAACACAACCCCGAGGGCCATTTGATCTGACGATTTTTCATCGTCCGACCAATAAGTACAAACAAATGTCCACGCTTACCCCGCCTTTCCTTCCAACAAAAATTAGGGATGACTCATGTTTAAAGCGCTAAAAACCGATCCCTGCTCAGTTTCCACACATTCACCTCCTGCTCAAAGTTGAGCCAGCCCGGTGTTGTCACCACTGATCGAAGCAATTGAAACTCGACTTTTTCGAGTGTTTTGTTCGGGCCCGGATTGAGGGAATACGGCTCGCTGTACACCTTTTCCAATTCCAGGTTGGCAAAAAAGTAGGGTAATGACATTTTTACAAAGGTTGTCCCGACACCTTTTTGCCGAGTATGTGGCTGCCAAAGGTGCAAGTGCATATACGCTTCCTCTCCAAATTTGATCTTATTAACGTTGCAATGCCCAACAGCCTGACCATTGATTTCCCAAATGGTGCAATACGACTGTTTTTCTCTATAGGATTGAGACAGTTGGGATGCAAGCATTTGATGCCATTGCTCCCGGCTGGGCATTTTATCGAGGGCGACTCCCATGCTGGTCAGAAACGCATCGTCGGCTCCGAGCCAATAATTAGTGATAAGTTCAATGTCTGATGCTTGTATTTCTCTAACAGCGAACATGAGTGATGAGTGATGAGTGATGAGTGATGAGTGATGGGTTATGGGTGATGAGTTATGGGTTGCACGACATCCGAGATTCAATTTGGGGATGGTTTTTCAGCACTTTTAGCGATTTGAGAGATGCGCTTTTCTAAACAGGCTCAAAGCTACCGTAACAAAGTAACATCACCCTGTTTGCGCAGCAAACTCGCATCATTGTCCACCCGATACGTCAGAAACCACACGTAAACCCCAGGCGGGCATAATTGCTGCCGGAAAGTACCATTCCAGCCGAGGGCAGGATTTTCTTCCTGGTACACCAGCACGCCCCAGTTATTAAAAACCTGTAGCCGTTCGAATGCCTATTTACTTGCCTATGCTGAAGTAATTTTGGGCTGACAGTTGGAACCGATGCCATACCATGTCGTATTTGGATGGGGTTGAGCTGTATAGCCCGATAAACTCAATATTAGAGGTCTCTCTTGTCCAGAAACACTGAAACATCAGTTCAAGTTCATTTTTTTTGTTCAATTGCCGCCGCCAGCCCAAGCCGGCATAAACCCCAAGAATTGGCGTATTGAATTGAAGCTTCCCTGCTTCCCATAAACCCTCCTCCAGGCTTGGTGTGGGTGTCAGGTAAGAAGGGCTTTCCACGCGATATGGCAGTCCCCAGGACTTTTCAAATTTTGCCGTCAAGGGAAAAGAAAACGTCAAGCCTCCGACGACGACCGGGCCACTTTTGTTATATGATTTTGGGCGAAATCGCACGCCAATCGGGATTTCCAGGTGCTGCATGCGAGGGAGAAAACATGTCGGTAAAAAAAACCAAGGTAGGCCGGAATGGGTTCGCCCGCATTGAGGTTTATAGCTTGACATACTTTACCACCAAATGAGTTCAGGGAATCACTGAGCAAACTTTTATCTACATAATTTACGCCCGCAGAAAACCCCAGGGCTGTATTAAGGTTGAAGTTTGCCGACATACCAAGCGTGGCGTGGTTCGCATTGGAGAAATGCGCGTTTTCAAAGAGTTTTGAAGACACAAACGTAAACTTGGGAACAGGCTGCAAATAGTACCCTGCCATAATGCCCAAACTAAACTTGGGGCGCAAGGTCTTTTCTTTTTGAACTTGCGGTATTTGCCCAGGATAAGCGCAAGTGTTCATCGCTTTAAAATAGCGTTCCAGAAATACCTTTTCATATTTAAGCTTAGCTTTCGACTGCTCGGCGCAGGATCCAAAATACACCTTCATTTGCGTTTCCAGGCCGCGCGGGTTTACGCTGATGCGTTTGGGCTTTTCTTTGGAATCGAAAGAAAACACGCTCACTTGCTTTTCCCGGGAGCCTTCATACAGGTTGTACCCGCCATGCACGACCCGTTGCAGGTATATCCTGAAGGAGTCTGATTGAAAAACCACCGACTATGTCGTGATAAACAGGTCATTTTCGCCATGCATTTCCCGGATATCCGCAGGTGTAAGCTTGGTCCAGTTGTCAGCCCCGGCAGCTTTGAATTTCAGGACATTATCTTTAAGGCTGCCGATGTAAAACTGCCCGGACAGGGAATCTCCCTTGTTTGAAAGGTAGTATCCCTTGGCGAGGTCTTGGGCGGCAGCCGTGGCGGAGATGCAGGCGATGAGGCCTAGGCAGTAGATGGTTGTGTTGAAGTAGCTTTTCACGTGTTTGTAGTTTTGAAATTTGCTGCTTAAAGGTATGGGCGTTGGGGGGAAGTGGGGCGCACTCGTACTGGTAGCTGGCGCCATTGGGGCTGATGCGGCCTTCGTCGCGGTATACCGCCTCTAAGGTAAGGGCGCCGCCGCTTCCGGTGGTACGGTATTCGAGGCCGTTAACATAATCCTGGGTGTACACCACCGCGCCCTGGTCATTCACCGTTTTGCGGAGTTTCTTGCATGCATGGTCGTACAGCAGGTAGATGTTGCGCTCTGCGCCGCCAGTGCCGACCGGGATGGTCATTTGCTTGGGCAGGTTAAGGTGGTTGTACAGCAGCGACAAGTCCTTGTAGGGATCATAGGTCATATTGCCGTTGACGTCATAGATATAGGTGGACGTTCCGCTGGCGATGCCGGGGTTGAAGCCCCTTCGCGCCAAGCTCCCACTCCCCGCCAAGCGCCCTGCCTGAGTATTTTCACCACGCAAGAATCGCATACCAGGATTTACCCCTACCCCCTTGACAACCGCATCAAAAAGCATTCACGCTGATACACGCTTTTTCCCATTTGACCACAAAAAAGGCGATCTCCCGGTATTACCCACTGGAGATCGCCTACTAAATCTTCTACAATTGTACTATCGATTCAACACGATTTTCCGAACCACCTGCTTATTGTCGATGCGGATAACCAGGGAGTACAAGCCATCTGAAAGACCCGACAAGGTCATCGCAATTTGCTTGTCCTGCACCGAATCCTGCACCAGTACCCGGCGGCCAGTTTGATCAAACACTTGCATAAACACATTTTCGCCCACCAGTTCATCTGGCAACAAAATAGAGATGTTACCGGAAGTAGGATTTGGGAATACACGAATACCATCCAGAATAATCGGGGTGTCTTGTGTGCCCGAAGTGGTGTTTTGCACCGTGATCGGCATGCCCGCTACCGTACAACCATTGTCGTCTGTTATCACAACATTATACGTGCCCGCGGCTAATCCTGTGGGATTTTGTGCCGTAGAAACCTCCACACCATTTAATAACCAGGAATAGGAGTAAGGCGGCAAACTACCCGCTACATTGATAAAAATGGAACCAATGTGCAGCATATTGACATCGTTGAACACGGTGTCCAAGGTTACCGTCAACGGGCTGAGAATGGTCACTTCAAAGGAGCAGGTGCCAATATTCCCTTGTGCATCCATGAAAGTGTAGGTCGTTGTCGTGGTACCCGTTGGGAATAGTGCCCCAATAGGCAGGCCTTCCGTGATGTTGAAGCTACCGCCGAGGATCAAACAGTTGTCGGTAGCCGTTGGCGCTTGGTAGAACACCGGGTTGTCGGCAAAACAATGCACGAGGCTGGGCGAACAAATCAAAATCGGAGCAGCATTATCAATAATGGTGACCGTGATGGTTTGAGAAGTTACATTCCCAGCATCGTCAGTAGCTGTGATGGTGACATCATGATTGCCCAATTGTGTGCAGGTAAATTCCCCTGGAAGAATCACAACAGAAGCCAAAACACAGTTGTCTGTAACTGTGGCATTCATGTTTTGAACCGTTAACACGACATTTCCATCAGGGCCAATTGGAACAGGTGTGTTGCTGGCAACAATCACCGGCGCAATATTGTCGTCGGAAAGTATTGTTACGGAAGTACTGGCCGTACAACCGTTTTCATCGGTAACAATAGCGGTGTAGGTTCCGGCAACCAAACCTGTAGCTTCATAGTTGCTTTGGCCATTACTCCATGCTATAGAGAGGCCTCCGGTGCCGCCAGTGGCCGCAACAGAAGCATACCCTTCCGGTGATGTCGGGCAAGAAGTGACGCTGGATGAATCAACAACCACAACGATGGCTGGTGGTGCCAACAATTCGACTGGCACGATGATACTGCACCCGTTTGTATCGGTAACTTCCACCGTTTGTATGCCTGCTGGCAAATTGGTTTCCGTAGCCGTGGTACTGCCACTGCTCCAGGCATACGTAAATCCACCTGTTCCGCCCGTCAATAAAACGGTCGCAGAACCATTTGATGCGCCATTACAGGTTGGGTTCGTAATTTGCAAATTCGTGATCAGGTTGCAGTTTCCTGCCTCCACTTCTACCGTTTGAACGGCAGTGCAATTGTTGGAATCCGTCACGGTAACCGTGTAGGTACCCGCGGCCAAACCGGAGATGGTCGCTGTCGTTTCAGCATTGCTCCATTCAAAAGTATAGGTACCCGAGCCGCCCGTTGGGTTCGCGCTCGCCGTACCATCATCGGTGCCAGAGCCACTGGTGACAGAACCTGTCGCATTGGCAACCAAGGCACTTGGCTCTTCAATCGTAAATGTTTCAACCTCTGGGCAATTGTTAGCATCCGTAATGGATACGGAGTAACTGCCTGCGGCGAGGTCACTCAGATTCGTCGTGGTATTGCCCGTGCTCCATAATATAGTGAACGGCGCTGCGCCGCCCATAAACTCAAGCACTGCTGTGCCATTGCCTGCGCCGAAACAACTGATGTCTGTCGACAGGATTTCTGTTGCCAGCGTGCAGTCAAACTGGTTGACGTTTATCGTGCGCACGCGTGTACATCCATTCGCATCGGTAACAGTAACAGAATAAGAACCTGCTGCCAGGCCATTGATGGATTGGGTAGTTTCTCCGTTGCTCCACAAATAGGTGTATCCGGGAATTCCGCCAGTAGGGCTCGTTGTTACAGTTCCATCAGCAGCGCCGAGCGCCGTTTCTCCCGTTGCCATAGCATTGGTCACGATGGCTGTAGGTGCGGTGACAGCAGCAGTTAAGGTGGCGCTGCAGCCTTCGCTGTCAGAAACCGTTACCAAGTAAGTACCTGCACCAAGATTCTCATTCAATGCCGTGGTGGCTCCATTGCTCCAGAGGTAAGTGTACACACCGTTTCCACCAGCCGGTAAAACGCTCAGGCTGCCATCAGCTCCGCCAAAACAATTGGCATTGTCAACATTGCCTATGCTTGCGGTTACATTGGTATATTGAACGACCGTAAAGGAAGCAGAACTGGTACAGCCTGTTGCGGTATTTGACACCATTACGCCGTATACACCGGGTGCATTTGCTGCCAAGAAGGCCACAACACCTGTATTCTGCGTTCCACCGCCAGGCAAGGTCCAGGAATGGGTCAGGTTGGAAGGGTTGCCCAAGCTGGTTGCCAGTACATTCACCGATGTATTGTTGCAATTCAAGCTACCCGATGACGCAAGGGTCGTACCTGGCGGTGTATTGTTCAGGATTACGGCGGCATTTGCAGCAGTAGTACAACCGTTGGGTGCTGTCGCCACTACCTGGTAGCTGCCGACCACTGATACTACAGGATTAGATATTAGGGATGTAAAGCCGCCTGGGCCAGTCCAGCTGTAGGTTACGCCTTGGGTAGTTGACGTGGCGCCCAAAGTAACAGTGCTTTGAGCGCAGGTAATGCCGCCGCCGGTTGCCGTTACCTGCGGTGTATCGTTGCCTGCAATTACAATAGCAGTGGAGGTCGCCGTACAACCAGAAACACCATTGGTAACCAACACGGTATAAGTACCCGCAACGTTTACCACAGGGTTTTGTGCTGTAGATGTAAAGCCTCCCGGCCCCGTCCAGGCATAGCTTGGATTAGGCGCATTCGTTGACGCTTGTAAGGTGATATTGGGTGCAGCACAGGTGAAAGTACCGCCTGCAGTGGTGATCACCGGTGGTGCAACATTTGCAGAGACAACAGCATTCGAAACAGCGGTACAGCCATTGTGGATATTGGTAACGCGCAGCGAATAGGTCCCGGGAGCATTTACAACTGGTGTCAAGGTATTTACGCCAGAAACAATATTGCCGCCCAAAAGCACCTTCCAAAAATAGGAATAATTCGAGCCCAAGGAGCCCGTCCCCTGCAATTGCACTTGTGTCACGACACATGTGAGCACCATGTTTGGTCCGGCTTGAGCCAAGGGAGGCGTCAAATTGCCTGGAACATTGACAAACGCAGTGTCCTTGCAGGCATTGCCACCGACGATGTTGGTAACGATTAAAGCATGTTGTCCAGGCTCGCTGGCCGTAGCCGTAATGGCATTGCTAATTACCTGCCCGGCAGGGTTTAACCACACATAACTCACACTGTTTCCGGTAGTAGATCCTGCGCCTGAAAGGGGTACAGAGGTGACCGCGCATGTAATGGTATCTGGCGCTGCAATAACTGCTCTTGAGGGTATTTTAAAAAGGGAAAAGTTTACGATACTGTCGCATCCCTTATAAGAAGTTAAGTACTCCTGATAAGTACCCGTTTCACAATACTCAATGCCATTGATCTCAAAACACTCGTTTTTGCAGAGGTATCGCAGGGGCAGGTTTCTCTGGTTGAATGGCAGCAAAACAAGTTTTTGTTTGATGATACTATCACAACCCAAATAAGAGGTGTAAGGGGTGGAAGTCAGGTTGTAAGTGCCTGGGCCGCCCAAAACATTGAATGGCTCCTCAAGCCATTGGTAAGGGACCTCGTTGTTGCATATCGTTAAATCAGGGAGTTGGGTGATCGGCAAAGGCACATTTGACACAGGAAAACAAGTATTTACCGAAGGAGAGCAGGCATTGGATGCAGTGACACAAATATTGCCGCCTGCATTTCCAAATGCGACCTCTACAGAATTGTTGCTTGCTGCTGGGAACACCCGCACATTGCCGCCACCATTGATGGAGGAGCCCACAGGACTCGTCCAGGTATAAGAGACAGCATTGTCAACAGGTGGAATAGTATATGTGGTGGTCGCATTCGGGCAAACTTGAGACAGGCCTTGAATCGGGCTGATTGAGCCAAGCGGCGGACCTTGTGTGCTGCCCCCATATACCCAAAAGGAAAAATTGCATATATCACCGTTGAAGCCATCAATAACAAATTGATATGGATGGCCAACAATTAGATTGTCCGCTTGAACGGTGAATGCACCAAAATTATTCAAGGCATTCGGTCCTGGCTCACATACGAGGTTGTTATTACAATTGTCCAGCAATGCCGCCTCAAGCCCTTGGCCTGTTTGGCAATTGGTCGGAAAAACGGCAATAGAAATGCTGGAGCTACCCGCGATAAACCCAAAAAAACGCGGGTTATTCAGCACTAAAGTGCCTTGGCAAAGTGAAGCAGGTGACCCGGGCGGCAGTAGAATATTGTTTATTCCTGTAATCCCGTCTAAGTCGCAGTTGATGCAGGATGTGGCACATGTACTAGATGAGGTGGCCCCGCTTGGACAAGCAAATAGCCCTTGCGCTTCCAAGCGCTGACCCAAGGTGGCAATGAGAAGCAAAAAAAATAGTAGTATCTTGTTATTCATAATCGGTGAGAAAATGGTGAGAAAATGTGGTGAGATTGGTCAGATAGCTGATTAAATGCATTTTGGTGCTTTCAAGGAAGCG
>Ga0105054_10008282_pt1 | contig 13800 bp, 10 predicted proteins | sample BON02_FD_78091 | JGI IMG/M metagenome (GOLD analysis project Ga0105054, IMG submission 78091) | Freshwater microbial communities from Lake Bonney liftoff mats and glacier meltwater in Antarctica - BON-02 (megahit assembly) | ecosystem: Environmental > Aquatic > Freshwater > Ice > Glacier...
GAAATAAATCAGAATGCCCAGCAGGGGAAGAATCAGAGCACCGATGAGGAGGATCTTTTCCAGACCTTCCGCACCGCGATCATCGCTCATCACACGCTTGAACTGGTTGGTCAGTTTCTTGAACATGGCAAACTCCGGTTAGCAGGTCGGCGAACTCTTTCTTTACTTCTCTTCAAACGTTCACATCATCACATTGATGATGGGGAACCCAAGGTTAGTGCCTGCGGGCAAAAATCAAATCAAATCTCAAATTCCTGATCTCAGACTCAAGGCAAAGGCAAACTCGAGAACTGGGTCATCATGCGGTAGTAATCAACGATGATGCCTAGAGACATTGTAAAAAGATAGATCGAAGGTAACGCGATGGCACCCAATAATAGCGCCCATTCCAACGAGGTGGTGCCGCGCTGATCGCGGATCATCCTGCGGTAGGCCCGTTGCCATATCGCACCTCTGGCTTTAGTGAATTTGGAGGTATTGGCTGTTTCCATTGCCATATTCTTTCCTCAAACGAGGCTCAGGTCAACTCAAATATCGCTTTGGTGCGATCGGTCACCATTTCCCGTTCGTGCGGACGCAGGTTTACCGCAAAGGTCGAACGCTGGCCGGTCCAGGTTAATTGCACATTCTTTTTATCGTTCGGATCGGTCTGCACCGTGAAGATGTCGCGCAGTTTGTACCTTCCGTTATCGCCCATCGGCTCTACTTCACTAACGTACGTGAGCATGCGTCGTCCACCCACATGCCTGCTCATTTGCACAATTACGTCAATGGCCGAGGAGACCTGCGAGCGTAAAGCTGCCAGCGGCAGTTCCACTTTGCTCATCAAGGCCATGGTTTCCAGGCGGTTAAGAGCGTCGTAAGGGTTGTTAGCGTGGAGCGTACCCATGGAGCCGCCGTGGCCCGAGGTCATGGCCTGAATCATGTCCAGCGCTTCGCCGCCGCGCACTTCGCCGATGATAATGCGGTCAGGCCGAAGGCGAAGTGAAGAGCGAAATAGCTCGCGAATCGCCACCGCACCGCGTCCGAACTGATCGGGGGGCTTGGTCTCCATCTGCACCACGTGGTCCTGCTGCAATTGCAATTCCGATGAATCTTCGATGACCACGATGCGCTCGCCTTCGGGAATGAAGACGGACAGGGCATTGAGCAGCGAAGTTTTGCCGGAGCTGGTGCCGCCTGCAACGAGAATATTTCGTTCAGCGGCGATGGCGATCTTCATGTACTCCATCGCCTCGTATGTCAGCGTGCCCAGGTGGATGAGCCAGTCGATATCGAGCGTGGTGGTGTTGAACTTGCGGATGGTCATCACCGTGCCCTTGCGAGCACAAGGCGGCCGCGCCACGTGAACGCGTGAGCCATCGGGCAAGCGCGAGTCAATGAGCGGGTTGTCGCCGGCGATGCTTTTGCCCGTGAACTGAAGGATATTGTTGACCGCGGCTTCGTACGCTTCGTTGTCAGAAAAGACAGCAGGCGTGCGAATGATCTGGCCATCGCGCTCGATGAAAATCTCATCGTACTTGTTGACCATGACCTCGGTTACGCCTTCATCAGCGAGATAAGATTGAATGGGGGCGAGATAGTGAGCGACGGTCGCGGTGAAGAGATCGAAGTCGTTCATGCTTGTGATTGTAGTGAATCCGCCGCTAGTTAGCCGTTCGCCTTGGCGAACGAAGAAACCGAATTGTATTCACACTCGAAACCCGACACCCGACACCCGCATTTCAGCCCGTCGCCGCCAGCTCATGTCGCTGATCGAACATCACCGCCACCGTCTGGCTGCCGCGATGGCCCATGCTGCGCACCACGGTCGCTTCGCTCATTTCATCAGCAGCGAGGATCACATCCTGCTTCGTCTGCGCGATGCCGATCTTGATGCGCTGGCCCGGGATCATCAGTGAAGGCGTGTCGATTTCTATCAGCGCCCCGCTCGTCGATAGGTTCGTCGTTCGCCCCGGCAAATACCGTCCCGTGTGCAGGCATTGCACCTTCACCGGACGGGTCAGCATCAGGCGAGCATCGCGACGGCGTTCTTGTGGCGTTGTCATGGACGGCCCCTTGTGTTGGGTTATTCCGTTCTTATCGGTCAAAACGACTGTGCGGATGAATCGGATCGTGTACCCAATTCACTCATTCGCCCGTTACCGGGCCTTGGCTTTGACAATCACTGGAAGCAGTGAGGCTGCAATTTGAAGGTTGTTCATTTGCTGTCCCGTATCAAGATGGATCAAATGTAGAAATCAAATTTGTGCCTGCGGGTTGAGTATGTATGTTGAATCTCGACGGTCAATGTTGTTTGTCGCCGAGTTGTTTCCGTTTTCAGTTTCCACTTTTCAAAGGATGATCACCATGTTTCGATTCTCAATGTTTCTGATTCTTGCCGTCTCGCTCATTGCGCCGCTGAGTTGCATGGCCGAAGATGCCACGCCCGGTCTCGATGCACTCGTGGGCAAAGATTCGCCACTCAAGGAAGGCGAACGCATCGCGTTCCTGGGCGACTCCATCACGCAGGCCGCTGTCGGCAAAGGCGGTTACATCTGGCTCATCGAAGAAGCGCTCAAGGCCAAACAGGCTGACAAGAAAGTCGAACTGATCAAAGCAGGAATCTCCGGCCACAAGGTGCCCGATCTCCAGAAACGCCTCGATAAAGATGTGATCAGCAAGAAGCCCACCATCGTCTTCATCTACATCGGCATCAACGATGTCTGGCACTGGAACAACAACCGCGGCACCAAGAAAGAAGATTTCGAGTCCGGCCTGCACGACATCATCAAACGCATCAAAGATGCAGGCGCGATCGTCGTGCTCGCTACGCCCACGGTCATCGGAGAGAAGCACGACGGCTCTAACAAGATGGATGCGATGCTCGAAGAGTATGCCGCCATCAGCCGCAAGGTCGCCAAGGAGGAAGGCCTGGTGCTGTGCGATCTTCGCAAGGCGTTCATCGACACACTCAAAGAAACCAACAAAGACAACAAGGAAAGGGGCATCCTCACCGGCGACACCGTGCACCTCAATGGCGCAGGCAACAAGCTGGTCGCCGACACCTGTGCCGCCAGCCTCGCGCAAGCGCTCAAGGCTCGTAAGTAATCGTCACGCACAAATCCAGATTGATGCAAGCATTCACAAGGCTCGGTCCAAAGCGGACCGAGCCTTTTTCTTTCCGCCGCTTGCGGCGTAGCGACGTCAGCGCGAGAAATAATCCACATCCTTATGCTCAGCTTTGCAACATTTCCACGCCTTCGCGGTAAGCTCATCACAACGGGGACAAACGCGGATCAGTCCGATTTCCATTCAAACACTTTCGCGATCTCGAACGTCTGCACGCACTGGGAAACCACACCATGAAACGTACACTGCTCCTGCCAATCTTCCTGATGACGTTTGTCGCCAGTCTTGCTCACGCAGCGCCCAATGCTGACCACAAATCCGCTGCGGAGATTCTGCCCAGCTCATCGCTCGTCTATGCGGAACTGAGCGATTCGGCAGCCGTGATCAAATTGCTCATGGATCATCCGATCCGTAAGAAACTCGAAGCATCCGATGGCTACAAGCAATACCTGGCTTCACCGCAGTATGAGCAACTGCAAAACGGCCTCGCGCTCTTCGAGAAACAGTCTGGTATGAAGTGGCGCGATGCCATTGAGTCCATGTCCGGCGGCGGGCTCTACGTTGGATTCGATCTTTCAACCAACGGCTTCGCGCTGCTCATGAAGGCCACCGACAGCGACAAACTTGCAACGATTCATCAGGCTGTTGCCGAGGCTGTCGAGAAACAGAATCGCGGCGCGATTCAGAAAGGCCGAACTTACCGCGACGTCGATACATGGAAAATCGGCAAAGGCGGCTTCGCCATCGTCGGTAAGTGGTTCCTCTTCACCAACAATCCGGACATGGGCAAAACCATGTTCGACAACCTGCTCGACGGCTCCCCCAGCGCGCTGGCGAACGATCGTGATTTCAAAGCAGCAGCCGACAGGCAAGGCAGCAGCAGCGATCAGCCCACCGCATGGGCGTTCGCTCGCTTGCCTCTGATTCGCGGCCTTGGTTTACTCAACAAAGTCCTTCCCGAAAAGAGCGATAATCCCGGTGCAGAACTGCTCTTTGGCGGCGTGCAGGAAACGCTCAAGAATGCGCCCTTCATCACGACCGCGCTGCGCGTCAAGAACGAGGAACTGCGCTTGACCATCGGCGCCCCGCACGACCCATCAGAGGTCAGCGCTGCTCGCAGCTTCTTCTTTTCACCGCAGGGCAAAGGCGCAGCACCCAAGCCACTGAAGCCGCCGGGCACGATGCTTTCGTTCACCGTGCATCGCGATCTGGCTGCGATGTTTCGCTCGGCTGATGAGCTCTTCGAAGAGAACATTGCCGCGAACATTGCCCAGTCGGATTCGCAGCTCACGCTCTTTTTCTCAGGTCGGCCGTTCTACTCCGAAGTGCTCGGCTCCTTCCATCCACAGATGCAGATCATCGTCACGCAGCCCACATTCAAGGATGTGACTCCCGCGATCAAGGTGCCCGCCTTCGCCATGGTCATGCGACTGAAAAACACTGACGATGTCACCGTCGCTCAGTTCCGCACAGCCTTTCACACCATTCTCAACTTCGTGAATCTGCAAGGTACGCAGGATGGAAAGCCGATGCTGCTCACTGATCTGGACAAGATCGATGGCGCAACGCTGCTCTTCTCCAAGTATGTCTTCGATGCCAGCAAAGGCGACAAAACCAAGGCTGACATCATCTACAACTTCTCGCCTTCCATGGCCATCTACGGCGACCGCATCATGATCGCCAGCACGCGTGAACTCGCTGAGCAGCTCATCGCTTCAGCGAAGGCGCAGAAGTCCGATGAACTGATCCCGCAGAACACGCTGCTCGAACTCGATGGCCCGGCTGTCCTCCAGGCACTCAAAGACAATCGCGAAACGCTCGTGTCGCAGAACATGCTCGAGAAAGGGCACACGCCTGCACAGGCCAACGCCGAGATCGACACGCTCCTGGACTTGGTCAGCTATGTGCGCTCGATCCACTCAAGCATGACCTTCCAGGACAAGTGGGCGACGATTGACTTGAGCGCAAAACTGACCTCACCCAAGTGATGCCGCAGCATTCAGCTATCAGCCGTCAGCATTTAGCAACCAGAACACGGAATTTATCATGGCTTTGACCCCATCCAACGCGTGGCTTGCTTTCAAGCCTTCATCAGACCAACCGTGGTCGGCGAAACTGGCGGCTCACCTCTTCCGCCGCGCTGGCTTTGCGGCGAATTCCGCAGAGCTTGATCTGGCGGTAAAATCCGGTCTCGATGCCACGCTCGATCGGCTCTTCTCTCCCAAGGCCGCGACCGCGCCGGAAGGTGATGCAAAATCAGATCGCCACTTCGCCGCTGATCCCGCTCGCTTTGAAAGTCAGATGGCATCGCTGGGCAGCACCATGATGGCCACAGGCAATGCACATTCGCTCTCGTCCTACTGGCTGTTTCGCATGCTCTTCACGCCCGATCAGCTCCTCGAAAAGACCACGCTCTTCTGGCATGGCCACTTCGCTACCAGTGCTGCAAAAGTCGATAACGCTCGTCTGATGCTGCGCCATGGCGACTTGCTTCGCGCTCATGCCATGGGCAAGTTCGTGCCCTTTGTGCAGGCGATTTCGCGAGATCCCGCCATGCTGCTTTGGCTTGATGCTGCAAGCAATCGCAAGATTCGCCCCAATGAAAATTATGCCCGCGAACTGATGGAACTTTTCTGCCTAGGCGTGGGTAACTACACCGAAGATGACATCAAGGAAGTCGCCCGAGCCTTCACCGGCTGGGAAGTGGTACGCGATGAATTCCGCTTCAACAAGTACCAGCACGATGAAGGCACGAAATCCTTCCTCGGCAAATCCGGAAACTACAACGGTGATGACGCGGTGCAGGTCGTGCTCGCACAGCCAGCCGCGTCGCGCTTCATTGCGCGCAAATTGGTGAAGTATTTCGTTGCAGAAGAACCTGAACTTTCGCCGGAGATTATTGAGCCGATTGCGAAGGAACTGCGCGAGAATGGATTTGAAATTGGCCCGGTGATTCGCCGCATTCTTTCAAGCAATATCTTCTACAGTGAAGAGGCCATCGGCCGAATGATCAAGTCGCCCGTGTCGCTCGCCATTGGCTTGCTGCGTGCACTTGAAGGAAGCACCAACATGAACCAAGTCGCGCAGTCGCTTGAGCGACTAGGCCAGGCTGTCTTTTATCCGCCCAACGTCAAAGGCTGGGATGGTGGCCGTACATGGATCAATTCGTCCACGCTGCTTGGAAGAGCGAACATGGTGCGATCGATCATCGACACGAAAGAAACCACCTTCGGCGGCGGCAAGCTTGACGCACTCGCCAAAACGCACGGCAAGACATCGCCAAATTCTGTCGTCGATTGGCTACTTGGGTTGCTTGTGGCTGTGGACATTCCGCGCGATGTGCGCGAACGGCTCATCAAAGTGGCTGATGGTGCGGGTGATCGTCACATCGCTATCGGCAATACCGTGCACGCCATCAGTGCGCTGCCGGAGTTTCAGTTGTGTTGATGGGTTGCGACAGCCCGCGCGGAGCGTCGCAAAGCCTTTGCTCCGCGGCTAAACATATTGATTCAAATCTTTACGTTTCATGGAGTTCATCATGACAACTTCCTCCCGTCGTCAATTTCTTCAGCGCAGCGCCACCGGCGCAACTCTGCTTTCTCTCGCGCCGACTGTGCCGCAGTTCCTGCTCACGAGCAGCGCTGTTGCCGCACAGTCCAAGCCTGGTGAAAAGATTCTCGTCGTCGTTCAGCTCTCGGGCGGCAACGATGGCATCAACACCGTCATTCCCTACGGTGATGATGTCTATCACAAGAGCCGATTCACCACGCATATCCAGAACAATCAGGTGCACAAGATCGATGACTACGTCGGCTTTCATCCTTCGCTCTCGGGTTTCTCCGAACTGATGCAGCAAGGTCAACTCGCTGTGATGCAAGGCGTCGGTTATCCGAATCCTGATCGCTCTCACTTTTCCTCGATGGATATCTGGCACACTGCGGTGCGCGATATGGAAAAGATGCGCCGCATGACCGGCTGGGTTGGCCGGTATCTCGACAAAAATCACGCAGGTGTTGCTGGTGATTCGCCTGCGCTGCACCTGGGCAATGATCGCCAGCCGCTGGCTGTTGTCGCCGAGCGCGTGCGTGTGCCCAGTGTCGCCAATGTGGATGCGTTCAAGTTGAGCCTGGGCGGACAATCGCAACTGGCTCCCATCATCGAGTCTGCGGCGAAGGCGCACCGCGCTGATGCGAAGCCAGATGATCTGCTGGGTTTCCTTCAGCAGTCCACCGTCACTGCGCTACTTTCGAGTAAGCGCATGCAGGAAGCGATTTCACAGTACAAAACAAGCATCAACTACCCAGGCACCGGCCTTGCGCAGCGCATGAAAACCATCGCGCAGCTCATCGATGCTGGTCTGACCACGCGCATCTATTACCTCACTCTCGATGGTTTCGACACGCACTCGAACCAGGCAGTGACACATGCCAATCAGCTCAAGGAACTGGGCGACGCAATGGCGGCATTCCTCAATGACCTCAAGGAACATGGCCACGATCAGCGTGTGCTCACAATGACCTTCAGCGAGTTTGGCAGGCGCGTGAAAGAGAACGCCAGTCGTGGCACAGATCACGGCGCAGCAGCTCCGATGTTCCTCGCTGGTGCAGGAGTCAAGGGCGGCGTCATCGGTAAGCATCCGAGCATGACCGACCTCGATGAAGGCGATCTCAAATACCACACCGATTTCCGCAGTGTCTATGCCACCATCCTCGACCGCTGGCTGGGCGCAGACAGCAAAGCGGTGCTGGGTGAAAAGTTTGCTTCGGTGTCAGCGCTCAAGGCGTGATCACGTGATGTGAGCGCCTTGCGTCTCGACATAGACGGCATACACCGACTGACTGGCGGTCATGAAAAGGCGATTGCGTTTGCGGCCGCCGAAGCAGACGTTGGAACAAATCTCAGGCAATTTGATCTGCCCGATGCGCGTGCCATCAGGTGCGAAGATGTGCACGCCGTCGTAGCCATCACCGATCCAACCGGCCGAAGCCCAGATGTTGCCATCGACATCCGCGCGAATGCCATCAGCATTGCCGGGGTTATCAAATCCATCGAGTTTCATGGAGACAAACTCTTTGCCACCGGCGAGTCCGCCATCGTCTGTCACATCAAACACGAGAATGTTCTTGGGCTTGCCGGTGTCAGCGATGTAGAGTTTTTTGTAGTCAGGTGAGAAGCACAGGCCGTTGGGCTTGTCGAGCGCACCTGTGACTTTGGCGACAGTGCCTGTCTTGCCGTCGATGCGATAGACGGATTCCTTGAGGAGTAGGGGGCCTTTGTTGCCTTCGTAATTCATCATCGAGCCGTAGCCGGGATCGGTGAACCAGATGTCGCCGTTGGGGTGAACAACGACATCGTTGGGCGCGTTGAACTGCTTGCCTTCAAACTTGTCGGCGAGCACCGTGAGCTTGCCATCGTATTCGTATCGCACCACGCGGCGGTTGCCATGCTCGCACGAAAGCTGACGGCCCTGATGGTCGAAGGTGTTGCCGTTGCTATTGCCTGCGGGGTTGCGGAAATTTTCGCTGATGTGTCCGTCTTCATCGAGGTAACGCATCTGACGATCATTGGGGATGTCCGACCAGATGAGGTAGCGACCGACGCCGTTCCACGCGGGGCCTTCGGTCCAGAGGCATTTGCTGCTGTGATAGATGCGCTGGATCGGCGTGTTGCCGAGCTTGTATTTATTGAAACGTTTGTCGAGCGTGATCAGATCAGGATCGGGATAGCGCACCGGTGCAGCATTGCTGCTGTAGTCACGGCCCATGGCGGCGACGGCGGTGGTGGCGATGGCGGCGGCGCTGGCGAGAAAAGTACGACGGTTGAATGTGCGGGTCTCTTTCATGGCTGATGTCCTTAAAAATATCGTTGAATAAAAGAATGTAGCTCAATCGTTCAAATACGCTCAAGTTTCATCAAGACAAAGTAATCAGCGTGAAGATGCATCGCATGATTCCACTTGCTCTACCGTACTCATCTGCCCTCGCAGGTTGCCTTCACCATCACGCCAGACCTGCATGTAAAACGAATCGCGATGTTTGATCGCATCGGCAATCCACTCCATCGGCTGACGAATCCTGCGCGATCCCTTTGCAACCGCTGCATCATCTGCACTATCTATCTCGGGCGCGCTCTTGGATGTCTCTGTATCTGCGGGCGCCGCTTGCGCCTTCGCCTGGCTCTCCATTCGCTCCCAGAACTGATCGAGTTCCTTCGTGAGCGCCGCAAGCTGCGGCGCCTGAGTCAGCGCTGACATGATTAGTCGCTCCTTGTCTTCAAATGGATAGCGACTGAAATCACTGCTGGATGTGAAGCGAAGCGACTCATCTGCGTAAGCCGCAGCACATTCGTGATAGAGCGATTCCTGCGAGCAGATGACAAACCAGTCGCCGATGCGGCCGTAGGTGAGACTGGTCAGCCCCGCTGCATTGGGCAGCTTAAACATGCGTGCAGATTCGGGGTCTTTGATCTGTTTGGTCAGCGCATCGCCGAAGTCTGCGATACGATAGGTCAGGCCGTTCTTGCTGACAGATCGGCTGCCCATGATGCCGCCCAGGAGATCGAGGCGACTGACATCGGCCATAAAGTGAAGCCCGCCGACGATGCGGCTGAGTTCATTGGCGACGTCAGGATCCTTCATGCGAATGGCAATGCCCAGGCCCGGCACAGCTGTGCCCGGATCGGGCTTGATGCGATTGCCTTCGACACGCGAAAGGAAAACAACGATGGGCGAAGCGAGCTTGGGCAGGACATCAGCTTCGATGGATTTGGGAAAGACAAACAGGTTGAGCGCCCCAAGGCCCTTGGCATCTCTCTTCACAAGATTCAGACTCGCAGCGCTGATGGTTGAGCGAGGCATGAATCCGAAATCAATATTCTTGCCCTGCTCGAACTGCTCGTAGAGATCGTCCATCTTGTCGATGGTGCCGACGTAGTGAGCTTGCAACTGATCGCCATGCATCACGACGGCGGCAGCATGATGGTTCTTACGGCGACTGTCGCGGGTGTAGAAAAAAAGATCGCGCTCCCTGGGCAGTTTCGCTAGCAACGTCTGGAACTGCCCATCTTCGACAATAGATTTCAAACGCGGCGCGTCAGAGAGCGATTCAAATGCACTGGGAAATCCAGTAGAGCGCTCCGGTGCTTTTATGTTGGCGAAGCGCAGGACTGACTTGAAGTAGTCATTGAATTTCACCGGAGCAACGAACAGCCAATCGTCGTGAACGGCAAACAGTAATTGGCCATCTTTGCTGCTGAAGGTTTGGAACGGGAGCTCTGCATCCATCAGGAATGCAGGAAGAGTCGTCTGAATATCAAGCGACAGTTGCAACGGCACGAGCGGCATGATCTGCGGCAACTCACTTAGATACTCACTGTTCACTCGCGAGACAATGACATAAGGCGTCTTCGTGTCGTTCTTCTCGCCGATGATCGCCAGACATTCGCCGAAGTAGCGATCGGTCAGCGCCGCTTCATCCATGTTCAGCGCTTTGGCGGCTGCATCCCACATGCCCTTGGGCCGAAGCTCGGCAATCGTCTGCCAGAGATGTTTCACCAGCGGATCATCAGCGCGCTCGCTGCGCCACTTGGCCATGTGATCAAACTGAAGATAGAAGCGAGCCTCGGAAGGGCACCAGTGAGCGGGGCTGTTTTGCGGAATGCTGGCGATGTTGGCAGGCACCACATCCATGACCAGTGGCGCTGGCATTTCATGCTTGATCTGGCAACCGGTCAAGAGCATCAACAGCATCGCGATTGCGATGGCAGTGACGAGGCGGTGAGGGTCTATGCGTGACGACAAAATCATTGAAGATCCTTGAAGTTGTCGAGGCGGCAGGGGGTGAGCCGTCAGCCGCCGATGCTCTCTTCAAACTTGACGCGCTGGTGAGCGGTGACCAGACGAATGACATCATAAGGTACTTCACCATTGAGCTTCTCAAAAATGGGCTTGAGCCTTTGCTCTTCACCGATGGCTTCGACGACTCGCCGATAGGTTGGATCATCGACCCAAGGCTCGAGTGTCTCGGGCTTGTTAGCGATGACAAATTCTTCGAGATATTGAGCCGTCGTGCTGACGGCCCGCTCGATCGCCGCAGCGACATCACTGATGCTCTTGCTCTGCTTGAAGAGCGCGAAGGCTCGCTCCTTGGTCGGATTCAATTTTGAATTGACGGGAACGATCACGCTCGCCTGCGCCATCACATCCGATTCAAGGTGCTGCGTGTCGCAGAAGGATCGAATCTCCACAATCAGCGCATCGCCCAGGTCGGCCAGTCTTTTGTCGCCGATGCCCGGCACTGTTTTGAGATTCTGCAGAGTCGTCGGGCGTACTCGGGCCAGTTCCATGAGCGTCGTATCCGCGAACACCACATAAGGCGGTACGCCGCGCTGCTCCGCCAAAGTGCGTCGCCAGGTGCGCAGCGATTCAAACAGTTCCTTGCTGACGCCTTCCCACGACTGCTCGCCCTTGCGCGTTGGGCCGCTCTTGGTCGGCTTGGCGCGCAGCAGTCGCACATCGAGTTGCCCCTTCAACACCTGCCAGGAAAGTTCGTTAAGTTGCAGCGTCGGCCGGTCGCCAGCAGTGCGCACCAGCAGCCCCTGATCGACGAGTTGAAAAATCATGTTCTGCACGACTTCGCGCTTGGCCTCTTTGAGTAGACCATAGGTGCTCAGTTGATCGTGCTGACACTTGCGAATCATGTCAGTGTTCGAGCCGCTCAGCACATCCACGACATGGCCAACGCCGAACTTCTGCTGCACCCGTGCAACACACGACAAAATTTTCTGCGCGATGACCGTGCCATCTTCAAAGCCTTCGACATCCTCAAGGCAGACATCGCACGCCCCGCAATTAGGTTTGTCGTAAGTTTGTCCGAAATATTCGCTGATGGCCTTGTGGCGACAGCTTGGCGAATTCGCCATGCGCTGCATGGCCTTAAGCAGCGCACGCTGAGAGGCGATCACTTCGCCGGGGTCCTCCGCGTTAGCAGCACTGAATTCAATCAGTCGCTCCCAGCGAATCACATCGCCGCCGCTGTAAAGCATCACGCATTCCGCCTCCAGACCATCGCGACCAGCGCGACCGGTTTCCTGCTGATACCCCTCAAGCGTCTTGGGCAAAGCAGAGTGAATCACACACCGCACATCGCTGCGATCGATGCCCATGCCAAAGGCAACGGTGGCGACAACGACATCAATGCGCTCCTGCGAAAAATCTTCCTGCGTCCTTCGCCGCGTGTTCGCATCGAGGCCTGCGTGATAGTGCGCCGCTTTGATGCCGTTGGCTTTGAGCACGTTGGACATGCCTTCGGTGTCGTTGCGACTGATGCAGTAAATGATCACCGCTTCACCAAGATGGCGACGAATCACTTCCATCACCTGCTTATATTCATCGACCTTGGGCAGCACGCGATAGACGAGATTCGGACGATCAAAGCGACCGATCAGTTGCAGCGGATCGCGAAGCTGAAGCTGATTGACAATGTCCTGCTGCACACGCGGCGTAGCTGTGGCGGTGAACGCGTGCAGACTCGCTTTGGGAAAGCAATCGCGAAGCTGAAGCATCTGGCGATACTCAGGGCGGAAATCGTGGCCCCACTGACTGATGCAGTGAGCTTCATCAATGGCGAAGCTGTTGACATTGGCGTCGCGCATGAGCTGAATGAACCACGAGGAAAGCGCACGCTCGGGAGCGACAAAGAGCAGGCGATAATCCCCTTGCCTCAGGCCATTTTCGATGTCACGCCGTTCTTTGGCGGAAAGATTGCTGTGCAGTGCCGCGGCGGGATAACCGACTTCGCGCAGACCATCGACTTGATCTTTCATGAGTGCAATGAGCGGCGAGATGACTACATCGGTGCGATGCGCGACAGCGGGGGGCACTTGGTAGCAAAGCGATTTGCCGCCGCCGGTGGGCATGACCACGAGTGAATCGCGATTGTCAATGCCCGCTTGGATTGCTTGCTCCTGAAGCGGGCGCAGGTTTTCATGGCCCCAGTAATGGCGCACAACTTCCACAATGCGATTGGGTGCATCTTGAGATGGATCAGCCTCGCTCATGATGATCGCAAGTGTAACAGCAGGCGACGCGGTTGAGCACAATATGAATCGATGAAAAGTCACAGGCCATCGCTACAATCGCCCCATGAGAAATATTCTTCTATCGGTGGTGCTTTGCTCGCTGACGACAAACCTTCACGCGCAGCTGCCCAAGGTCAACGACGATCGGCTCAAAATCGAACTCTTCGCCGAGGCCCCGGACATCGTCACGCCCGTCGGCATTGATGTGGATGACAGCGGCCGGGTCTATGTCATCGAGTCGCACACCCATTTTCCCAAGGCTGACTACAAGGGCCCGAAGACCGATCGCATCCGCATCTACGAAGACACCGATGGCGACCGCAAAGCTGACAAGATCACCGACTTTCACACCGGCGAAACGCACACGATGGGCATAGCGCTCGATCGCCACGCCAAAGGCGACGCACTCTTCGTCGCCACGCGCAAGGAAATCTTTCGACTGCGCGACACCAACGGCGATGGCGTTGCCGATGAGCGAACCTCGCTCGTGAAGCTCGACACCAAAGCCAGCTACCCGCACAACGGGCTCTCCGGTTTCGCTTTCGATTTCAAAGGCGATCTCTACTTCGGCTTCGGCGAAAACTTCGGCGAACCCTACAAACTCATCGGCTC
>Ga0105054_10008285_pt1 | contig 13798 bp, 13 predicted proteins | sample BON02_FD_78091 | JGI IMG/M metagenome (GOLD analysis project Ga0105054, IMG submission 78091) | Freshwater microbial communities from Lake Bonney liftoff mats and glacier meltwater in Antarctica - BON-02 (megahit assembly) | ecosystem: Environmental > Aquatic > Freshwater > Ice > Glacier...
ATTCTGGAGCTATATTTCACTACTTTCACTACATTTCACTACTTTCACTACTTTTATATTTCGAGAGCTCTCAAAAAATTCTGGAGCTAATAATTAGTACTTTCACTATATTTCACTAATATACATCTCGAGAGCTAATATACATCTCGAGAGCTAATATACATCTCGAGAGCTCTCAAACACTTCTGGAGCTAATATACATCTCGAGAGCTCTCAAACACTTCTGGAGCTATATTTCACTACATTATCGTTTACACCTAATATCATAAATAGAATTATTATCTAATAATTCAAGCCATAACTCCTCTATTACATTAGTCGATTGAAGATATGTCATAGTACTGTGTGATATCTTCGCTCTCACTACTTTCACTACTTTCACTACAATCTTCGTCCGTACTACTTTCATCTATCTTACTACTTTCACTACTATCTTCACTCACACACTCAGTATGTATAACTTCGATCTCGCTATCGCATTTTTCAACAACTGGATATACTCTATCTCTCAGCAGTGTATCTAATATCTCGTTATAATCAGTTATCATCAGATCTCTATAGCAATTGTTAGTTTTATACTGTTTTAACAGTGTGTTACTATCACATTTCTTCTTAGCGTATTCTGTCGAATTGATTCTGTAATGATTACATATAAATACCGCATTATCTATATCTTCTTCTCTTAAGTTATAATACCACCAGTCACTACAGCCATTCTTTCTGTTCTTCAACTTAACACTATCAACCATTTTAACACGACCTATAGGTCCGCCTGGATAATGATTTTCCACTGTCCTGAATTTGCAACATCTAGATATGGATTTAACCTCTATCTTATCATATTTACATCTACATTTCTTAGTCTTGTAAGGATGTGGATGTCTTTTGTCTTGATCCATCCTATAGATACATTTCTCGATAGGATTAACTTCGTCCACGTTGCCCGAAGTTCCAAACATCAACCAAGGAATGGCTATACTATCCACATCTTTAAATGTGGTTTCTAATTCTGTCCTAATAGTATTATCTGGTCTCAAACGAGTATGAATAAATTCGTCTGCATCAACGATAATTACCCATTCACATTTAGTTCTAATCTTATCATACATGACTTTCATATCTAACGATTGGTCACCTAATCGTCTGGCTTTGGTGACAGGTATAAGCTCCACTTTTTCGCCATATTGAGCTATATCATAAGTTTCTGTACTACCGTCGTCCAGCAAATATATCTTATCTACTCCTTGACTTAGATAATAAGGGATGAAAGCGTTCATATTGTTACTCTCATTTCTTATCCTACATATCACCACTAGAAAATGTTCTTTCTCAGTGTCACATATATCTTGCTCTTTAAATAGAGCCTGTGACAGTAGTATAAGTATAATAACTACAACTATTACTACAATTAATATCAACACGAATAACTTCATTTTATAACATAATATAATATAAAGATACTACAACGAAATTGTTGATATTATATATAATATTACCGTTAAAATGGCCGATCTAGATGTCCAATTATCAGAAGAGCAGCTGTTAGAGCTGGCCATTTATGAATCCTTATCTTCAATCAATACACCAATTAATGTTAAAGTTCCTGCTATTATTCGCGCTGCTAAAGATAATGAATTACACATACCTTGTCCTTCATCCTCTTTAGCAGCTGTCATACTCTTCCCAGCTGATACTGATCCTACATTCAGTATTAACGATGAAGATTTACAAAAGAGAATGCACTATCTGGCTCGAGAATATAATGTATACCTTGAGAGAGTATATAATCTAGATGATGCTATTGCCATAACCAGAACCATAAATACATATTTCACTATAGGTCATATGGAACTAGCAGGTCATGGAAGCGCTACCACACTGTCTTGGCCGAGACAAATAATAAGAGTAAATACATGTACAGATAAACTAACTACTCTGTTTAGTATGCTTCATCCTGGTGCAGCCATAATGACCCTATCTTGTTATAATGGTCAACAGGTAAGTGGTAGTAATATATTAGATTATTTTGCTAGGATAGCTCGTGGACATCGTGTGATAGGTACTAGTACTTCCAATGGTAAACATCTACGTCTCAAGATCAGTAGAGCCAATCCTTTCGAAATAGAATATACAGATATGTATGGTAGAAATGTTACAGTAACCAAAATATATCACTAATTAAGATATTAATTAATATCCTTGTTTTTAGTATTATCGCTTTAGTATTATCGCTTTAGTATTATCGCTTTAGTATTATCGCTTTAGTATTATCGCTTTAGTATTATCGCTTTAGTATTATTTCTTTAGTATATCCTCTTTAGTATTATTTCTTTAGTATATCCTCTTAATAGTATCCATCGTTATATTCAACGTAGAGCCATTTTCTAGGTATTTCGCTAATATATTCTGTTTTTATCCATTTGTGTTCACGTACTTCATAATCACAATTGACAGGTATTTCGACTATCTCATATTTGTTACTTCCTTCTCCTGCTAAATCGCCTAACTTTTCGATTACTTTAATTAGATCAGGATTTGATCTAATAGTTTTACTTCTTCTATCACCAGTTTCATATTCTTTTTTGTCGAAAGAGGTTCCTTCTAATTTTCTAAGAGCCAGACGACTAAGTGTTAGTTTACCGCCGTCCATATTGAGAAGAACTTTAATGGTATTCGGTTTAGCGCTGTCCACTTTAGTAATTTCCTCTTTAGTAATTTCCACTTTATCTGACCCTAAATATGTCTCGATGAGATGTTTTCCGTCGAGATTCCATGTTTGACATAATCTTTCACTTTTTGAGCTAGGATCGTGGACCGTACGCTTCACTAATTGTCCATTATAATGTAAAAACTCTTGAATAGATAACGTATCGTCGTAGAAAACAATTCTGGACCGAAGATTTCCATCTGCATAGTAATCTTTCTGAATTGTTCGAACAACATTTCCGATTTTAACAATCTTTTCAACAAGTTTACCTTTCGAATCAAAGTTCTTAGTTATTAAAATATCACCCTTAACAATGTCAATACTTTTAACTTGACCATTAGGATGGTACCCCTTAACGATGGTAGAATCAGACATGGTTATAACTGGTTTAGTTTGGATTGCTTAAAATTTTAATTAAAAAAAAAGCTATACAATATCATTTTTGGAATTGTGCATATTTAGTATTTTCGCTTTTTCTTTACACTTTGAATGTTCATATGTTGTTTGGTATTTTGTACACATTGATCCTTCTCGTTAGATTCAGTCAATGATAGTATAGGAGAAGGTATATCGTCATATTCAGATGCCAGCTCTTGTTTAGGTGTAACGCATTCGTCACTATCTTCACTATCGCTGGCATCCCAATAACTACTATCACTATCATATTCTTCAGTTGTTTCTCCTGTCTGTACATTCAGCAATGCAGGAAAGATAATATTGGAGTCTTCCTCAACGTCTTCATCAGAAGAGAATGACCAATCATCGTATGCATTATCCAATCTCTTACGAATTTCTATAGGACAAGATCTCTCGAAGTTTATAGGATATACATATTCATCTTTCTCGTCCACATCTTCCACATAGTCCGATGTATCATCGTCGTCTATCTTCTCTTCTAGATCCGACACGAATCCTCTGTCTTTGAAATAAGATTCGATACTTTCACATATAGTAACACTACTGCTACGTTTATATTTATTGTAACACCTAATGAGGCCTGCAGCTTTTACCTCGCTTAGAACAGGATGCTCTAATATAAAAAACTTAGGTTTAGGTTTAGTCACCACTTTCTTCAGCTTAACTTTGTCTAATTGCTTCTGTGTTATCAGTATCGAAGACTGAGGTACAGTTTCATTATTAAGTTTCTTACCGGTAAGACTATCTGGTAAGAAACGTGCTGGTCCTGGAGGTGCCTGGTCTCTTAGACTGACACTCTTCAGCTTGACATTGCTCAATTGATCTTGAGATACAATTATCACGGATGGTTCTTCACCATACCAATATGCTAGTGCTTGACTGTATAAAGTGGTCATTTTATTTTAAGTATTGTTATATTAATTAATATAGCTTTTTTTAATATATCGACATGTTTACATAATTAATAACGTCACTTGTCCTCTTGTAGTCGAGAGTACATTTCTTCGAAGACATTTGTAACTACCATACATATCTTCACTCCAGCGTTCATAATCCATATTAAGATACATATCTCTTTCATCTTCTTCTGACAAGTCTAGATCATACTTATTAAAGGCGTAAAAATGTGTAACTAGATCTTCTTCTAATGTGTCGATATTGTACATATATTCTGGTGATATGAAATGTACTACATCACCCATAACTATAACGTTCGACCTACACAAATTGCTATGACCCTTCCCGATTTTATGTAGCTTAGCTACAGCGTTCCCAATCTTAAACGCGATATCTTGTGCATTTCCGTTCTCTTCTTCATACAGTAAAGTGATAGAGAAAGAATCAGGATTTACCAGAATGTTAAGCACACGTGGTCCCAATCCGTTCTGAGCTAAAAAATGGTAATTATCGATGATTTGTTGCCTCATAGATACAACAAATGAATTTGGTATAGTATTGGGCGTATCATATGTGTACGTTATGGTAGATGAACCCCCAATATTAGCTATATCTCTCGCATTCCTGTTATGACCTTTTCTAATCCTATTTCTATACACATATTCCTTCCTCGAGTGTACTATATCATAATAATGTGAAGAATATTCATCTTCACCATCGTATATGTCCTCCATCTTTTTTGATATTAGTCTTAATGTTCACTCTTTGAGAAAGAAATTTTAAATATAAAGATCAATTTTATAAGTCAGATTTTATGCATATTTTATATTACTATGATTAAAAATTAAATAATAGACAATAACTGGAATGTTATACAGTACTTATACCAGATACCATACTACTTATACCATAAAACATATTAAATAATATGTTTTTTTAAATAGTTCTTTTTAGTCTCCCTCTTTAGTCGTCCTCTTTAGTCGTCCTCTTTAGTCGTCGTCGCTGATGATGTTGTCCTCTTCGTCGTCTGTGTAGCCATAAGTGACTACGCCGAAGGAAAATACGCCATCCTCACTGTCTGATTCTTTAACACCATTTTCGTCACTGTAGTCTTCGCTCCTATCTTCTTCGCTAGAGTCATCTTCCTTCTTCAAAACTGGAGATATCTCCAACTTGTTATGCAAGTTGTCAATTGTAAGAATCGGTCTGTCCATAACAGGACTCTGTACAGATTTGATGGTAGAAGTGGCCATGATTATAACGATGAGTATCTATATCTATAGACTAGCTAGTACGACGATAATAGTATTTATGTTATATTGATTTTATATAAAATCAATTTCAATATACAGAGAGAACTTAAATTAATAGGTATATGTGTATTATGTATTATACTTATATTATTTAATATAAGTTTTTTTTTAGTTTTTTTTAGTTTTTTTTTAGTTTTTTATAGCTCTCCTAAGTATTTTTTTATAGAGGAGAGATAGTATCACAGTTGTCTACTGTGCAGGGACAGCCGGTCGTCGGTTGGGATAGGGGACAGTTCTCTTCCCGGCGGCAGAAGGAGGGGCAGGACCACCGCGAGGAGGGCCACCGGTTGGACCACCAACATTCCTGTTCTTGTGGACTGGTGCGGGGACTACTCTCCCTCCTGGAGCAGGAGTGCGTCCGCCAGCAGCAGGAGTGCGTCCGCCAGCAGCAGGAGTGCGTCCGCCAGCAGCAGCAGGAGGAGGAGTGCGGCCAGCAGGAGGTAAAGGAGGTCTCTGTTGGTACTTGGCAGGACTGGTCTGGTGCTGTGGAGGGCTGGGCTGGTACTGTGGCGCGTACTGTGGCTGTGGTGCGTACTGTGGCTGTGGCGCGTACTGTGGCTCGTACTCCACCGCTTGCTGGTACTGCGCGTGACCACCACGAGGAGCGTACTGTACAGGAGCGTACTGTACCGCAGGAGCTTGGTAGCCACCCTTCTTTCCAGAGGTGGCCTCTTCGATTGTCATGTTCCAACTGGCCAACTGAGATCGAACCATGCCTTCGAAGCTCTTGAGGCCGATACACTTGGTGCAGTAGTAGGCTTCTCGACCTGTGGCCTTGTCCTTGTACACTTTAGCTCCGCAGGGAGCGTTCGGGCGCTTGGAGTTATCCCCCATGATACGCTGGCACCCATTCACCAGATCTCTCTCCGCCTTCTTCTTGCCTTCAACCACAGTCGTGGACTGAACAACGATGCTGAGATTCACGGTTGCTGGCATCTGAAGAGGCCCATTGGCGAGATCAATGGCTGAGCACTTCACATTGTAGGTATCAGATACCCACGCTGCGACTGGAGCAAGAACACCACCAATCAACATAGCCTGGAAAGCGTTGTACATCTGATCCTGTACAGTAGGAACGCGTTCTTCCTCTTCCTCAGTCTCTTCTTCCTCTTCCTCCGCCTCAACCACAGGATACTCCTGTGAGTAGTGGACTTCCTCCACTACTTCTCCCTCTTCCTCTTCCTCTTCCTCATCTTCTCCCTCCTCTTCCTCGTAGAGGACCTGATCTTCCTCTTCGTCGTACATGTCAGCGTTGGGATCCATTGCGATAGTGTGAGTGTTTATCGTAGTTAGCGATATATGTAGATATACAGTATCTAGTAGATAGAGAGTACCTGGATATATAGCTCGGACGATAGTAGCAGTTACTAGTCGGAATGGTAATAATAAAAAATCAATTTCAGTGTACCCTATAGTGTAAAACAGTTACTAGACGAATTGGTAATAATATAAAACCAATTTCAGTGTATCGCAATTGATTTTATATTAATTCTCATCGGCCAACTAATTTCTAGTAGCTAGTGGCTGTAACGAAATTGATCATATATAGTTAAGAGATATCTAACCTCTGCGGTGAGAGAGGTGTATATATCGAAATTGATTATATATTAACTTCTTTCGGGATAGTAATAACTAGTATACTACAGATATACAGATACCAGTATGGCTGCCAGTAGTAGCTCTCACGCCCCTGGGCCTTCCCAGATCGTTTCTGGAGCCACCGATACTCGTGGTTTTCAGTTACATCCCTACCAAGAACCCTGTGTAGATAGCGTACTTCACGTGTGGAAGTACGGCCTTCCCGCTATCATCACAGCACAGACAGGCTCTGGAAAGACCTATATGGGTGTAGCCGCAGCGAGAAGGTGGAATGCTGACTATGTCATAGTAGTTGGCCCCAAGGCTTCTCTGACTAAGTGGGTTGATGTGTTGCGTGGTGAGTTCCCTCCGGAGAACATCTTCGCTATCACACCAGACTCTTGGATTCGTTGTGGTACACCTGAGGCACCCTACGAGCACCAGCCTTATACCTTCAAGGTAGAGAGAGACGGGAAAGGATACGACTTTTATCCTAGCCCTGCTTGGACTGAGTTGTGTACTCACTACAGAGTAATCTTTATTCTGGACGAGTTTCACATGTATCAGAAGCCCTCACAGAGGACTTTTGCTATATCAGCATGTAGTAGGTTCATTCTACTCCACGAGAACCAGAGCAGAGTGTTGTATCTTTCCCACACACCCTCCGATGATACTGCATATATCCCTGTTCACATGTATATGATGGGTATCGTCTGCCAGAACAGGGATATCAGTAACCCTAGCAAGGCCATGGTTGAGTATAATCAGAGAGACGGTAAGTATGAGCTTACCGGCCTCGAAGATGTTATGAAATACGTGGAAGAGCTTGGTTACGATATCAGATCAGTTCGAGCTGATGCTAATCTACTCAAGTACGCGAAGGGTAGAGGTGTCCACAGCGATGCTAATATTATCGCAGGTGAGTTGTTCCTGACTTACATCAGAGATAAGTTAGCGTTTAGTTGTACACCTAGCTTCTTAGAGAATCCTACAGTCAAGCCTCTCTACGAGAACATCTTCTGTAAGGTATCGAAGATTACTAACGATAAGATCAAGGTTCTCTTTGCTGGTGGCCCACTAGAGGAAGGGATACCGATAGTATTCGAACATACATATGCCGATGCCGACTCGACCTCAGGTTTGGGTAGGATGATGCGTATCGAGCAAGCTAAGGAGAAGCTCAAGGAGATGATCTATGTCGAACAGGCGATAGAACACCTACAAGATGTTCCTACTGGCAAGGTAGTGATCATGGTGCAGTTCTTGGACTCTCTGGACTATATCTTTAACGAACTCAAGTATCTGGGATACAATCCTGTGAAGATAGAGGGATGTATGTCTAAATCTAAGAGAGACGCTTCTATATCCGCTTTCCAGGCACACAATCTGGATTGTCAGGTCTTAGTGGGTACACTAGCAACAGGTGGTGTAAGTATAGATCTACACGATACATCCGAAGGCGGTCAGTTCCCTCGAATGATGTTGATACCTCCGGCTATGAGAGTAAAGGATATGGTTCAGGCTGCTGGTCGGGTGTTCAGAGACGGAATCACTAGTAAGTCTATTATCCGTATCTTGTACACTGCAGATCCAGATACAGGTCTTTCGTATGAGAGTAAGTTCTATAACAAGATCTGGAACAAGACCAATACGATTAAGAGATACCACGCCACTGACCAGAACGCTATCCTGCCTTGTGATTATCCTACCTTCCTAACGGAGAAGGTGTATAATACCTATCTGGATCAGGAAACGACTTCTTCCACGTGATAGGAAGTGATATCTTAAAAAACCTAAGGGTTCCCCTACTGGGGTTTATTAAAAAAATCTAATAATTAATAGATTTTTACAGCCATATGTACTAATATGTACCGGTAGTGATGGCACTTTAAAAATAGACCTATCTACATCTAATATTATCTGTCTATATTAGCATTTCTTACCATCAAAATGGCGAACACTAATAAAGTTATCGTGTTGTACTCGGACGATGAATATATATTCGAGGAAGGTTATGAATGGGTCGTCAATATGTACTTTGGAGATAAGATAACAGAATATGCTTTATCTTTTGACTACATTGGTTTCTTCCAAGATCATAGTCATGATCAACGATTGATCTCTGTTATCGAAAATGGAGGTCCTAAAGGTCAAAGATTGAAAGGTGCAGATTTACTCATTGAAACTGTACCAGAAATGGCAGGAATGAAGAGTGACTTCCATAACAAACCAATCGTTCCTCCTGTCCAAACGGGTGTATTGCCAGCTCGAAGAGGTAATAAGATCAAAGAGTTTGCGGAAGAAACTGATGCTATCCGTAAGAGTACACCTTCTCCTACCAGAACTCCTCAAGGTATGACCAGAGTGCCATTTGAGTGAGTGTTACAATTCTATCTTAAAAAAATCTATTAATTAATAGATTAATAATATTACCTTTACATATATCTAAGGAGACTATTTTTCTCTTGTTAAGTTATTCTAATGGTATAAAAAAATATTAACTAATATTTTTTAAGATAATTATTAATGTCCTACCAACATAGTACTGGTATCAAACATAATCTCTTTGGTTCCTGTTTTGAAGTTCTCCCACTCGTCGATGAAAGCTGATATTTCGTCTGTGAAATCGTACAATTCCTCAGAGTTGAGTGATTCGCTCAATTCGATAGTCACTCTCAATCTATTACTCTCTACTTCATACGAAATGTCTGTAGTATTGAACATAATAGCCTTATCATCGATATTAATATTATGTATGTCTTGAAGACACTTCAAATTAAACATCTGAAATATAGACATGGTATCTGTATGGTCCAATTCGCAGTTCTCTTCATCTACTCTAATTATTTCTATCAATAGAAAAACATCCTGATAGCTCAAGTACGGAGATAGAGGTGTGTGATTTCCTACTGAATTAGAGACGTAAAACTCCTGGTCTCCGATAGATGGATTGAATATAGATGCAGGCGCCATGCTTAGATATAAATGTTATCGTTTTTATATCCAAATAAATATATAAGTGTATATGGTTTAAACTATTAATTAATAGTTTTTTTTCACTTTCATAAGAAAGTTTTTTTAAGTGCTATACGCTTTTATCTAGGACGACGTCCTCCTCTAGAGTATGATGAAGACGGGACGGCTGGAGGTGCAGATTCTGGCGTCTGGAGAGGCTGTATGAGACCGCGGTGTGTACCTCTTGGAACTGTTGCGCCTCTTCCACCGTTACCGCGACCACCCCGCATGGGAGGAGTGGGTTGTCTCTGCTCAGGCAAAGCTCTTCTGCGTTGAGGAATGTTCTGTTCAAGGGTAGAAGGGGTAGCCTCTCTTTGGGCGGGACCAAGATTATAGTTGGCTTCATATTTCACAGCGTACTTATCTTCTTCCTCTTCTTCCTCTTCTTCCTCTTCTTCCTCTTCTTCGTCTTCCTCCACTTGTACTTCCTCTTCTTTCTCTTCCTCTTGCACTTCATCTTCCTCTTCTTCCTCCTTCTCTTCCTCTTGTACTTCCTCCTTCTCTTCCTCTTCCTCTTGTACTTCCTGCTGCAATTCTTCAACAGCTTCAGTCATGACCACATCTTCGTTTGCGACCACATCTTCGTTTGCGACCACATCTTCGTTTGCGACCACATCTTCGTTTGCGACCACATCTTCGTTTGCGACCACATCTTCGTCCATACGTTTCAGGGGAGCTCGATTGCCGGATCCAGTCTCAGTTTTAATCCTTCTGGTTCTTTGAGGAATAATCTGAGGTTCTTGAGGTTTTGGTGGAACACTGGGTCTCGTGGAAACTGGAGCTTTAGCTGCAGGAGGAGATTTTGTTGCAACTTGAGATACTGGTGGGCTGTTCGGTTTTGTCCTGACAATAGTCCTCTTTTTCGGTGCCACTTGAGAAAGTTGAGGAGCATACTGGGGAGCATACTGGGGAGCTGGAGCATACTGGGGAGCATACTGGGGGGCATAGCCGCTGTCATACTCCTCGAGTTGCTGAGGAGCCTGAGGATACCTTGGAGCATACTGTCCAGCATATTGAGCAGGGCTGGCAGGTGCACTCTTAGGACCCGAGAAAGGATAACCGGCACTCACATCTTCCACTGAAAGAGAGTATGTCTTGGCGAGAGAAGATGCCAACATCAGACCAGATTTGAGCGCCATGCACTTTCGACACATGATGGCCTGCTGACCTGTTGCCGGATTCTTCCACGTCTTCTCACCACAGCACTCGTTGGGATGCTTGCTGCGTTCACCCATGACTCTTTGACAACCATTTGTTGTATCTCTCTCGGTGTCTTTCTTGACAGTTTCCTCCTTGAGGATAACTTGAGTCAGTGACATGGGAAACATCTTGTCCAATTCTTGGACAGAAACCTCGATACCTCTAGACTTGAGGTAAGAAATGATAGCAGGAAAGAGGACAGCCTTGATGTAAGCGGTCATTACATCAACACCCTGATCAAGAACAGTGACAGACTCTTGAGCAGTCTTGGACATGGTTGAGACAGACTTGAATGAAGACATTTTCAATAAATCGACAAGATATCTTGATAGAACGTAAAAATAGCTATGAGATAGATTGCGAAGGTTACAGTTACTAACTGATAACGTTTCTATAAAAAATCGATTTTAAAGTATAAGGTTACGACCTTATCTAATAATGCTATTATGGTCTATATTGATCTATAGAATGCACAAATGAAGCACTTTATTAGTTAATAAAGTTTTTAAAAAGCTAAAGTCTGTTATATCTACCTTACTTGTAGAGATTTTATATATCATCGTGTAAAATACCAATCGTTAGTAATTATTTCGCCATATTCGTTCCACGATCTCGGATCACATATCTCTACAACTCGTTCAGGATAAACTCCTTCATCTATATTCCACTTGATGTTTGAAGGAATAGAAACAAACCATAATCCGCCAATAATATTATCATCCATTCCGTCTTCAATCACTTTGATCAGACGACTATCATTTCTCTGAATCTTACAAGACCTTAGATCTTCCCAAAATTCTTTGATCATGTCGTGAGTCATAGGATGATCGTAGTACGTTACAGGAATCCATGTACATTCTTCTAAACGAGAAGAATCTCCGCAAAAAATGACCACTTTCTGTGTAGAAGTCATTGTAATTATATGTCTATACATACGACATTAGTATAGCTAAGACAATAGTTATAATACAAATGAATTTAATAAAAGATCAATTTCGATACACACAAACAGTAAAAAAATATTAGTTAATATTTTTTTAAAAAGTAGATATGAGCCTCTACTATTACCAATTCTTACAAAAGTACTTCAAAAATTTCTCTGAACGTGCGTGCCAAGAGCAGCCATAACATAGTTTTCTCACTTTGTTACCTTCAAAATCAATACAGCAATCTTCCGATTCTTCATCCATCGCAGGATTGCACAGATAACTGTCGTTCATCTGGTGAGCTTTCAGTGCCCTGGTGCACTCTTCCAAAGTCAAGGGCGCATCCGCTGGTTTCTTCCCAAGGATTATCATGGTTTGTGATTCAACCATGAAAGGATCCTTCGACAGATGATCGATCAGAAACTTTCTCTTCTTGCTAAGATCTCTCTTGGCGGAAGACATTGTTAACGCTTTGTAAGGAATATACTTCGATATATCAATAGATAACGTATATATAGTACAGAACGAGAGTAGCAGTTACTAACGGGAATGGTAATAATATAAAATCAATTTTGATGTGTATACGTACAACGATATGTCTATTTTTCACGTTCTATTAAAAAAATATTAACTAATATTTTTTTCTTATCTGGAGATATCGAAATTGATCTTTTATTAATAGATCCTACAGATACAGTCCTCTATCACACACCAGTACATTAAAATTGATTTTGTATTATTACCATTCTCGTTAGTAACTGCTACTGTCCACCAAGCTATATATCCAGATATATACTACTTTACCCTACAATCATGGCTGACACTCAGAAGACCTACACGGATGTCGAGAAAGAGATCGCGTCTTTGATCTTGAAGTTGGGACCTGAAGAGGCCCTGGCTAGGTTGAACATTGCAAAGACCAAGATCGTGATCAACAATTCCTATGATAGTTTTGGGCTCAACAGAATGGCTCTTTCTCTTCTGAAGAAAGAAACAGGTTTTGACAAGTCACTTCTTGATGACATGAAAGATCCCAGATTAAGATCTGATCCAATCTTCGTGAAGTTCATTGAGAAACATGGCGATTTGGCTGGTGATGATGATACAGAATTCACAATCGTCAAAGTGCCCAGTAATGTTGACTGGCATATCGTAAGAGGTGATAGCGAAAAGGTTAAACAAGACGCCGTCTATTGCGATTAGAGATTGGACAGGATCTGATCCAAAAAAAGCTTTAAAAAAAAATATTAACTAATATTTTTTTCTTATCTGGAGATATCGAAATTGATCTTTTATTAATAGATCCTACAGATACAGTCCTCTATCACACACCAGTACATTGAAATTGATTTTGTATTAACTTAGTTTACGTTAGTAACTGCTACTGTCCACCAAGCTATATACTGCGATATATCGTTACTTTGATAACTTACAGTCATGTCTGCCTACGTGAACACTCCCGATGAACACTCGATCCTGGAAAACTGGACGACTATCATTGATAATGATGATAGTCTCAACGATGAAGAGAGGGAAGAGAAACTGGCATTTGTTCAGTCTCTGAGAGGAAAGCCTTTGTCCCAATGGTGCCCCAAGAACTATGACGAGTATGCGAAGTTTACAGCTATCGACAAGTGTATCAGTGACTACGAACCACGTTTCTCCTTCCTTCCTCGAAGATATTCAAGGAATTACTATCAGTACAAGCATGCGTACCATGTTGGTCCATTCAAGGTCACGGATCC
>Ga0105054_10008289_pt1 | contig 13791 bp, 13 predicted proteins | sample BON02_FD_78091 | JGI IMG/M metagenome (GOLD analysis project Ga0105054, IMG submission 78091) | Freshwater microbial communities from Lake Bonney liftoff mats and glacier meltwater in Antarctica - BON-02 (megahit assembly) | ecosystem: Environmental > Aquatic > Freshwater > Ice > Glacier...
AGATTCCGACTCATCAAGAAATGCCATGATGTCGGGGCCAAAGAAATCACCGTAGTGAGCGGTCAAAAGTGTCTCAGGCGCGAGCTCTCTCACACGAGTAATCGTACTGAGATACGTTTCGACATGTCGATAGGTGGGGGGAAAGCACGGGCTGCCGTCAGCGAGGGGGACGGCGCTCCCCAAGATTGCGTCTGAGATAGCCAATGATCTCATCTCGACGTCGTATAGAGCGAGGTGGCCGCGGGTATGCCCGGGAAGGTGCAACACTTCCAGATCCCTGCCATCGTCGAGCGTTAGCGTGTCCTCCCCCTGGAGAATCCGATCAACCGCCCCTGGGGCAAAGGCGTTTCGCATCCATTCGACTTCACCGGGCGCTTCGTCCATGCCCCAACCTTCGCGGAACTCTCGACCGCGCTGGGAGCTAAACACCTCCCAATCACTCATAGCTGCCGCGTCGCCCTCGTGGGCGATAACGGTGGCTTTGGGGAGGAGGGGTCGAACATTTCCAATATCACCCGAGTGGTCGACGTCAAGGTGACTGACAACGACGACCTCGACGGCTTCTGGCGCAATGTTGAGCTCTCGGAGTGCTGGAATCAGGGCACTCTCTATTGTTCCTTTCACGCCAGTGTCGAAGAGGACGTGTCGCTGCGACCCATGAAAAAGCCACAGGTCAGCAAATCTTTCGCCAAGGGCAATACGGATTCGAGTACGTTTGAAATCAGCCCTAACCATCATCTTCCCTTAAAGATAGGCGCCCGTTTCTCGGCGAAAGCCACCTGGCCTTCCTTTGCGTCTTCTGTGGTCATGCAGTAGGTGAAGGAGTCATTCTCGACCATCAGCCCCACGTCCAGGGCAGTGTTTTGAGCAACCCTGATCATGTGTTTCGTCATTTGAATTGCGATGGGAGCCTTCGCAGCAATTCCTTCTGCGAGTGAAAGTGCTGCGGCCTCCAAGTCATTTCTCTCGTGGATCTCTTGCACTAATCCGGTTCGGAAGGCCTCGTCAATCCCGATTCTCTCCCCAGTGAGCAGGAGCTTCGCAGCGTTGCCAGATCCCATGATGCGAGTGAGATATTGGGTCTGGCCTGAGCCGCCGTGCCAGCCCCAATTAATTTCTCCGGCTCCGAATTGAGCATCGGGGGTTGCAAGCCGAATATCGCTCGCGCATGCCATCTCAAGGCCTCCCCCAATGACATAGCCAAAAAGAGCCGCAACCACGGGTTTGCGAATTAGGTGCACTGCTCTGGCGTAGTCCATCCGAGCGTCAAAACGGTTCCGATACTCCCAGTTATCTCCGTACTCATCAAGATCAGTAATGTCACTTCCGGCGCAAAATGCGCGTTCCCCGTTTCCGGTCAGAACGACCGAGCGGATGTCGGAATCGTTGTTGATGGCGAAGGTGAATTCGTTCATCAGGCGGTCCATCTCGACAGTCATTGCGTTGAGCTTGTCAGGACGATTGAGCCTGATTATCGCCACATGGCCATGGCGTTCGAAGAGTATGTCTGGGGAACTCACGAGGCGGCCTCCTTCTGGTTTGCGACTGCGCCAGCGTGGAGCAGAGCATCGATTGCTTCGGCTGTATAGCCAAGACTGGTGAGGATTTCTTCGGTGTGCTGGCCCAACCCTGGTGCACCCTGCCGGATCGTGGGAGGGGTTTCGGACATCTTGATGGGCACCCGCACTGTCTTTGCCGATCCGCCGACTCGCTGTGGCTGATCGACGAAGTACTTTTCTTCGATGATGTGGGGGTCCTTCACCAGCGCGGGGAAGTCATAGACCGGTCCCGCCCAGACGCCATGTTGGTCGCAGAGCTCAACCCATTCCGCTGTTGTCTTGAGCACAAACGAATCTCTGATGTGAGCATAAATTTTATCGCGCAGACGGTGGCCATCGTCGTAGTGGATGAGGGTCCGAAGCCAAGCGTCGTCGATTACTTTGCCCAAAGCGGGGAGAGGAGACATCGCGAGGTTCAGCCATCCATCCTTAGTTTTGTAACTTCCGTAGGGTGCGGGCATCGCCGCATGGGCACTTTGCTCGGTCGTTCTTTCCGGTTTGAATCCAGCATTTAAGAACGTCACGATCTCCTGGAGTTGGCAGTCCAGAACGACCGACAGCATGTCTATTTCGACGTGCTGACCAGCCCCCGAATTACCCCGGTGATGGAGTGCGGCTAAGACCCCAATCGCCGCCTGGTACCCCGTCATTACGTCAGCCGCCCACAGGGCGCTTGCGGTGGGTGGGTCGTCAGTTTTTCCTACCGAAAACATCGAACCGCTGTAACCCTGAACAATGAGGTCCTGGCCGGGGCGATCGCGGTAAGGCCCCGATGTTCCATAACCGGTGATAGAGCAGTACACGAGGCGAGGGTTTATCTCCCGCAGTTTCTCGTACCCAATTCCGAGACGCTCGGCGGTACCGTGGCGAAAGTTTTGAATGAACACGTCCGAACTCTTGGCAAGCTCGTAAAGGACGCTCAAACCCTCGGGGGACTTCAGATCGATGGCCATACTGCGTTTGTTCCGGTTCATGGCCAAAAATGTAGTCATTTCGTCGTTAGCGCGGGAATCACCGAACCCGTGAGTGCGATTGAATTCACCACCGGCGGGGGACTCCACTTTGATGACATCAGCGCCCAGGTCACCCAATCGTGTTCCCGCCATCGGGCCTGCAAGCATCTGGGTCGCGTCAATCACGCGAACATCTGAAAGGGCACCGCTGCTCATTTTCTTCTTTCTCCAGGGGCAGGGAATCCACGAACGGGATTCCCTTTAGTAAATCATAATATGATTTCTTCTCTTTATCCTACAACCCCCTCAACATTGCCAGTGTCGGAATGCTGTGCCCGAGACTTGAAGCGCAGGGGAACAGATTATTAACGTTTGAGACTCGCCGCTTCGCGGGTTGGCCCACTCTCGAGTGCCCATAGTTCTAGCTCGCGTGGTGCTCTACGGGCGAATAACGCGTGAGGAGGTCGATGGCCAAACTCGCACGACGAACCCTCTCGCGCGCGGTTGAAAGCACCATGGTCTCCAGGTGGGCACCGGCCGGGTAGATTCCCGGCGCGTTACGAACAGTGAACTTGATGTAAAGCGGCGCGGCAACCCGAACCATGTCAACCACCTCGTAATGCCGCACGGCACCGCCAAAGTCGTCGGGCGCCTCGCAGTAGATATCCACGGGGACATCGATTGCCTGGCGAATAGCCCCAATCTGACCCAGCGACAGGTCAGTAGCAAGATTGATAGACGTTGCTCCGAGATCTTCCAGTACTCGTGCCGTCGCAGGATTGCTACAGGGAAGGGCCACGGACGTCTTGATGACGAGGTCCTCGGGCAAATCTCCATCGCGTTTTGCCCGACCGATGATGGCCAAAAGACCGACATCGCCAACGAGAATGCTCCGGAGTCCCTTTTCGCAGGCGTACCTGACGTCTTCAAGTGCGAAGCGAACCTGGTCAGCGCCGCGCAGCGTGGGGCCAGATACTGCGCCAGAGCTACTCGTGACCTGGCGTCCCACATCCCAGGAAGCCCGGGGCCCTACAAAGAGGCACACCTCGGTGCCTGACTCTCGGCCCTGGTCGAGCATGGCCCTAATATCCACCTCGCTCAGCATGAAAATTCCACTACCTTGGCTAACGCGGTCGACCAAGATTCCCCGGGAGGCCGCCTCTTCGAGGACAGCTCTCATGGCTGCTGGCCCCTCCACGGAAGGAATTTCCAGACGCCAGCGACGCCCATCCTCAAAGCGCTTTGGGGACTCAGGAAGAGAATCAGCATCGGCCGAAGGGAGGCCCTGCCGAGCAAGAATTGCAATCGTTTTTGCCATGCTTCCGCGGGGGTCACGGGTACTCATTGTCATAAGTGATGCCTCTTCCTTTTGGGTGTGACTAGCCAGCAAATCGCGCGCTAAGTGCCCCGTCGACTCTGAAGTCGGCTCCACTGATATTTCTGGCCTCATCGGAAAGCAGAAAGCTCACCATCGAGGCGACGTCCTGCGGTTCACCAAAGTGCCCAAGTGGATGGACAGCAAGTGTGCGTTCCTCCGACCCAGGATTTGCGTCAAACCAGGACTTGAGCAGAGGGGTCATCGTGAAGCCGGGGCTGACGGTGTTCGCACGTATTCCATAGCGGCCCTCATCGAGGGCGAGGTTTCTTGTGAGACCTATGAGACCTGATTTGGCCGCCGCGTAGGGGAAATAGTTGGGGTAGCTCATATGGGCGTGGACGCTCGCAATATTGACCACGCTTCCTGCTCCTGCTTTGCGCATTGTAGGCAACCCAAACTTGCAGGTCAGCCACGAGGCCTTAAGATCGAGATTAAAGAAGTCATCCCATTCTTTTTCGGTCATCTCAACGGGATCTGCGTAAGAGTTTCGGCCAGCGTTGTTGACCAACCCAAACAGGCCTCCGGCATCTCTCACGAGGATTTCCATGGCAGATGCCAGAGCCGCAGAATCAGTGATGTCACAGGTCTCGAACCGAACATCAGCGCCCTCGTCGCTCAGCTCGTCCCGAAGATTTTGCCCACGTTCTTGAAGAATATCCAGGAAAGAAACAGTAGCACCGCGCCCGAGACAGTCGCGTACGATTGCCTCGCCAATCCCTTGGGCGCCTCCGGTGACAAGGATATGCCGACCGGCCAGGGTGGGCGCTACCACTCCGCAACGCCCCCGTCCGCGTGGGTCCATTGGATAGGTTCACTTTCTACATATGGATGCATGGCGGCGGCCCTTTCGTCGATTTCGATGCCAATACCTGGTTCAAGGGGAGGAGAAACATAGCCATCAATGATGGGAATCGTGCCCTGCACGATGTCCTCTCGCCATGGCACGTCGCCGCGCATAACCTCTTGGATCAAGAAATTAGGCAGAGCGAAGCCAATATGGATGTTGACCATGGTGGCAATCGGACCGAGCGGATTGTGAGGTGCCAAACTCGCCCCGAACGTCCCGGCCAAAGCACCGATGCGCATGGTTTCCGTAATTCCTCCGGCATGGCATACGTCGGGCTGCGCAACGCTGATGGCCCCCACCTCAAGGAGAGAAAGAAACTCTCTCCTGTGGAAAAGTCGCTCACCCGCTGCTATAGGGATTGTTGTCGAATGTGCCACTCTGGCCATTTCGCTCGCAGGGATCTCGGGTCCGACCACTTCTTCAATGAAAAATGGATGAAAGGGTTCAAGTACTTTCGCATATTGGATGGCCATGGCCGCGGTGGTGCGGCCATGGAAGTCCACCATGATGTCCATGTCGGTACCGCCCGCTTCGCGCGCAGCGTGCATGACCCTTTCGGCTTCTCGCAAGGGCGCAATGCCGTCCACCGAACGTGTTTTGGGAACAGCAAGAATCTTGATGGCGCTAAAACCGTCGGCTTTACTCGCCGCCACTCGTTCCGCAATTCCCTCTTCGAGGCTGCCGTAGACCGCCGCGGAATCTCCGCCACCAACATGGTCATACATTTGAACGCGATCGCGAGCCAAGCCCCCCAGAAGGCGCCACAGCGGGATACCCAGTGACTTGGCCTGTATGTCGTGAAGCGCCTGGTCAATGCCGCTGATGGCAGACATGGTGACGGCTCCACCGCGGAAAAAAGGATACCGAAACATTGTTTCCCAGAGGCGGGAGATGTCGCGCGGATCCTTGCCTACCAAGAGCGAGGAAAACTCCTCCACCCTTGTCGCCACCGCGAGCGATTGCCACTCGAGAGTCGCCTCCCCAATGCCGAAGAGACCTGCCTCGGTTGTCTCCACCCTCACAAAAACCCAGTTGCGCAATTTCGCGTTGACCAATGTTGCAGAGACCTTCGAGATTTTCATTGTGTTCGCCTAGTTCCCATTCATGTACGGAGTGTTGTCAAGGGATGTGCTGATCATCTTTGCCCTTGCCCGAACGCGCTCAGGGTCTCCGCGGGTCAGGGCCGAGCCCATTCCGACGGCAAAAGCGCCTGCGCTGAGCCAGTCGGTGAAGTTTTCCAAAGTAATTCCACCGGTGGGAAGCCATTTTGCCCCGGGGAAAGGGTCACTGAGCGAATTCATTGCAGGAATTCCGGCACTCGATGCGGGGAAAAGCTTGAGCAGGTGGGCTCCCAATTCCACAGCTTGGTGGCATTCCGTTGCGGTAAAGACCCCCGGCCCGACAAGCAACCCCGCTGTGAGTGCCGCGGATACGATGTCCGGATTCAGGTTCGGGGTCACAATGAACGTGGCACCCGCTTCCACCACTTTATGAACGTCTGAGACTGCGAGGACCGTCCCAGCACCGATGACACCCCGGGTGCGGGTGGCAAGCTTTTCAATGGTAGCTAGAGCGCGAGGCGTCGTGAGAGAGACTTCGACCACAGGAAGCCCGCCTTCAATAACCGCCAGGGCAGATTCCCAAGCTTCGTGAGCGTCTTGCGTGCGCACAATTGCCACAATCTTGTGCTCACCAATAATTTTGAGTACCTCTTCTGGGTTCATCTGAAAACCTCCTGGTCGTCCTCGCGAATGTGTGTCATGCCCCTCACAAAGGCGCCTACGGCACCCATAACATCGACAGGCAATGAATCAAAAGCCTCTTGGACAAAGTGCTTGACCCCTGCAGTTCGAATGAGCGCCGTCGCTTGAGGAAGCAGTGCCGGCTCAGGTGTGTCGATTTCCAAGGCGATTTGCCACTCGTTGGCGCCGCCCACCACAATGTCTCCCAGCCGGGCAAATCGTGCCAGTGCAGGGCCCGCCCCTTCGGGTGACCAGAGCGTTGCTCGGTATTTCATGTCGAAGACCGCAGGAATTCCTTGCCCGCCCCAACAAGTTCTATCAGCACCTCGGCCAACTCGAAGTCTTCATTCGTCAAAGGAGCGGAGGGCTTTCGTGTCCTACTGCTGGAAATAATCCCGCGCCGCATGAGGATGTGCTTTTCTATTGCAATCAGCACCTCGGGGTGACGCATCCACGTATTAAGAGGCCCTTGGAGAGGTGCAAACGCCGTGTCAAAGCCGCCCATGTCCTTCGAATCGAGACACGCTTGGGCTTTGAGGTAAAGCTCAGTGAGTGAGCACCCTGGCTGAACCCCAACGGCGCCTGCGGCTACCGCTTTTTTCCACTCTAAACCGCCCCATCCCACCAGAGCGGAAACGCTTCCACCAGAGAAGCCGGCGACTTCCGCCACAAGCGCGGACGCGGGAATGTTCTCCACTTTGACTTGCTGGAGATGGGGATATGAATGGTGGAGCGAGAGAACATCACTGAGGGGAATTTCCTCCCCTCCGGCAGGGAGGGATTGGATAATGACGGGAACCGTCACGGACTGAAGGATTGCGCTGAGATGGTCAATAACTTCGGAGGGAGCGGGCCGAAGAAAGTATGACGGAAGAATGTTAATGGAATCTGCGCCCATGTCTACCCACTTGCGTGCCCTGGCGACGGCCAAGTCTGTGCCGTGATCGGCCACGGTGGCGACGAGAGAAATATTCCTCGTACCGCGGGCTTGTACAAGCAGTTGAAGCATCTCAGTGCGCTCATCGTCGCTCAGTTTTGCGTTCTCTGTCGCAACTCCGAACACCATGAGAGACCCTACCCCCGTGCCCATAACGTGTTCACACATGCGCGTGAAGCTGGCTGAGTCGACACTGCCGTCGTCATCGAAAGCCGCAGAGAGCACGGGACAGACCCCTTTGACCTCAGAAAGGAGAGCGGTCATGATTTCACCCTGAATGAGGGCACGCCCGCGACCGGTGCGTCAAAAAAATACGTAAGCCCTGCGTCGTCGTTGTCGTCGTCGATAGCGGCGGTGGTGATAATCAGCGTCTTGAGGTCGTCTCCCACAAATGCACAGCTGGTTACCTGGCGGCACGGTAGCTCGATGAACCCGGCCAAAGAACCATCAGGCGCTAGACGCTGAATCCGCCCTCCTGCCCAGAGGGCAACCCATACGAATCCCTCGCTATCAACAGCGAGCCCATCGGGGAAGCCCAAGTCTGAGTTGATTGTGGCAAAAATACGCCGATTGTCGAAACGCCCGGCCTCGTCAACATCAAACTGATCTACGCGCCCCGTGGGCGTGTCAACGAAAAACATCTTGGACTGATCACCTGACCAGCCGATGCCATTACTTATTGTTACGTTACTGAGGACCCGCGCAAGGTCGTGACCGCTAAATAGATAAAGGCTGCCGACGCCGGGGAAGGCGTCAGGGTTGTAGGGCATGGTTCCGCATAGGACGTCCCCCCAGGGAGATACCGCAGCATCATTGGCTCTCATTTGGGCAACACCATTCACAGGAGGTAATGAGTGCGGGAAGTGCGCGATTTTTTCGAGGCCGCCGCTGGCTTCGTCAAAACGATAGACCCCATCGACCAAGAAAGCCCACCACATGGCGCCCTCTCCGGGGAGGAATGCGCCAACATGTGAGGGCATGCCAATCTCCCCTCTCTCGCCATCAGAAAGGCGCTCCCAGTACACCTTCTGATTGAGGATGTCTACCCACAAGACCCGCCCGGACGCAGAGTCCCACACGGGTGCTTCGCCCAAGGAACAGCGACGGCCGTCGAAAACCGCCGCTGTTCCCATGAGGAAGTTTGCGGTCACAGTTGTTGTCCCTTTTCCCTTGTCCCTTGTTCGTTATGCTTTAAGTTTTAAACTGCCTGAGTTGCGCACGCGGTTTTGGATGACAACCTGCATCACCAAAGACATAATGATGACGAGGCCAAACACAGCCTGAGTCCAAAACGCGTTAATTCCGGCTGAGACGATGCCAGCATTCAAGGCACCAATGATGAACCCTCCAATAAGGGTGCCAAAAATGCTTCCCGCGCCACCGAAGGGGCTCGTGCCGCCGATAAAAACCGCAGCGATGGTGTTGAGAAGGGTTCCCTCACCCATCGTTGGCCAGAAGTAGCTCACTTCGAAGGAAGCGACCATTCCCGCAAATGCAGCCATGACCCCTACGAGCATGAATACTCCAGTTTTTGTCCACATGACATTGACACCCATCATTTTTGCGGACGTGGAGTTGTCACCAATGAGAAACACGTGAGACCCAAACCGACTCCGGTTAAGAAGGAACCACAGCATTATGGCGATGACGATTACCCAGATAAATTGCATCGGGATATCGAAAAATACGCGTCCGACGAGTACTTGCCTCAGGGGGTCCAAGGCGGGGTCGGTGAGTGCGAATCCGCTTCCTGACATCGCAGCAAGTTCCAAGCCCCTGAACAAAAAGCCTGTTCCGATGGTGATCACCACCGCGGGGATTCCCATCTTCGTCACCAAGTAACCATTGAAAGCTCCGGCTAGCGCACCTGTGACCAAAGCCGCTAAGAAAGCCAAACCCAGGAAGCCCCCGCTTTGGAAGACCCAGGTGAAGGACACCATGGATAGCGCCATTACTGCCGGGAAAGAAAGGTCTATCTCTCCGGTAATGATGACAAAGGTCAGCGCCAGAGCGATGATTAAGAACAGAGGTGTCGTGGAAGCAAAAGCGAGATAAATCGACGGCTTCGTAAAGACCTCGGGCGCAGAGATCAGAAAGAGTAGCCAGATGAGCACGCCTACCGCGCCAATCCCGATCTGGAGACCAAACCGTCGCCACACCGAGGGCGCTTTTGAGCGGTCGGCCTCCTCTTTTTCTGATTCCTCCGGCCCGCCAGAGGAAGATTCTTGGGCGAGATACGTTTCGTCAATTGCCATTTTCCACACTCCAGCTTCCGTTGCGAGCCAAGCTTTGAAGGCCGCCCATTAGGTTGTCGATTGAAATATCGTCTTTCACGACATTTGCGGCAATTGTCCCGCGATCGAGAATGACAATCCGGTCTACCACGGGGTAGACATGGAAGATGTTGTGGTCGATGAAAATTGCGCTTCTGTCGTGCTCCTTGATGGAGCGGATGAAGTTAAGTGTTTTCTTTGTCTCAGAGAGAGACAGGCCCATCGTCGGCTCGTCGAGAATGACTACCTCCGCTTGGAAGTGAAGTGCTCGGGCAATGGCTACACCTTGCTTCTCCCCACCAGACATGGTCATCACCGTGTTGTCCGGGTGGACTGCTGACGAGGTAAAACCCATGTGCTCGCTCATCAATCGTGCCGCTTCTTGGCGCATTCTGGCCACATCAAGCAAACCGAATTTGTTTCGTAGCTCCCTGCCCATAAACATGTTCCGCCAGATTGACTGTTGCTCGCAGAGCGCGCGCTCCTGGTAGACCGTCTCTATTCCGATTTCACGAGCTTTGTGGACATTCCAGTCAGTCAGTTGTTGGCCCTTGAAGTAGATTTCACCGCCGCTGTCAGGAGAGTGGAAGCCCATAATGGTTTTAATCAGGGTAGATTTTCCCGCGCCGTTATCGCCTAGGAGGCCAACAATTTCGCCGGGGTTGAGGTGGAAATTAATATCCTGGAGGGATGTCACCTCACCGAAAGTTTTACTAACATTTCTCAGTTCTATTACTGGGGTGATGACGCCGGTGTCGTTCATCTCAGACCTTTCTCACTGCGAGTAGTCGGGGGCCGCCTTTCGACAGCCCCCGGTACTCTTTTTCAGATTTTGTTCAGGGAACTTCTATCGAATTTCGACTGCTGCGAGAGGTGCAACCGCAGCCACGTTCTCGATTGTTACAAATCCCGCACCTGTGTTAACGAACAATCCGGAGAAACCGAACTTTTCAGTGAGACAGATGTTCAGAATTGGCAAGTAGCCCTGAAGGAAGGGCTGCTGATCGATCACGAGGTCTGTGTAACCAGATTCGATTGCCGCGATAGTAGCTGGGGACACATCGAAGCCTGCTCCAAATACGTCGTCCGCGCCTTTACCAGCGGCTGTCAGGTAGGTCTCAAGCGTTGCGGTCAAACCGCCGTGGTCGGTAACCACAGCTTTGATACCTGGGTTGGCCCCAAGAAGACCTACGAACGTAGGTGTTCCCGCTTGCGGGTCAGCGTTAGTCGCTTGATCTATTTCTTGGTACACAACTTTGATGCCTGACTCTTCGAAGGCGTCAATGACTCCCTGGGTGCGGTCGCCCCGTCCTGGAAGGGAAACAAGACCCCAAACGAGGGCCTCGTCACCTGAGACGAGACCTGCCTGCTCGATTGTCTTTGCGCCAAGATCGTAGCCAGCGTTGTAGTTAATTGCGCCTACGAAACCGGATCCTTGAGCCTGGTATTTGGACATCGTGTCAGGCAACTCAGTGTTCAGAGTCGTGAAAATAATTCCCTTTTCAAATGCTTCGTCAGCTAGCTGACCCATGGCCTCTTCCCCACCGAAACCGTAGGTTGCGATCCCGTCAACATCGGTGGCAAGAGCCTCTTTTCCCTGAGAAACCAGCTTGGCTGCGTCCCAGTCGGAGAAGTAGTACGTCATATCCGCACCAAGGTCTGCCTCAGCTTGCTTGAAACCGTTGAAGACGTTATTAGCAAAGACGCCACCTTGGGGGCCACCAGGGAATGCCGCGATTTTGACCCCGCTACACCACCCCGTCGATCCAACTTCAGCGACCTCCGCCACTGCCGCCTCGTCGCTGGTCGTCGCGGCGGTGTCCGTTGCTGTTGTGCAACCCACCAGAGCCAGCAGCAACGCCGCTGAGGCTCCGCTTGCCATTCCCTTTTTAGAGAGAACTCTCATGAACTGTCCTTTCGTTATGTATAGGACCTGAATAGTCCCGTGGGGGACAGTGTGATTGATATCAGATACGAAGTCAACTTCATTCATATTAGGAAACTCGATGCGTAATCAAAAAGTTATCGATCAGCTGACTTTGAGGGTATTTTAGGCACTATTACCCCAGAAACTGCGCCACTAAAGTGTTAACTTGTCTGATAAGATTGACCATTAAGGAGGGAGAGCGATGAGCGTCAAATCTGAAGCTGCAGCGGTGCGACTTGGGCCTGCTCGCTCGGTTGGCGAGTCGACGTCCCACCTTGTCACGCAGATGCTAGATCTTGTTCGAGATCTCCCGATTGGATCGAGCCTGCCTGCTGAAGCTTCGTTGGCTGAACGGTTTGGGGTAAGTCGCCTGACGGTTCGTGAGGCTCTCAAAGTCTTGGCGGGGAGGGGCCTTACGGAATCGCGCCAGGGGCGTCGAGCTGTCGTCACCGAACCGCCGAGTGAGATAATTTCTAGTACTTTTGCGTCCTACGTGCACCGAGACCCGTCCGCGCTACTCGAGTTGGTGGAGGTAAGGCAGGCGCTCGAGGTGCGAAGCGTGAGCTTGGCCGCAAGCAAGGCGACGAGGGCGGGGCTGGGGGCGATGGAGGCGTCTCTGAGGACCATGAAGGAATCAGCCAACCTTCTTGATCTCCCAGACATCACCCAAACGCGAAGGCAAGAAGCCCGCGCCTCTTTCCAACGCGCAGATCTTTCCTTTCACGAAGCAGTGGCGCTGTCATCCGGCAACCGGATGTTGGCACATGTTTTGGAGGCACTTGAAGATTCACTCCTTCAAACCTTCAATGCTTCCTTTGACGGCCATATTTTCCGAGGAGGTTCCGCATTTGACGCCTACGAAGCCCACCTGCGCATATTTGAGTTTATTAAGGCCAGAGACGTACGTAATGCGTCGATTGCCATGCGCCGACACCTTCAGCAATCAGAGAAAGACCTTCGAGCTTACATTTCCAGCACCACTGCCGTTGAGGGTCGGTCTGGAGCGAATGACGCGGCCGTACCCTCCAATATTTCGCAGCGAACCAAAAGTCTAAAGAAAGGCACCGAATCGTGAAGATAACCGGCTTCCGCACCATCGTGGTGGGTGCCCCATGGCGGGAATTAACCATCGTGCAGTTGGAAACTGATGAAGGAATTACCGGACTTGGGGAGGTCCGTATGGTCAATAAGACAGACACCCTGTTAGCAGCTATCAACGAGCTGGGCGAAAGATACGTCATAGGCAAAGATCCCTTCGAGCTTTCACGGCTCGCGTGGGATATTCAGGTGGCGGAATACGGTCTTCCTGGTGAGGTGGGGCAGTCAGCACTGGCCGCATTTGACATCGCCTGCTGGGACATCATGGGCAAGTCTTTGGGGCAGCCGGTGTGGCGACTTCTGGGAGGCGCTTTTAGGGATGAAGTCCCCGCCTATGCCAATGGTTGGTATCAGGGCGATCGGGACCCCGAGCTCATCGGGAACATGGCGAACAAAGTCGTCGCGCGCGGGTATAAGGGTCTCAAGATCGACCCGTTTGGGGCTTCGGCAAGCTCTCTGAGCCCCGCGGAGCAGAGAACTTCGCAGGAAATATTGCGCTCGGTGAGGGCTGCGGTTGGGGACGATGTCGAAATATTTGTGGAGATGCATGGTCGCTTTACCGGCGCTGCCGCGGCAATGGTTGCTGCAGACGCTTCGGAAATCAGGCCAGGCTGGTTAGAGGAACCCACCCTTCCTCTCGATATTGGAGGGCTCCGACAGGTTCGGGCCGCAACCAACTTTCCGATTGCTCTAGGCGAGAGAATCCACCACGCCGCGGAGTTGCGCCCATTTCTCGAGGAGAATTTGGTCGACATCATCCAAGTTGATGTCACTCACCATGGCGGGATTACCGGCTTCATGAGATTGGTGGGTTGGACAGATGCTTACAACGTTCAGCTCGCACCACACAATGTTTGTGGGCCAGTGGGAACGGCTGCGGCACTGCACTGCTGTATTGCCGCCCCCAACGCCAAAGTTCTTGAGCACTTCAATGATTTTGCAGATCTCTGGGTGAACGATTTAGTATCCGATGCGCCTCGGGTAGATGAAAAAACCGGGGCGTTTGCTAAGCCCGAAAAGCCGGGACTTGGTATTGAGCTGAACGAGTCAGTGGCCAAGGAACACCCTCGAACGGGA
>Ga0105054_10008296_pt1 | contig 13783 bp, 8 predicted proteins | sample BON02_FD_78091 | JGI IMG/M metagenome (GOLD analysis project Ga0105054, IMG submission 78091) | Freshwater microbial communities from Lake Bonney liftoff mats and glacier meltwater in Antarctica - BON-02 (megahit assembly) | ecosystem: Environmental > Aquatic > Freshwater > Ice > Glacier...
CCAAAGAAACTGGATCAGGAAATTTCTGAACCAGTAACCTGGTTTCTCGAGTTTAAGATGCCTCTTTCTCTGCTCGGTAAATATGGAAATTTTACTCAACCGCAAAGGGGAGTTAAATGGAAAGCTAATTTTTATAAAACAGCAAGCAGAAGCACTAATCCGCATTATATCACCTGGTCAGTTGTTCAGAATCCTGTACCACAGTTTCATCTTCCGCAATATTTTGGTACTTTGATATTCAAATAATTTGGAGATAAAGCGATAATATCTTGAAAAACAATAAATTATGAAAAAAGGTGATTATTCAAGACGACAGTTTCTGAAAAAGAATTCTTTTGCAAGTTTGGGTACAATTATTGGAATGGGGCTTGCTCCTGAGCTTCTTGCTTCAGAAAATGCAGTTGTTTCCAATAAGCCAGAAAAGCAAATTCATGATCAAATTGTAATCGAAGGAACTATTGACCAATTGGGAGGAATGACACTTCAGGATCTGCTTAAATATCACCGTAACTATCTAAAAGATATTTATATTCCAAACTGGGAGCGTGGGATTGATCATAAGTACGGTGGATTTGCAAATGCAATCAGTCCGGGACAGGAACCGGATTTTGAAAAGAAAGGAATGTATTTTCAGGGTAGGGCGGTCTGGATGTTCAGTTATCTTTATAATCATATTACCGGGGATAAAAAACATCTGGAAGCAGCCATAAAAGGCCGAGATTTTCTGATAAAAAGTGCGATGACAGATGATTATCGCTGGGCATCTTTTATAAGTCGTGATGGTAAAGAAAAGTTAACTGAGCCCCTGGATCACTACGGCGATATTTATATGATGCAGGGACTTGCCGAATTGTATATCGCAACAAAGGATCAAAGAGACCTTGAACTGGCGATCAAAACAGCAATATCAGTAAAAGATCGCTTATTATCCCCAACTTATCAGCATATTGATGCACATACTGAGGCATTGGAGCCGGGAACCCGGCGGCTTCCGAGCTGGCAACACTTTTTAGCCGGATTAACTCCTTTGCTTAAAGTTAGTCGTGATCCTGCTGTTGAGCGGATTGCACGTTATTGTGTACGTGTAATTTGTGAGCATCATTGGCAGCCTAAGGAAGGGGTATTACTTGAATTATTGGATGATTATTTCAGACCGTATACATTTGATGCACCCAATTGGGGTACTTTCTATCCACAAGGTGTAAGTGGTTGGCATTCTATCCAGGCTTGCTGGATGGTGATGAATGAAGCATTACGGGTTTCACACTATCCTACCTTTAGAAAAGGCTTTGATATGGGTATATCTACCCTCGAAAAAACCTATATTTTCAAAAAGGGAATGCCCTCAAATCCGGAATTCGGAGGATTATCACTCAGTCATCCCAAAGCCGAATTGGATGAGAATGGTAATTACACATGGGGTGCCCTTGATGATGTTTTGGTCTATAGCCTGCTGACCATTGAGCATACCCATGATCCGGTAGTTATAAATTATTACAATGATTGCTTTAAGGTTTACAGGGCCAAGCCTGAAAAAATTGTGACCAATGGTTTATTACATACACCGAGGCAATTCTTTTACTCCATAGAAATTCTGGAAAGAATTATTGCCAGAGGAGGTAAAGTTTCAGGTGTGTTTGCCAAATCCTGAATTAATAATTCTAATTAATCTATATATTCCGTTTTTTTACAAAATATCATATCACAATATATAAAATGAGCAATACCAGACGCGAATTCATCAAAAAGAATTCAATAACCCTATTAGGAACTACAGTATTATCTGCAACTTCAGGTAGCCTGCTTGCCTCTACGGCTGAATATTTGATGCCACAGACTAAAAATCTTATGTTTTTTGATGCTTTCGCCCGCATTGGTCCGAGAAGGTACAAACATCCGGGTGAAAAGTGGCAATTAGAAGATCTGATAAAAGAATTAGATCATTGTTCCATTTCAGGAGCCCTGGTAGCATCTACCTTATCACTCAGTTATGATGCAATGTATTCCAATCTTGAATTAAGCAATAATCTCAAACCTTATCCTAATTTATTTGGGATATGGAATGTGCTACCTCATCATACCAATGAATGCCTGCCCCCGGCTCAATTAAAGCTAAAGATGTCTGAGCATAATGTGCGTGCAGTTACGATTCATCCTGTTTCAAATGGCTGGGATTGGAGCGCACAATCAAGTCAGGAACTAATGAAATATCTGAATGATAATAAGGTGTTTACCATTACTGCCGTATCGGAAATCGGTGGCTGGAAAGAATTGAATGAGTTCCTTACACGTTACAAGTCAATACCTTTGCTTGTTACCGGTATTAGCTGGGGGGAGCAGCGTTATGCAATCGGACTTTTGAAAGATCATCCCAATCTGCATATCAGTTTTGATCGCATGCAAATCAATGAAGGATTAGAATTTCTATACAAGAAAGGCCATATCAATCAGTTGATTTTCGCTACTGATGCACCTACCATGTCGGCAGGGGCACATCGTACCTATATCGACTATGCAGACATCCCTGAAGAAGCTAAAGCTAAAATTGCAGGAGGAAATCTGATCCGTCTCCTCGGTGGCCAGCGTCCTCCTAAAGTTATTACCAACAAGTCTGAAGATATTTTAATGAGTTCAGTTCGAAATGGCAAACCACTCCCAGTTCCGGTGATCGATATGCATATGCACATGCTTCACGAAGGAATTAATGGGGCTGGAGGTACAGGATATCATATGGAAAATGGTGGTCCGAAGGGAATCTTTAAAATGATGGAACGACTGGGATGTGTGGGAGGGGGCTTTATGAGTTGGAACGGGGTTGTAAGTAATGACTCTGTACAGGGGAATAAGCTCGTAAAAGAAGCACTGGATGCATCTCCGCAAGGTTTTTGGGGTCTGGTAACCTTCAGCCCGACTCATTATACTCAGGAACAGTTGGCTGAAATGATCCCTCAGGTTTATTCGGATAAGCGTATTATCGGAATGAAACCCTACCATTTCTACGGCATGGAATATTATAACCCTGCCTATGATATTTGGTGGGAATATGGCAATAAGCACGGACTATATGCCCTGATCCATCCTTCAAGGTCCGACTTATTGGAGGTCGATAAACTTGCTGAAAAGTATAAAAATGTACGCTGGGTTATTGCTCATGCTGCAGGAAGCTATAAAATGGCTGATATGGCAATCGCTGTGATGAAGAAACACAAAAACGTTTTTGCTGAAATTACTTTGACTCCAGTTCCATTAGGTGTAATTGAGTATATGGTTGATGCTTTAGGCGATGACAGGATACTATATGGTTCCGATCTGCCTATGCGTGATCCGCGTCAGCAGTTAGGCTGGTTGGTATTTTCAAATCTTCCATTGGCAAGCAAGAAAAAGATCCTGGGTGAAAATGCATACAGTGTTATTGAACCCTGTATTAAAAATATGCCTGAATACAATGTTCCGGTTGTTTTTAGGAAATGATTGAAATAATTTGAGTTCGATATTAATTAAGGATAGATTTATATTAAATTACTGTCCAAAGTTCTTAAACCCGATTGTAGCGGATACCGGCCTGTGCCTAAGGCCTGTGTTGTATGAGCGAAAAGCGGGATTGCCGTTAAAAAGGGCACAGCAGCAGATTTCCAAACTATAAAAACCTTAAAACCAATACAACGAATCATATTAAACTCTATAATTAAAGGCTTTTACAATCCTGATGATTGGAATCCAAGTTAGAATTTTTACACTGACCCCAAGGAGTCAAATGTTTATAGAATTACTATTGAATAATGAATAGATTAATGAATAGACTTTTCGTAGCCAGTATGCTCTTTTCAACACCCGCATTTGCCGGATGGCAGGCAGGTGTAGCCAAAGCAGATATTACACCAACCGAATCGGTTCCGCTGGCAGGATATGGTGGCAAAACCCGTATGTCACAAAACATTGTGCATCCGATCTGGTTGAAGGCAATTGCCTTAAAGGATGAACAAGGAGAGATTTCTGTATTAGTAACGGCAGATCTGGTGGGATTAAGCGAAAAGATGGTGGCAAAGATTACCGAAAGTGTGCTGGATAAATATAAGATCAAACGAGATCGTCTGATCCTGAATACCTCTCATAATCATTCCTGTCCGGTTACAGAAGATGTGCTATGGCTTTATTATGAATTTACACCTGAAGAGGCCGCTGTGAAAGACCGTTATACAAGTATGGTCTACAAAAAATATGATGAGGTAATTGGAGATGCCCTAAAGAATATGGCACCTGCTGAACTGCATTTTGAGCAAGGGCTTGCCGGTATTGCAGTTAACCGCCGTAGGTCGCGTGGGCCTGAAACACGTGGCTTTGGCGGACAAGTTGACCAAGATGTTCCGGTAATTACAGTAAAGTCCGGCGGACAAATCAAAGCTCTTATTTTTGGTTATTCTTGTCATACAACAGCACTTGGCGGACTCAGTATTAGTGGTGATTATGCTGGTTTTGCGCAACTTGAATTAGAGAAAGATTTTCCCGGTTCAACAGCCATGTTTATTCAGAATTGTGGTGGAGATGCTAATCCATTACCACGTATCAGAGGGAATGATGATGAAGCAACTGAACTCGCCTCAATGTATGGAAAGATTCTAGCTGAAGCAGTGAAACAAGTAGTTTCTGCTCCGATGAAAGCACTCAACGGACCCATCCATTCCGCAATGGGAGAGACAGAATTGATGCTGCAAGCTGGAGCATCTCTAGAGGATTTAAAAAAGCAAGTTCCGAATCTTAGTGGAATGGAAAAGCGCGAACTTGAACATCAGATCCATCAGTATGAAACATTGGGTTCTCCTCCCGATCGGGTAAAGTACCCGGTTCAGGTGTGGAGATTTGGTAAAGACTTTGTCTTTATTGCACTCACCGGAGAAACTGTTGTCGATTATTCATTGAAATTTAAGGGCTTATATGGATGGAATGATACCTGGGTATTTGGATACAACAATAACCTCTTAAGCTATGTACCAAGTCTGAGGGTTTTGAAAGAAGGTGGATATGAGGGGACTACGGGCATGGGAGAATACGGACATCGTGCACCCTATACCGAAACAGTGGAGGATCAGATCAGTAAATTGGTAGAAGAATTGGTTCAAAAAACTGTACACTAGGGCAGATTTTATTGTCTTTTGAATCGTCAAGATTTGTTTTAGTATTTAAATTTTGTTGAGATATCAATCGATCCTAAATAATTAAATTTTTCTCATTTTATTTTAAATCGAATGGGTCTTTTTTCGGTTTTAGGGTCATTCATATATGTTTGTTCATTCAATTAAACAAATTTTTAAAATTTATTGCCTCAGAAATGAAGATTCAGTCTGAAAATGGTTTAAATAGAAGAACATTTCTTGGGAGCAGTGGTCTTGCATTGCTTGGTGCTTCAATAACAGGATTGCAGTGTAATGTTCCTATAAAAAATACTGATGCCGATAAAATAGGCACACTGCAAACAGATGGATGGAAGAAAATTTTTGAGGAAGCCAAGAAATATCGAAAAATTGACACACATAATCATATCTGGACCGGCAGCAATGCAGCCCAGGTTGATGAAAGCTGTGAACGTTTAGGAATTACCAAAGCAGCATGTTCAATACCCGGCGGGAAAACAGTTGAAGATATCCGTGCAAACAATGATATCATCATTAAAGCCATGAAGTCTCATCCCAAAAGAATTATGGGACAATGCTATATCAATCCGCAGTTTAAGAAGGATGCCCTTGATGAGATCGATCGTTGCGTAGATAACGGAATGGTTATGCTTGGAGAGCTTTACGATGCGGTTAAGATCAACGACCCGCTCTATTTTCCTATTGTTGAGCGCTGTATCAAACATAAGATTCCAATGATGCTGCATGGGGTTACTACTTTGGGCAATTGGCGCGCAGGTTATCTGCCAACCAATCCTCCAAACTCTTCAGTTCCTGAAGATTTTGTTGATATCGCTAAAAGGTATCCTGAAGCAATGATCATCTGCGGACATATTGGCGGAGGAGGTAATTGGGAATATATGTGTCGGGTTTTACAGCAGGCACCAACTGTATTTCTGGATACCAGTGGCAGTGTGAGTGATGAAGGGATGATCGACATGGCCGTTGAATACCTAGGAGCAGATCGACTTTTGTTTGCTACTGATATGAATTATGAAACCGGTGTTGGTAAGATCATGTGGGCTAAACTTGATGAAAGCCAAAGAAAAAAGATATTCTTTGACACCTTCAATAATATGTTAAGAAAGGCGGGTAATCATGTTAGTTGATATCAGTGCATATACCGGCCACTGGCCATTCAGGAATCTCAGAGGAAATAACCTTGCTGAATTGCTACAGCGGATGAATGTTTATGGAGTCAATAAAGCTATTGTATCTAATCTCAATGGCTTGTTTTATGTAGATTCTCAAATAGCTAATGAGGAGTTGAATAAAGAGATCTTATCAAATGAACTATTTAAAGATCGATTTATTCCTTTTGCTACAATAAATCCGGCATTACCCTGGTGGAAAGATGCTTTAAAAACATGCCATGAAAAGTTTGGGATGAAAGGGCTCCGTATTTTCCCACTGTACCACCATTACAAACTGACAGATGATATTTGCATAGATATGGTGAAGGCTGCTAGAGATCTGGGGATGCCTATATCTATCCCTTTAAGGATGACTGATCTGCGGGAACGCTCCTGGTTTGATGTGAATGAAGCCTTGAGCTATAATGATGTCGCGGTTTTGGTTAGCAAGGTTCCGGATGCAAAATATATGATTCTGGATGCCAGAATCACTGATAATCAGCCGGCAACAAGCAATGAGTCTGTCGATATTCTTAAATCTGCTGATGTATTGTTTGATACTTCAAGAGGCAGTGGAGTACCAGTTAAAGGTCCAAATAGTGAGAGTTTGACTTATTTGAAAGCCAATTTTGGTGCAGAGAGACTTGCCTTTGGTACAGAAACTCCCTTTGTTGATTATTGTTCCCCTTTCTTCAGACTAGCTGCATTTGAAGAATTGGATGAAAAGCAGAAAACGATGATTTGGGCAGGTAATGCTGAACGGATGTTAAAGATTTGATTAAATAATAAAACAAACTAATAAAAATACAAAATATGAAAAAACAGTTGATCCTTTCATTTGTTGCCTTATGCCTTGTCATCAATTTGGCTTTTGCACAAAAACCGCTTAGTCGGGTGCCCTACACCTTATTCAATGATTTTGAAACCGGTGAACTTTTTGCTTGGGAAACCTATCCTTATGCTCAGGATATAGCTTTTGATGCGCTTTATTTTGCAGTTAAGTCCCCAACCTACAAGGATAGTAAATATGCCCTTGCACGTCCGTTTAAAGCCCATGATGTTAATGAGTTATATCAGGGATTTACGAAACGTTTGAATCTTTATACGGTGTCAGGCAGCAGGGTGAAAGCTGCTGTATATTTTCAAAGTGACCGTAATGCCGAATCGCTCGAACTTTCTCTTGGAACTTTCGAAGGCAAGCGTTACTTCCATAAGATTAATAATCCAAAGGCAAATACCTGGTTAGAATTAGATCTACCGATCTCAGCGTTTAAACTAAATGGCACTTCGCTTGGGGCTAATGAGCATATTCAGGTAATTACTCTGAAAGGATCTTACCCGATCGTAAATTATCTGCTTACCTATACTATTCTGATGGATGATTTCAGCATCAATGGTGAGCGCGACAGACAATTTATCGCTACTTCTCCCAGTTCTACCAATCTAGATATGTTTGATGTTTCTATTTTGAATAAGCATTTTTTCTATGGCGATAATATCAGTTTGAAAGTTGCACCTGAAGGAAATATAAGTCTGAAGCAGGTAACAGGAACATTAGTAGACAGCCAGGGAAAAATTATTAAGGATAATATTTCATTCAGTCGTAGCGGTAATGAATGGGTAAATCAAACCATTTATAAAATTTCTGAAAATGATGCCCGTGGTCAATGGGAAATAAGATTAAAAGGTGAAGATGAAAAGGGGGGAGAAATAAGCGGGGCTTTACGTTTCCTGATGCCCGGTAAACAAGTAAATGGCCACCCAAGATTATATTTCTCTGCTGATGAGCTTAAAAGTCGTCTTAAATATGATGAATCACCAGTTGCTCAACGCATACTTGACAATGCTTTGAGTCATAGAGATTTCATGAATGTGAATGTTGATGCAATCACTGAAGGAAAAGATTTGACTGCAGAAAATCTTGTTGGTGGTCCTCATTCTAAAACTTCAGTTGGTTTCAATTCATATGCTTTATGGAATAATCCTAACTCTACTCTTGGTAATGTAATTGAAGAGGGGAGTTTCCAATATACATTTAAAGGCGACCGTGCAGCGGGTGAGCAGGCTAAAAAGGCATTGTTAAAACTCTGTTCATTTAAAAAATGGAATGCCGACTGGATGTTAGAGCGTAAGTTCTGGACGTATTATCCTGTAGGATACACTATCAAACCTGTTGCTTACGGATATGATATGCTTTATGACCTGCTTTCTGAATCAGAACGTGCATTTGTACGGACTGCCATTATGGAAAAGGGTTTGAAAATGTTTCATCGTGATATGGTTGAAATGAACCGTATGCCATCCAATCAAACTAATCACATTGCAGTATTAGCAGGTGGTATGGGATTGGCTGCTACAGCTATTTATGGTGATGACCCATCCAATCCATATCTGGAACCCTATATTTCAGGTATCCTGACCAAAACTAAAACCTTTATCGATCGTACTTATTATGAGGATGGAAGTTATGGTGAGCCAAAAAGCGGCTATATGAATATGGCAAGCCGGGATATGGGTGAATTACTTCCTGCCTTAGAGCGTAATTTTGGAGTTGATTATTCTACAACAACCAATTTTAAAGATTTTTATAAATACTTGATTCAGGCTAGTTACTCAAATGGCCTAATGCAGGATTATGGCGATGGGGGTGGTGCAAAAGGATCAAAAGTTGATATTGGTGGACAGATTCATTCTTGGTGGTTGGTAAACAAGACAAAAAATCCATATTTATACAACTATGTCAAGCCTTTTTGGGAAGCAGGTAAAGGCGGGTATCTAAGTTATTTATGGTTTAGGGATGATATTACTCCAGTTTCAAGAGAAACATTACCTCCCTCCAAGTTCTTTGCAGCTCAGGGTATGGTTATGCGTTCCGGTTGGGATGATGAATCAATGGTACTTAGCACCAGAGTTGGTCCTAACTCAAACCATTATCATTATGACCAGGGAAGTTTCCAGATTATGAAAAACGGTGAAACACTGCTGACTGACCCTGCTTACGGTCCATTGGGCTATTATGCAAACCTAGAATATTTGAGCTATCATGTACAGGCAAATGCACATAACGTAATGCTTGTTGATCACGATCCTGAAAGTCAGGCACCTGCTCATTACGATAATGGCATTAAAGCTTTGCGCGACTGGCCAAAAGTATTGCATTTATTCATCGGGAAGGATGCTGATGGAATTGAAAGTGAACTGAGCTCAGTTTATAAAGATAAACTTGAAAAGTACTCGCGTACATTACTTTATACCAAAACAGGTCCTATTTTCTTGTTTGATGAAGTGAAAAGCAAATCACCAAAAGGACATGTTTACGATTGGTTATTTCATGCCCCTCCGGGAGAGAATAATCAAACTGCGATCACTTATGATAAAGGTCGTATGGTCATTGATCGTCCTAATGCAAAATTGACAATGGATGTCGTTAGCCCGGAGATTGATGCCTCAAAAATTTATGATAAAGGTGTCGGGAAGGTGTTCTATGAATCATTCCTTGACCTTACCAGTAAGCCTGATCTTAATCAGGTTAATTTCCTTGCAGTAATTCTACCGGAGTCTAAATCTGGTTCAGGCAGTTCAGTATCTGTGCCGGTAACCACAAAATTGGAGGCTCCGGGATGGATCGGTGCTAAAATGGTTCATAATAATGGTTCAGACCTGGGTTTCTTCAGAATCGGTACACAAAATGGGGTAGCAGGAGGTTTTACTACTGATGCGAAGCGATTTACTGCAAGTTATGACAAATCAGGTGCACTTCAGAAAATTTACTACGAAGGAAGTTCAATTTCGGGTAACGGATTATCATTAAGTGCAGATGTTGGTACCAGAGGTACAATGGCTTTGGTTTATGCAGGCATAGATGCTGAAATTAAATCAGCAAAAGGTTGCACACTTAAGGTTTTAGTTTCCGGAAAACCATCTTCAGTTCAGGTAAGTGGACAGACGATTAGTGACTGGAGCTTTGACGAAGGAACTAAAATGGTGACTGTTAAATTGCCGGCTGGAACAATTCCATTAAAAATAAACAAGTAAGGGATCTTATTTCTGTTTAACAGAAAGTTGTTTTCCTTCAATTTCAAATATTCCGAATCTTCATCTTTGATGGTGAAGGTTCGGTATTTTTTGTTTACTAAAAATTAAAAATTTGATATTCAGTTAATTTCTGTTCGCTTAAAATATGGCAACAAAACCTATGTTCAGAATTATCTTAATTTCTATAGCATTCTTTGCTGGAATCATGGATAGTTTTTCTGCAGATCATAAGAGCCGTTTAGAAAAAGGATCTTTTAATTCATTCCTGAGCAGGGTTAATGCGGGAACAGAATTGAAAGCTGATACCCTAAAATCTAAGCTTGAAACTTGGACTGCGGCAGAATTATGGGCACAATCTATTTCTCAGAATCTAAAACTTGAGGGTAATGCAATTGTGCTTGAAGATAATCTTCTGATTGAAAATGATGCTATTAGCTTAGGTTCTATACGTTCAGAGGCATGGGATACCCTTTCAAAAGGCCAAGTAATCAGGAAATTCCTTGAATTACCAATAATGCCTTCTAAGAATGCATGGATAAGTATGCTCATTTATCCAATGGTTCCGGCTGAACCAATGAGTGGAGGAAAACTTGAGTTTAAAGTAAATGGGAATAAGCCTATTGTTTATGAACTAAAGCATTTCTGGACTTCTGTTCCTGTTCCGGTATCCTATTTAAAAAAGGGTAGAAACCTGATAGAGGTTAGGGTGCACAATCAGAATGAAAAATTCAGGATTCCAATGGCTTTGAGTTCCATTATCCGAAATATCATCGGGCAGCCTACCTCATTTACAGGTAATAGTGAACGTAGTGATGATAATGGAAAAACCTGGAAGTATGCAGGTAGTTCATCAAATTTAGCAGAATATCCAATTCGGTTAAAGATTCAATCCTATGCCAAGAAAGGCTGGCTGCAAACTCCGGTAATTAATCTTGCGGATAAAGCTGCCTCAGAAGTGATGTATTTTCCTGTGATTTTGGAATCTTCAGAGATCAAACCTCAAACCACAAATACGGAGGGTTCAAAATTGCAAACACGTATAAGAAGTGGAAATACTCATCTGCCTGAAGCTGGAGAATGGACTGAATGGCGGAATTTTGATAGTTCAACATTGCCTACAGAAAGGAACCATCGTTTCGTTCAAATAGAATATAATATTGAGCCCGGCACAGGAAGCAGTACACCAAAAATTCTGGGACTTGATTTAAAAAGTAAATGGCGAACAACTTCATTAACAGGGAGTATCTTCATATCTGAAGTAAAGAATTACCCCCTTATCCGTTCTTCATTTGAATTTGTTCATGAGAACCCCGTATTGCCTGAACTTCAGGAATTCAGGAGGCAATTTAAACTTGACCAAGTAGTTGAGGGAGCAAAAACTGAATGGGACAAGATTAAACGACTAAGGGCATGGGCAGCCGGAAATTGGGATTGGTTTCTACCAAATTCGGAATTTGAAGATTTGCTAAGCTGGGATGCCAGTAAAATACTCTCTGGTTCTACTGGAGTAGGAAATTTGTCTAAAAAGGGGGGAAATTGTCTTCATTATGCTATAGTTTTTGCTCAGGCTTGTCAGAGCTTTGGTATTCCTGCCAGGATTGTAAATACTAATTATGCAATTTGGGGAGGTCATGAACTGGTCGAAGTTTGGTCGCGCGACTATGGGAAATGGATCATGGCAGATCCGAATTTTGACACCATGTTCTACGACAAAAAAACTGGAATTCCATTAAATATTCTGGAATTGCATGATTTATTTTTGAAGACTTATTATCCCGGAGGAGAAGTTATAGATAGAGACAAATGGTCATTTGAAGATAGAGATCGACGTGCAAGCCGAATTGATCCAAATAATCTTCCAATTGCAATGGAGGCAGGAGGGAAAGCATTTTCAGGAAAAATTAATCAGGATTATGTTTGGTGGAAGGTTACATTTAATCAGGCAAACTCTGGTTACTCCGGTGGTTACGGATTTTATAATACCGCAGAAGTACGTTGGCTACCACGTAGCAATTGGCTGAGTCAGAAATCTCCTTTACCGGTTACCCATGGAAGAACTCATTGGGGTTGGGATGGCTATTATGCCTGGACTGATTCACAAACACCTGAAACACCTGAACATCGTTTTTTTGTCCGACGTAACTCAGATATGTATGGTACTTTGTTTACTGTCGATTTTAGTGCAGAGATATCAGGAGAGAATACCCTAAACATCAATATGGCAACAGATAGCCCCGGATTTAAATATTATGAGCTGATTGCCAACGGGCAACGAATACTGATACCCGGTTCAAATTATCAATGGAAGTTGGCTCCGGGTTTTAATAAACTTGAGATGCGGAGTATAGATACACTCGGAAACCGGGGAGCAATGAGTAATTTGAAAATCAATTATAAGCCCGTTTCCAGATAAGAGAGTTATTAAGGAAAGGATCACTGGCAGATTGAAAATTAAAAAAAGAACAACGATTAAAAAGAAATCAGTAAATTTAGCTATGATTTCGAAATGTTAACAGGCAAAGTACAGAGTACCCAAGACAGTTTATTACTTACTCAATTGAGTGAAGGAAGTAAGTATGCCTTTGACATTTTGTATGAAAAGTACTGGAGTAATGTTGTGGATGAAGCTTACAAACGCATTGGTGACATGGACCATGCGAAAGACATTGCTCAGGAAGTATTTACATCTATGTGGATCAGGGGTACAGAAACCCCTATTGAGAATCTTCCAGCCTGGTTATATACGGTAACTAAAAATCATGTTTATAAACTAATACAAAAGCAGGAACGATTTGTGCCTATGCCGGATCTATTATCTGAGCTGGAAAGTTATGATGACCGGGCTGATGCTGCCATCCTTGAGAAGGAGTTACTTCAGACCTACGAAGACTTAATAGCTTCCCTTCCTGACCAGCAGCGCATAATATTTAAAATGCGTTATAATGATGACCTTAGCCCCCCTGAAATTGCATCAAAACTAAGTCTTACTCCCAAAACAGTTCGCAATCATTTAGGAAGAGCCTTAATAAAGTTAAAAACCACCTTTATGCTGATTCAGTTACTCATAGTCCTTGGTGGAAAATAATTGAAACTCCCGGTTAAATCCAGAGTCCACAAAATTTATTTTCTATCCGGCTGGGCAAAAGCGAAAATTTTCGACACATGTATATAAAACGCATACATGGACCACATTCAGAAGGAACAGTTTTTAAACATTCTTGAAAAGTATCATGCAGGAAACGCCACAAAAGAAGAAGTGGGATTTCTGGATGCCTATTATCAGGTATTCGGTTTGCGTGCTGGTTTTACAGATGATTTAGAAGAAGATAAACTTCTTCTTCTAAAAAATGATTTAAAGAATTCTATTAGGGAAAATATTTCAGCATATCAGCCAGATAAAATTAAGGCTGGCAAAAAGGATATTTTTAGATGGTCAATTTCTGCGGC
>Ga0105054_10008298_pt1 | contig 13780 bp, 12 predicted proteins | sample BON02_FD_78091 | JGI IMG/M metagenome (GOLD analysis project Ga0105054, IMG submission 78091) | Freshwater microbial communities from Lake Bonney liftoff mats and glacier meltwater in Antarctica - BON-02 (megahit assembly) | ecosystem: Environmental > Aquatic > Freshwater > Ice > Glacier...
CCCGGGGTTGCCCGTTCGCAGCCGCGGCCTCACCACGCGCCACGGCGCGAGGCGGCTCTTTAGTGGTTGAGACCGGCAGCGAAACGTACCGTGCGCCGGCAAGCCTCAGCGATGCGCTCGTCAGGCGCGGTGAGCGAAAGACGCACGAAGCCGGCGCCTCCCGGCCCAAAGCCTTCACCGGCCAGCAGCGAGACACCGGCCTCCTCCAGCAGGCGGTTGGAAAACTCCTGCGAGGCAAGCCCGGTGTCGCGGACATCGACCATCATGAAGCAGGAACCTTCCGGCTTGATCACACGCAGGCCGCGGGCATCGGCAAGACCGTCGCAAACAATGTCCCGGCGACGCTCATAGGCCGCACGCATGGCTTCGACCTCGGGGAAATCATCGCTGAAGGCCACCGCCACCGACGACTGGATAAAGGTCGGCGGGCCGTAATGCATCGCCAAGCCCAGATGATACATGTGATGGGTGAAATCGGCCGGGCCAATGGTCCACCCGACGCGCCAGCCGGTCATTGCGTGCGACTTGCTCAGGCTGTCGATCACGATGGTACGCTCGGCCATGCCGGGCAGGGTCGCCGGGCAGACATGGTCGAGGCCGTCAAACAGGGTTCGGCTGTAAACCTCGTCGGAGATCAGCCAGAGGTCGTGGTCGCGGCAGACCTCGGCGAGTTCGAGCAGGTCCTTGCGCCGGTAGGCCGCACCCGTGGGATTGTGCGGCGTGTTGATCATGACGGCGCGGGTCGCCGGCGTGACAACCGCGGCGATGTCGGCGGCATCCAGATGGAAGTCACGCTCGGGGCGCAGGGGTGCCGGCACCAGGGTCGCCCCGGAAGCAGCCACCACCGATTCATAGGTGACATAAACCGGCTGGGGCACGATCACCTCGTCACCTGGTCCGGCCGTACACATCACTGCGCCATAAAGTCCACCCTGGGCGCCCAGGGTCATCGAGACATTCTCGCGCCCCACGACCTGACCGGTGTGGCGCGCATGATAGGCACCAATGGCATCCTTAAGCTCGGGTCCGCCGTCGATCCAGCCGTAGTGGGTGTCGCCGGCCTTCAACCGCTCGATCATCGCATCCTGGATGCGCCGGGGCGTGTCGAAGTCGGGATCGCCGATGCTCAGAACGACAACGTCACGGCCCTCGCGGAGATAACGCATGGCACGGCCATGCACTTCCCAGGCGCGCGCGCCCTCGTTGGCCAGCCGATCTACGATCGCCGCGTAACGCATGACAAACTCCCATCCCGAAACGCAAAGCGCGCGACGCCTGCCGGCGCCGCGCGCTTGCTTGAATAAGTTTGGTGCTAGCTCTGGAGGAGAAGCACCGAATCCTCGTCCCAGGTCAGCCAGACCTTTTGCTTGTTGTCGGCTTCGACCGCCTGCATCTGGCGCTGCGCATTCTGCGAAGCAACAGCGACAGGGGCCTCGCGGCCGTTGATCTTGACGTAGTAGTGGCTGCGATCACCCAGATAGGCCGCCGCCTGCAGGACGCCTTCGACAACGTTGTTCTGCACATTGGGCTGCTGGAAGGAGATGTTGAACTTCTCGGGCCGCAGCGCGACGGAGATTTTTCCGGACGTGGGCGCGCTGTCGCCGCTGGCCGTGGAGAACACCTTGCCCAGACCCTCGGTCTCGACAACGGTCGCCTTGCCCTCCTTGCCCTTCACCTCACCCTCGAAGAAGTTGATCGTTCCGATGAAATCGGCGACCTCCTTCACGCGGGGGATTTCGTAGAGGGTGGTCGGCGAGTCGATCTGGAGAACCTTGCCCATCGACATGACCGCGATGCGATCCGACATGGTCATGGCTTCTTCCTGATCGTGGGTCACGAACACGAAGGTGATACCGACATCGCGTTGCAGGGCGCGCAGCTCAAGCTGCATCTGCTCGCGAAGCTTCTTGTCGAGAGCGCCCAGCGGCTCGTCAAGCAGCAGAACCTTCGGACGTTTGATCAGGGCGCGTGCGAGCGCGATGCGCTGGCGCTGGCCGCCCGAAAGCTGGTGGGCGCCGCGCTTGCCGTAGCCGGGAAGCTTGATGAGCTCAAGCATCTCGTCGACCTGCTTGTCGACCTCGGCCTTGCTGAGGCCGGACTTGCGCATGCCGTAGGCGATGTTCTTGTGCACGTTGAGGTGCGGGAAGATGGCGTAGCTCTGGAACACCATGTTGACCGGCCGCAGATGCGGCGGGACGCCAGCCTGCGGCTGGCCGTCGATGTAGATGTTGCCCAGCGTCGGCTGCTCGAAACCAGCCAGCATGCGCAGCAGGGTCGTCTTGCCGCAACCGGAGGCACCAAGCAACGAGAAGAACTCGCCCTGCTGGATGTTGAAGGTGATGTCGTCGACCGCTTTGACACTGCCGAAATGCTTCGACGTGTTCCGGATCGAAATATAGTCCTCACGAGCCATTGGCGCCCACGTCCACTGTTGTTTTCGTTAAATAGCCGCCCCGGATTGCGTTCCGACGCCGCGGCGGCGGATCACTTCCGAGAATGTCACGATGAAGAAGGAGGCCACAAGGATGCAGGCACCCAGCGACAGCACCATCGGCAGTCGGTTGGGGAAACGCAACTGGCTCCAGATGTAGATCGGCAGAGTGACCTCGTTGCCGGCCAGGAAGAAGGCCAGAATGAACTCGTCGAACGAGATCGTGAAGGTCAGCAGCGTGCTGGCCAGGATGCCGGGCCAGGCCAGCGGCAGGGTCACGCGCAGGAAGGTCTGGAAGGCATTTTCGCCGAGGTCGAGCGAAGCTTCTTCCAGGCTCTTGTCGAAACCCTCGAGACGCGACATCAGCACCAGCATGGCGAACGGCACGGCAACCAGGGTGTGCGCCAACCCGATCGTGTAGAGCGACAGGTCGACGCCGATGGTGTTGGAGATGACCAGCAACGCGATACCCAGGATGATGCCGGGCACAACCAGCGGCAGCATGATGAAGCTGGTCAGCGGCCCCTTGCCGGGCAGGCGGTAACGGGTCATCGCCTTGGCCGCAAAGATGCCCAGGAAGGTCGAGGCTATGGCAACGCCCGCACCAACCTTGACCGAGTTCTCGAGAGCATGCAGCAGCGCGGGATTTTCGAGCATGTCGGCATACCACTGCAGGGTGAAACCCTTCAGGGGGAAGGCGACATAGATCGAATCGTTGAACGAAAAGAGCGGCAGGAACAGCACCGGGATGTAAAGGAACGCCAGATACCACACCGCATAGATGAAAAGCGGGGCCTCGCCGGTCCAGGAATGGCCCTCATGCTTGGATTCGATGACCTGCGGCGCCTGGACGCCGCGTTCGTCGGAACCAGCCTTGCTGACAGTATCGCTCATCAGTTCTTGGCCCTTGCACGGGTCGTCGCCACAATGAAGGTGACGACGAGAATGGTGATCATGAGCATGGAGATGACCGACAGCGCCGCACCCATGGGCCAGTTGTTGGCCTTGCCGAACTGGGACTGGACGATGTTGCCGATCATGATGCCGGTGGTGCCGCCCACGAGTTTGGGCGTGACATAGTCACCCACGGTCGGAATGAAGACGAGCAGGCCCGCGGCGATCACGCCAGGCAGCGACAGCGGCCAGGTGACGCGCCAGAAGCGCTCCTTGGGGGTGTCGCCGAGATCGGTCGCGGCCTCAAGCAGCGAACGGTCGATCTTTTCCAGCGAGACGTAGATCGGGAGGATGGCGAAGGCGGCCCAGGCATGGGCCAGCGTCAGCACCACCGCGGTCGGGTTGTAGAGGAGGAATTCCAGCGGATCGCTGATGATGCCCAGGCTGATGAGGCCGGAATTGATGACGCCGTTGAACCCCAGGATGACCTTCCAGGCGAACACGCGAAGCAGGTAGCTGGTCCAGAAGGGCACGGTGATCAGGATCAGCCAGATCAGCTTGTTCTTGGTCACCTTGAAGGCGATGAAATAGGCCATCGGATAGGCCAGCAGCAGGGTCGCGAAGGTGCAGTAGAGCGACATGCGGATCGACTTGAACATCAGCGCCGCATAGATCGGCTTCTGGAAGTAGGCCTCGTAGTTGGCCAGCGTGAAGGTCTTGTCGATGTCGAGGTAGTTCTGGGTCCAGAAGCTGTAGGCGACCAGCATGAAGAGCGGGACGCACATCAGGCAGATCATGACCAGAAGGGTCGGCGAGAGCAGCAGGTAGCCCCGCAGCCATTCATGCTTGAGGAACAGCGACCTCAGCTTGAAGCCGAAGCTGGTCTGTTCCTCGGCGCCCGAGTACGTCCCTGCAGCGTGCGTTTGGTCGCTCATGCCTCAGCCCCAGTTGTCGTCACGATTGCCACCCGGCCCTGCCCGTTCGAGCGTGTGACCTGTTACACAAGTCATACACAGCAGCAGGTCCGTTGAAAACCCCGTTGTGCGCCGGTGACGCCATGCCGGGGGAAACTTCGAAGAAAAGACGGGGCCGGCAGCATCTGCCGGCCCCGTTTCGTTCATGCCAAAGCCGGCATCAGAGGCTGATTTTGATGTCGTCGAACATGTTGACCATCTTCTGGAGAACGGCCGGGTCGTAGGGCTGGAACATGATGCCGTTGTCGAGCATCTCGATGGGGTCACTGGGGAAACCCAGATCGGCCACCGCCTGCGGATCGGAGATCTCGAAGGTGATCTTGTTGGGGTGACCGTAGCCGTAATCCTCAAGCAGGAACTTGCCCGCTTCCGGCGACAGCCAGGCGTCGAGATAGGCATAGACGAGGTCTTCGTCGCCGCTGCCGACATTGGTGATCGAGAGGCCGCACAGCCAGTTCAGGATGCCTTCCTTGGGCACCGCGTAGGCGACCGGGATGCCCTGATCCTTCAGCGACTTGACCGCGGAATTCCAGGCGTAGGCCGCCACGATTTCGCCCGAGGCCATGGCCGTCTCGACCTCGGTCTGGTCGTTCCAGTAGAAGCGGACCAGACGGGCCTGCTTCTCGACCAGCGGGCGAACTTCCTGGAGCATCTCGTCGGTCATGTTGAACGAATCGATGCCGAAGCCCGCGCACAGGCCGGCGACCAGCAGCGCGCTCTCTGAATCAAACATGGAAAGCTTGCCGGCATAACGCTCGTCAAAGAGCATGCACCAGCTTTCCTCGCCATCGTAAAGGTCCGTGCGATAGACGATCGAGCTGTTGCCCCAGTCGGCGGGCATCATCTTGATGTTGCCTTCGGCATCGCGGATGGCGTGATGCTCACGCAGGCCTTCAAAGACGTCGGGCCAGTTGGACAGGCGCGAGGTGTCGATCGCCTTGAGCAGACCGCCGTCATCCATGCGGCCCCAGCTTTCGGCGCAGGGATGGGTGATATCGGCGGGATAGCCGTTGCGGATCTTGGTCGCCATCTCCTGCTCGCTCGCAAAGAACGAGAATTCGGGCTCGCCGTACTTGGCGGCATAAGGCGGATACAGCTCGGGAACCTCGTAACCCGACCACTCCAGAACCAGGGGCTGCTGCGCGGCGAGCGCGCCACCGGGGCCAAAGGTCATGATGGTCGGCACGACACCGACAGCACCCAGCGCAGCAAAGGCCTGACGGCGCGACAGCTTGCCGGTGAAGATCTTGTCTTCGAATTCGTTGATGCCCATACGTTTCATGGAAGTCTCCCTCATTTCTTGGTTGGCTGCGCAGAACAACCATCGATGCCCTGATGTCTGCTCCACTTGAAAATGATCCTTGCAGCATTCGTCGCGAATGAAAAGACCCGACCGCTCGCAGGGGCATCTTGAATGCGCCAGCGCAGCCCCGGCCGCTGCCCCCCGGAGCCGGGCCTGCGCGGCCCGCATCAGGGGAGGTAGCAGCGGAACTCTGCGGTCTGCATGCGCTGGGAGATATCGCGGCCACGCAGTTCGGCCGCCATGCCTGTGCGCTGGCACCGCGCACTCGCGTCGGCCCGCACATCCGAGAGCGAGCGCACCCATGAATCATAGGTGATGGTGAACGGCGCCTCACTCATGGCGACGGTTTCGACCTGGTAGAGGTTGGCGTCGGCGTCGGGCAGATAATAGATGTCGGTGTAGCGGGCGACGTAGAGCCCGTCGCTGAGCAGTGAGGTGGTGACGATGAATTCGGTATCGGTCACCTGCGCCATCGATCCCGACCCGGCTTCCAGGAGCCCCGCGGTCGCTGCGGTCATGACATTGATGTTGCCGGCCGAAAGCGTGTTTTCCAGGACGGCATGGAGCGCGATGACGCCGCCGCCCAGGGCAACAAAGGTGCCAAGAGGCGGGCGCACGTCACGGCCGGGCGCATGGGTCACAAGCTGCGTCTTGTAGCGCAGCAGCAGGTCGCCGGGCTGGGCGGACTCGCGCACGACAAAGCCGGACTGAACAAATTCGGTCACCAGCATGTCGTCGAAGGCGGTGGCGAAGACCGTGCTGGCCCCCTCGCGTTCGATGGCGATGTCGTAGCCATAGGGCCGGGCGCGCTCGGCGATCTGGGTGACGATGTCGCGCGCCAGCACACGCCAGTGCTCGGCTGCCTGCATCTTCTGCTGGAAGGTCAGCTCGTAGGTGCTCGCCATCGGCACCTGGGACTGGCAGGCACCAAGAACGAAAAGCGCAAGGGGCGCCAGAAAGAAGAGCAGCGCGCGCCGCATGGCCGGGCTCCGGCAAAAGGTAATCTGGATTGATACGCCGCGGGCGAGCCGACTGCAAATCGCCTGCCGGGGCATCTTGGCTGGGCGCAACCAAAAGAGAGGATCGCGCGACGACGGCCATTCCAAAGGGGGCGCTAGGAGGAGGCCCGCCGCCGCACGATCCACGCCGGTCCCTTGCGGGCCCGGCTCCGCACGGCGGGGGCGCCGTGCGGAAGGGATAAGGTGGGGATCGGCCAGGGCCAGCGCCGCGGAGCCACCGCGATGAAAGGGGAACTTGTCCAGACCGATCCCTCGCCATCATAGGTGGCGTCCAAATGAGGCCGATCTAAGGCTTTTCGATCACATTTGATGTGTGCGGCACGGTGGTCGCCCGCCCGGGGATTGCCGGTCCGTTCGGCATCAGGCCGGATGTCCCGCGCGCGGGACAATGGCGTTCCAGGCAGGTCCGCGCATCCCATTTCCGGGCTAACGACCGAGTTTGCGCCGTTTTTTGGGCGCCAGCAGTTGACTCCGCGCGGCCGGGAGGCCATGTCTTTGGCACTCGCACCGGGCGAGTGCTAACAGCCGGTCCGGTGCAGCTCAGAAACGCAAGCACTCAGGGGAGTAACCTATGGGCTTCAGGCCTTTGCATGACCGCGTTGTGGTCCGTCGCACCGACAGCGAGGAAAAGACCGCGGGCGGGATCATCATTCCCGATACCGCCAAGGAAAAGCCGATGGAAGGCGAAGTTGTCGCCGTCGGCCCGGGCGGACGCGACGAGAACGGCAAGCTCACGCCGCTGGACGTCAAGGTCAAGGACCAGGTTCTGTTCGGCAAGTGGTCGGGCACCGAGGTCAAGATCGACGGCGACGACCTTCTGATCATGAAGGAAGCCGACATCATGGGCGTCATCGAAGGCGCCAAGAAGAAGAAGTGAGCGCCTGAGAGACACCGTTCCGTCCCAGGCATTCCGACATTCAGGAGATAGCAAAACATGGCTGCCAAAGAAGTGAAATTCGGCGCCGACGCGCGTCAGCGCATGCTGCGCGGCGTCGACATTCTCGCCGATGCTGTGAAGGTCACGCTCGGCCCCAAGGGCCGCACCGTGGTCCTCGACAAGTCGTTCGGCGCCCCGCGCATCACCAAGGACGGCGTCACCGTCGCCAAGGAGATCGAGCTTGAGGACAAGTTCGAGAACATGGGCGCCCAGATGGTCCGCGAGGTTGCCTCCAAGACCAACGACGTCGCCGGCGACGGCACCACGACCGCCACGGTTCTGACCCAGGCGATCGTGCGTGAAGGCGCCAAGGCGGTTGCCGCCGGCATGAACCCGATGGATCTGCGCCGCGGCGTCGACATCGCGGTCGGCCTGGTCATCAAGGACCTGGAGAAGCGTTCGCGCAAGATCACGACCGAGGCGGAGATCGCCCAGGTCGGCACCATCTCGGCCAACGGCGACAAGACCGTCGGCGAGATGATCGCCCGCGCCATGCAGAAGGTCGGCAAGGAAGGCGTCATCACCGTTGAAGAGAACAAGGGCATCGACACCGAGCTTGAGATCGTCGAAGGCATGCAGTTCGATCGCGGTTACATCTCGCCCTACTTCGTGACCAACGCCGAGAAGATGATCGCGGATCTCGAGGATCCCTACATCATGCTTCACGAGAAGAAGGTCTCGAACATGCAGGCCATGCTCCCGATTCTGGAGCAGATCGTGCAGTCGAACCGTCCGCTGGTGATCATCGCCGAGGACGTCGAGGGCGAGGCTCTGGCCACGCTCGTCGTCAACCGCCTGCGTGGCGGCCTCAAGGTCGCGGCCGTCAAGGCCCCGGGCTTCGGCGATCGCCGCAAGGCCATGCTCGAAGACATCGCCATCCTGACGGGCGGCACGGTCATCTCCGAGGATCTCGGCATCAAGCTCGAGAACGTCACGATGGACATGCTGGGCAAGGCCAAGAAGGTCGAGATCTCCAAGGAGAACACGACCATCGTCAACGGTGCCGGCAAGAAGGCCGACATCCAGGGTCGCTGCAACCAGATCCGCGGTCAGGTCGAGAACACCTCGTCCGATTACGATCGTGAGAAGCTGCAGGAGCGTCTGGCCAAGCTGGCCGGCGGTGTTGCCGTGCTCAAGGTTGGCGGTTCGACCGAGGTCGAGGTCAAGGAACGCAAGGATCTCGTCGATGACGCGCTCCATGCGACCCGCGCCGCGGTCGAGGAAGGTATCGTTCCGGGCGGCGGTGCTGCCCTGCTCTATGCGGTCCAGGCTCTGGCCAAGGTCCAGCTCGAGGATCGCGACCAGCAGGTCGGTGTCGACATCATCCGCAAGGCCATTCAGGTTCCCCTGCGCCAGATCGTCGCCAACGCGGGTCTCGACGGCGCCGTGGTTGCCGGCAAACTGCTGGAGCAGAAGGACAAGAACCGCGGTTTCGACGCACAGGCCGAAGAGTACAAGGACATGATCAAGGCCGGTATCGTCGACCCCACCAAGGTCGTTCGTACCGCGCTGCAGGATGCCGCTTCGGTGGCCGGCCTGCTGATTACGACCGAGGCCATGGTCGCCGAGAAGCCCAAGAAGGAAAGCCCGATGCCTGCCGGCGGCCCCGATATGGGTGGTATGGGCGGCATGGGCGGTATGGGCTTCTAAGTCCAACCAACCTTCGCCTGAAACAGGAAGGGCCGCGGCTGATGCCGCGGCCCTTTTTGTTTGCCTGTCGCCGGTCTCAGACGTGGCCGAGCAGCACCAGCACGATGATGATGACCAGGACCAGACCCAGACCGCCCGAGGGGTAGTAACCCCAGGAACGGCTGTGGGGCCAGGTCGGCAGCGCGCCGAGCAGGACCAGGATCAGCACGACAATAAGAATGGTGCCCAACATGGGTCCGTCCCCCTTCAGTTGTTATGGCCGCCGCCGGTTTAGGCGATGCCGAAGATGACGAGAAGGATGACGACGCTGAGCGGTACACCCAGCAACCAGAGAATGATTGGCATGGCGGTCTCCTCGCTGGGGCCGACGCGGCCCCGTTGCCATCAAGAACGCACGATGTGGCGACCTTGTTGCGCCGCCACGCCAATCAGGGTTCGGGAAAGGGTTCCGGGTCGAGGAATCGGCGCAGCACGTTGGCCGTGACCCCGGCCACGTTGTTGTCGAAACCGTTCCAGGAGAGGCTGCCGATCCAGGCGATCGAGCCGGTCGAGAACACCGCCCCGCCGTTGCCGGTTTCATGGAAGGTCATGTCGGCGCGCAGATTCGGGTTCTGCGAGCCGTCCATGAAGGGCCGGGCGTTGTCGATTTCCTCAGGACCCGGGAAATAGAGGTCCGACAGGCCTTCGGAACTCGCCAGCACCAGCGTGTTGGGCGGCGATCCCTTGGCGAAGTCGCAGCGGTCGACCTCGATGCCGGCGGCGCCACCTCCCACGGTGCCGAAATCACCGATGATCTCGTCGGTGATGCCCTCGAAGACAAAGGCCGCACGGGGATCGCGGCTGGCAGGCGTACGACGGTAGAAACCCGAGATGTCGAACCCCTGCCCCGCCATGCCGACGCCGGCCAGCGCGTGGATCGGCCGGCCCTGGCGTTCCCACATGCCGCCATAGGCGCCGTCGAAGGCCTGGTAGTATTCACCGCCCTGGGAAACCCAGTCGCGGATACCGTCCTCGCCCCGGCGCAGTTCCATGACGCCCTTGATTTCGGGATGGAAGGCGACACGCCAGTAAAAGCCGTTGCCGCCCAGGTACATCAGCCTTCCGCCGCGCTGCAGCCAGCCACCCAGGGCATCGAGCATGGGCTTGGAGTAGTATTCGGGATGGCTGCCGGTCATCACCACGCGGTAGCGCGAGAGCAGGTCGAGGCCCTCGTCGTGCAGGTCCTCGTCGGTCGCTACGTCGAAGGCGAACCCCTCGTGTTCAAGGAAATCGACCAGGGGCAGGTCGGCATTGAACTGCCAGGGGAAGGTGCCTGCCGGGCCGACCCAGGCGTTGGTGACACCGGGACGCATGTTGAGCACCGGGCGCAGCCGCGAACTGACCGCCACGCCCGATCCGTCGCCGTGGTGGCAATAGAGCGAATACCCGAGATCGGGCCTTTCGCCCAGCAGCAGGTCCTGGGCCGAGAGGCCGGAGAGATGCCCCGAAAACGCATCCATGGCGCCGGCACTCTCGATGGCCCCGTGTTCGTTGGCATAGGCCAGGTAACTGGCCGAGGGCAGCAGGAAGAGGACGTCGGCCGTGGCGGCCCCGCGCGGCGGGCGCACGACAAACGGGATGTGATCGCTCTGCTCGCCCGCGACCAGACGCGCGGCATAGATGCCGCTTTTTTGCCCCTCGGACACGGTCAGCACAAAGTCGGTGTCCCAGCCGCAATCGGTGATGTCGTCGTCATGAAAGTGGATCGCGCCGTAGTGCTGCGGCGCGGCCTTCCAGTCCATCACGCCGCCATCCCAGTTGTGCCCGGTCATGGCGCGTGTCGGCACGTTGATGAGCTGGCCGTCGTGCGCCGCCGGGCCGATGTCGCGCACGGTTTCGCTCATGGTGTCGCGGGCGAAGTCCCAGGCCGCAACAAGGCTGCGCTCTGCGCCAGGGTTGTTCTGCAGGGCTATGGCCTGCCCCGCATCCATGGCGCGGCCATAGAGGCGCGGCGCCTCCAGCTTGCCGTTGCAGGGATCGAGACAGAAACGCCGTAGCCCTTCTACCCGCCCCGGCCGCGCCGCGATGCCCAACGGCAGCCCCATGGCATCGAGCGAACCCGAAGCCGCACCGCTGCCGTCACCGGTGGCGTCGTGGCCAGGCCAGGTCTTCTGTGGCCGCTGCCAGACACGGATGGCCCCCGTGGCGCCGTCGAAGCCGGCGCCGACAAAGCTCCAGACCCGCTCCTGCAGCGCCACCCCCGTGGTCACGATGGTGACCCCCTTGTCCGTGGCAATGCGCAGCGCAATGGCGCCAGCGCCGTCGATCAGCAGCATCCAGCCGCGTCTGCCTTCAGGGTCCATGCGCGCGAGAAGGGCCTGTTCGCCCTTGTGCGGCGTCGTCGGCCAGAGATGCAGGCAGACGGTCAGGCTTTCGCAGCACAGGCCGGGCGCGTCGTCGACCAGCGCCCAGGAACCCACGGGAATGGCCTGTTCGCGACCGCGATAGCTACCAGACACCGGCGTCGCGATCTCTTCCTCGATCCAGCCCCGCCCCTGCGGGTGCAGGTCGGCGCTGACCAGACGCACGATGTCGGCGCGATAGCTGGCGATGTCCTCGCAGCTTGCCTTGAAGGCGATGGTCTCGCCCGGGGCCAGCGAGAGCTTGTCGGCATAACCGATGATGCGTTTGCGCGGCAGGTCAGCGCCCATGGGGCAGGTCCTCTCCGGTCAGGGCTTTCCAGCGCAGGCGGAAGACCTGCCATTCGGCCTCCAGCGGATCGCTGAACGGGGGATGGTCGAGCAGCGTGGTCACCGCGCCGCGCCCGGCCGGTTTGGTCGCCAGATGCCATTCGCGCTGCGCCCGGGTGCAGACCAGGATGTAGGGCGGCAGATCGGGATGGCGGCGCATGGCATTGAGCAGCCGCCGCAGGTCGCCCGACTGGCGGCCCACCGGCTTGGCGCGGAACTCATCGACAAGGTCCTTGCGCGCGGGATCGATGGCGTCCATCAACCTCTCCTGTCCTTCTGACCGCGCGCATCTTTGCCCGCCCGGCCACCTGCGAACAAGGGTTCCCGCATGCTGCCCTCTCCCGAATCCGTTGCCGCCATCGTCGCCGAGGTTGCGGCAGAGGAGCTGATGCCGCGCTTTCGCCATCTGGAAGCCGGTGACGTGCGCGACAAGGGGCCGGGCGACCCCGTGACGGTCGCCGACGAGGCCGCCGAACGCGCCCTGACCCGGCGCCTGGCCGCGTTGCTGCCGGGCTCGCTTGTGGTCGGCGAGGAGGCGGCCTCGGCCGATCCCGACGTCGTGAAGCGGCTATCGGGCGACGCCCCGGTCTGGATCATCGACCCGGTCGACGGCACGACCAACTTCGCCGCCGGCCTGCCGATCTTTGCCGTCATCATCGGGTTGGTGCAGGGCGGGGAAATGCGCCTGGCCTGCCTGCACGATCCCGTCCACGGCGAAACCGCGCTGGCGAGCGCCGGCGATGGCGCGACGCTGAACGGCCGCAGGATCGCGGTCGCCACGCCGGATGCGCCAAAAAACATGTACGGCACCGTGAAGCTGCGTTTCGGCGAGCGCGCCCTGCCCCGCCGCATCGTCGAGCGCTGCCAGAACGTGCCTGCCTTCATGGACCTGCGCTGCGCCGCCCACGAATACATCGCGCTTGCTTCGGGGCGCCTGCACTACGCGCTCTACCGCAAGCTGATGCCCTGGGACCATGCCGCGGGCAACCTGCTGCAGCGCGAGGCCGGCGGTTACGGCGCCCATCTCGACGGCACGCCCTACCGTGCCGACGGCCCGGACCACAGCCACGGTTTCCTGTATGCCCCCGACGAAGCCGCATGGCGTGCGCTGGTCGAGGCACTGATCGGCGCCGAGCCGCTCTGAGGCCAGCCGGGTTTCAGGCGTCGGGTTCGGCACCCTCGCCCAGCCGCCGCTGCAGGTCCTCCAGCAGCCAACGCCCCGCCTTGCCCGGCGAACGGCCGCGTTCCCACACCGCGCTCAACGCCAGCCGGCTCGTGCCGACACTCGCCAGCTTCAGAGGGACCAGACGGCCTGCGGCCAGATCAGCGTGCACGACGTGTTCGGGCATGAAACACCAGCCGAAACCGGCCAGCAGGTATTGCAGGCGGGTCGCCAGGTCAGCAAAGCGCCAGATGCGGCTGCCCAGGATGCCGCCGCTGATGCTGTGGGTCAGCGGCGTGCGGTCGGTCAGGACAAGCTGGGTGTGGGGCTGCAGCATCTCGACCGTGATTGGCCCCGCGATGACGGCCAGCGCATGGGAAGGCGCGACCACGGGCACCATCGCGACATCGGTGAGATAGGCGCTTTCGAGATCCTTGGCGCCGGTGAGCGCCAGCACGTAAAACGCGAGCCCGACGACACCGTCGCGCAGGCGTTGTTCGGCCCCGCCCAGCCCCTCGGTGAAGATCGAGACGGGGAGCGTGGGGAACGCCTCGCGCAGGGCGGTGACTCCCTCCATCAGCACCGCGGCGGGGAAGTAGCCGTCGACCGCCAGCGTCAGTTCGTTCTCGATGTCGGGGCCCATGGCGGCGGCGCGCGCCTTGAGCGCACGGGCCTCGCCCA